>OFGX01000714.1_pt1 | contig 23271 bp, 23 predicted proteins | sample 1521831 | NCBI WGS metagenome assembly OFGX01 (sample SAMEA3504080, study PRJEB24116) | mouse gut metagenome | biome: mouse gut; feature: mouse-associated habitat; material: faeces | place: Denmark | collected 2011 | reverse complement strand
ACACCGCCGCCGTCTTTGTTCGCTTCAAGGAGGGGAAAAAGCCCACCGAGGAGCAGATTAAGGAGATTTGGAAGACCTTCAAGGGCCGGGCCCAGGAGCTGGACCTCCCCTCCGCCCCCAAGCAGTTTATCCACTACTTTGAGGAGGCCGACCGTCCCCAGGCCAAAACCGACCGGGAGCTGGAGGGCGGCATGGCCATCTCCGCCGGACGCCTCCGCCCTGATACCCAGTACGACTACAAGTTCGTGGGCCTGTCCCACAACACCCTCCGGGGCGCCGCCGGCGGCGGGGTCCTGCTGGCCGAGCTGCTGTGTGCCGAGGGCTATATCGATCACAAATAAGGAAAGGAAGCTATATTTATGAGATCTCCTGTCTTTACCGGTTCCTGCCCCGCACTGGTCACTCCCTTTGACCAGCAGGGTACCATCAACTACGACGCCTTCGGCAAGCTGATTGACGCCCAGATTGAATCCGGCGTGGATGCGGTATGCGTCTGCGGCACCACCGGCGAGTCGGCCACCATGTCCATCCGGGAGCACATCGCCGCCGTGGAGTTCTGCGTCAAGCGGGTGGACCACCGGGTGAAGGTCATCGCCGGAGCGGGGTCCAACGACACCTCCGCCGCCGTCTACCTGTCCCAGCACGCCCAGGACTCCGGCGCCGACGCCCTGCTCCACGTCACCCCCTACTACAACAAGGCCAGCCAGACCGGCCTGATCAAGCACTACGAGTACATCGCCGACCGTACCGAGCTGCCCATCATCCTCTACAACGTGCCCGGCCGCACCGGCGTGTCCTTCACCGCCGACACCTATAAGGTCTTGTCGGAGAACCCCAAAATCAACGGCGTGAAGGAGGCCAGCGGCAACTTCTCCCTCCTGGCCCACACCCGCTACCTCTGCCCCGACGACTTCTACATCTGGTCGGGCAACGACGACCAGGTGGTGCCCATGATGGCCCTGGGGGCCAAGGGCGTCATCTCGGTGGCCTCCAACATCATCCCCCAGGTCATGGTGGAGATGAGCCACCTGTGCCTGGACAACGACTTTGAAGCCGCTTCCCAGCTCCAAATCAAGTACATGGACCTGATCGACGCCCTGTTCTGCGAGGTCAATCCGATCCCGGTCAAGGCGGCGATGAACCTGATGGGCAAGGAATGCGGACCGCTGAGGGGACCGCTCACCGAGATTGAGCCGCAGCATCGGGAAGTACTGAAAAAGACGATGCAGGAGTTTGGAATCTTATAAGGAAGTTTATAAGGAAGTTTTGCGGGATTGAAACGGATCGCTGCCGCGTGTGTCAGAAAAGCACACGCGGCAGCTTTTTTTATTCTATCGGCGGGAGCTTCGAAGGAGACTCTCCTTCCGTTCCTTTGTAAAATATGCAGTAAAGCAGGCCGTTTTTTCTTGACATTTTCAGGAAAATGTAGTACGATTATTCCAACAAAAACCGAAACGTTTCGGTTTGAGATAAGGAGGAGATCAAAATGCCATTAGTAACATCAGAGAAAATGCTGGCGGATGCCCAGAAGGGCGGTTATGCAGTGGGCGCGTTCAATGTGGAGAACATGGAGATGGTAAAGGCGGTCATCGCTGCCGCGGAGGAGCTTCATGCTCCGGTCATGCTTCAGACCACCCCTTCGACCATCAAGTACGGGACACTGGAGACTTACTATGCCATCGTTGCCGCGGAGGCGAAAAAAGCGGCAGTCCCGGTGTGCCTTCACCTGGATCACGGCAGCAGCTTTGAACTGGCGGTTCAGGCGCTTAAGGCGGGGTATACCTCGGTCATGATCGACGGTTCCCATGAAGATTTTGAGGGGAATATCGCCGTCAGCAAGCAGGTGGCGGATGCGGCAAAGGCATGCGGGATTCCGGTAGAAGCCGAGCTTGGAAAGGTAGGCGGTAAAGAGGACGACCTGGAAGCGGAAGCAGATACAAATACAGATCCCATGGAGGCGAAGGAGTTTGTAGAGAGGACCGGAGTGACCTCCCTGGCGGTTGCCATCGGGACAGCTCATGGATTTTACAAGGGTACGCCGGTGCTGGACAAGGAGCGGGTATCGGAGATTCGGAAAGTTGTTTCCATACCGCTGGTGCTCCACGGCGCATCCGGCCTGAGCGACGAGGAGGTGCGGGAGTGTGTGCGCCGGGGGATCTGCAAGGTGAACTTTGCTACCGAGCTGCGGGCAGCCTATACCGATGCCGGCAAGAAGCTGATCGAAGAAAAACCGGATACCTTTGATCCGAAGAAACTGGGCGTTGTCGGGATGGAAGCTGTGAAGAACCTTGTGATGGAACGCATGAAGGTATGCGGATGCGACGGGAAGGCAGACTGACCAGCAGATATGGCGGCGACGATTAAAGACATAGCAAAAGAAACCGGCCTCGGGCTGGCCACGATTTCCTCCTATCTGAACGGGGGAAACGTGCGGGAGAAGAACCGGGTTAAGATTGAAGAGGCCATTGAAAAACTGGATTTTGAAGTGAATGAGGTGGCCCGGGGACTGAAAACCAACCGGACGAAGATGATCGGCATCATCCTTCCGGAGCTGAACAACATCTTCTTCGCGGAGATCATCACCGAACTGGAGGACGTGCTCCGGGGGCAGGGCTATGCGGCCATGATCTGTGACTGCCGTACGGATGAAAAACGGGAAGAGGAAGCCATAGATTTCTTGAAACGGCGCAGGGTGGACGGAATGATCATCATTCCCACGGGAAAAAGCGGCCGCGGCCTGCAGGAGGTCATGGACGCAGGAAAACCCATTGTCATGATCGACCGGCGGATACGGAATGTCCGCTGTGATACCGTACTGGTGGACAACCGGGGGGCGGCAGAGGACGCCATCCGGAGGCTGCTTGACCGGGGACACCGGAGGATCGGCATGATCGCCGGGGCAGAAGACGTCTACACGGCGGAGGAACGTTTCCAGGGATACTGTCGTGCGCTTGAAGCGGCCGGGATTCCGGCGGAGGATTCCCTGATCGTCCGGGGAGACTATACCATCCTCGGAGGAAGCCGGGGAATCAAGGAGCTTGCAAAGCGCAATCCCGATATGACAGCCGTATTTATTTCCAACTATGAAATGACGCTGGGGGCGATGATCGAGCTGAATGAACTGGGAGTCCGGATTCCGGAGGAAATGTCGGTGATCGGTTTTGACAATATCGAATTTGCCAAGGCATGTATTCCCAGGCTGAGTATCGTGACCCAGCCCACCAAGGAGCTGGGAAGGCGCGCGGCGGAGCTGATGCTCAAAAGGCTGGAGGAAAAAGAACGGACGGAATTTGAGACGGTCAGGCTGGCGACCAGTTTTGTGGAAGGCAGATCGGTGTGCCGCTGTCCTGACGGAGAGAGGGGGCTGTGATGAAACCATATTTGTTAGGAATTGATATTGGAACAAGCGCCTGCAAAGCGGCGGTATTTGACCAGAACGGAGAGGTAGTCGCTTCGGCAAGCGAGGAATATCCGGTTGATTACCCCCGTCCGGGCTGGGCGGAACAAAATCCCGAGGACTGGTGGCACGCCGTATGTACTGCCGTCAGAAGGATGGCGGCAGGCGGTGCGGATCTGAATGAGATCGGGGGAATCGGAATCGACGGGCAGAGTTGGTCGGCAATCCCGGTGGACGAGTCGGGAACGGTGCTGGCTAAGACGCCCATCTGGATGGATACCCGGGCCCAGGACATCTGCGACGCATACAATAAAAAAATCGGTGCGAACCGAATTTTCCAGACTGCAGGCAATTCGCTGCAGCCGTCCTATACTACGGCAAAGATCCTCTGGTACCGCAGAGAGATGCCGGAGGTCTACCGGCGTACCTATAAAATTCTGCAGTCCAACAGTTATATTGCCATGAAGCTGACCGGCAATATAACCCAGGACATTTCCCAGGGGTATGGTCTGCACTGCTTCGATATGCGCGCCGGGGCATGGGATGAAGGGCTCTGCGAAGCGTTGGATATTCCCGCGTCCCTGCTGCCGGATATTTATCCAAGCCATGCCATTATCGGAACCGTGACCGGCAGGGCGTCGGAAGAAAGCGGCCTGCCAGCAGGCATCCCGGTGGCGGCGGGAGGGCTGGATGCTGCCTGCGGCACTCTGGGAGCCGGAGTGGTCCGCCCGGGAGAGACCCAGGAGCAGGGCGGCCAGGCTGGCGGAATGAGTATCTGTATTGACACATATCAGGCAGATCCAAGACTGATATTGGGGTACCATGTGGTGCCGGGAAGATGGCTTCTCCAGGGCGGCACCACCGGCGGGGGCGGAGTGATGCGCTGGCTGGAACGGGAATTTGGTGCTTATGAGCGGGAGGAAGGCAGACGCTGTAAAAAAAGTTCGCTGGAGCTTTTCAACGAGGCGGCGGAAGCGGTCGGCCCCGGTTCTGACGGGCTGGTATTTCTTCCGTATATGTCCGGTGAACGTTCCCCTATCTGGGATCCGGATGCAAAAGGGGTTTTTTACGGGATGGATTTCGGAAAGACCAAAGGCCATCTGATCCGGGCGGCTATGGAGGGAGTGGCCTATTCCCTGCATCACAATCTGGAGATTGCCAGGGAAGCCGGGGCAGAGGCGGCAGTGCTGCGTGCCATGGGCGGATCTGCAAATTCGCTGCTGTGGACCCAGATCAAGTCAGATATCACCGGAAAGCCGATTGTCGTACCTTCTTCAGATACGGCTACAACGCTGGGCGCGGCTATACTGGCCGGCGTGGGCGTAGGAATGTACAAAAGCTTCGAGGAGGCTGTGGGACAGACCGTAAAGGTGAAGCGGCGTCACGAACCCAACCCGGCGCACCGGGAGGTATATGAGAGGAATTACCGGATCTATCTGGAACTGTATGAGCAGCTAAAGGGTACGATGAAAAAATACAGCAAACGGTAAGGAAAGGTTTGCGGGCAGGCAGGAAACAGAGCTGTCCGTGAACGGGAGCAAAGACAGTACATAAAAAAGGAGTCAGAAAAACATGAAAGCAGCAGTTGTATGTGCAAATGAAGATGTACAGTATCTGGACTATGAGGAGCCGGTTCCGGGACCAGGTGAAGTGAAGGTGAAAGTCAAAGCGTCCGGGATCTGCGGTTCCGATGTCCCCAGGGTTCTGCACAACGGAGTTCATTTTTATCCGATCGTGCTTGGACATGAATTTTCAGGAGACGTGGTGGAAGTCGGAGAGGGTGTGACGAAGGTGAAGGTGGGGGACCGGGTTTCCGGCGCGCCCCTGCTTCCCTGTATGAAATGCGATGACTGTCAGAACGGAAATTTTTCACTCTGCAGGCATTACAGCTTCATCGGTTCCCGGCAGCAGGGGAGCAATGCGGACTATGTGGTGCTCCCGGAACAGAACGCCGTCGTATTTGACCCGTCCATTTCCTACGAGCAGGGGGCTATGTTTGAGCCTTCCACGGTAGCGCTTCACGGGCTGCTCCAGAACGACTACCAGGGCGGGCAGTATGTGGCGGTCCTGGGCGGCGGCACCATCGGGCTGTTTACCATGCAGTGGGCCAAAATCTTCGGCTCCAGGAAGGTGGTTGTCTTCGACATCAGCGAAGAACGGCTGGAGCTGGCGAAACGCCTTGGCGCAGACGAGGTGATCAATACCATGAAAGAAGGATTTCTGGAGCAGGCAAAGGAACTCGCAAAAGGCAAAGGGTTTGCCTATGTTTACGAGACAGCGGGACAGGCGCCGACCATGTACATGGCGTTTGAGCTTGCCGCAAATAAGGCCCACGTGTGCTTTATCGGAACCCCCCATGTGGATCTGACCTTTACACCGAAGATGTGGGAAAATATGAACCGCAAGGAATTTAAGCTGACCGGCTCCTGGATGTCCTACAGTTCTCCGTTCCCGGGAAAAGAATGGGAACTGACCGCCCACTATTTTGCCACAGGGCAGTTGAAATTCGATGAGGGCCTCATCTACAAAAAAATGCCCATGAGCCAGGCGCAGGAAGCATTTCAGATGTACAAAACACCCGGCCTCGTAAAAGGAAAGGTACTGCTGACCAACGAGGAGGAGAGGGTATGATACTGACAGTGACATTGAATGCGGCCATTGATAAGCGTTATGTGGTGGAAGAGGTCCGCACAGGAGAGGTGAACCGGGTCAGGGAGTGCGTCTACACTCCGGGCGGCAAGGGACTCAATGTGTCCAAGCCGGCTGCCATCTATGGGGCAGAAGTGACGGCCACCGGGTTTGTAGGGGGCCACGCGGGACATTATATCGAGGACGCCCTGCGTCCCTTTGGCATCAAAAGCGCGTTTTACCATATGGAAGAGGAAAGCCGTTCCTGCATCAATATCTGGGATGAAAAGAACCGGTGCCAGACGGAATTTCTGGAGCCGGGCTTCTCCGTGACGGAAGCCGATTTTGAAGGGTTTCTGGAGCATTTCCAGGGGCTGGTAACGGACGCGGAGGTGGTGACCATATCCGGCAGCGTGCCCAAAGGACTGGACGGCACGGCCTACCAGCGCATGGTAAAGCTGGTGAAGGATGCGAAAAAGCCGGTGATCCTGGATACAAGCGGGAAGCTGCTGGAGGCGGGGATTGAGGCGTGCCCCACCATGATTAAGCCCAATCTGGATGAGATCCGGATGCTGACAGGAAAGGACTGTACCGACCCGGATGAGATCCTGGATGCGGCAAAAGTACTCCATGGGCGCGGAATTGAGATTGTTACCGTATCCCTGGGGGGCGAAGGGGCACTGGTGGTGTCCGGGGAGGGAGCTTACCGGGCCAGAGTGCCCAGGATCCATGCGGTCAACACGGTGGGCTGCGGAGATTCCATGACGGCCGGGTTTGCCCTGGGCCTGAGCGAAGGCTTAAGCATCCGGGAGACATTGCAAAAGGCAAGCGCGGTGTCCGCGGCGGCGGCCATACGGGAAGAGACCGGATTTTTCGTAAAAGAAGACATGGAACGTCTGCTTCCGCAGATAGAGATTACTGCGCTGCGGTAAAAAAATTTCCAGCTGTGCGGTCTGCCCGAACCGATACACATAAAATGCACTTGATTTACAACAAAAAAGGAGATAAGACAATGGGAGAATTTATCAATCCGGCAAGTGTGCCGAAGGTAACATTTTATAATGGAGTGGAAGTGCCCTGCGTAGGCATGGGGACGTTTGGCTCCGACCGTTTTACACCGGAGCAGGTATCCGGTGCGGTGGCAGGCGCGATCCGCTGCGGCTATCGGATGTTTGACTGCGCAGCGTGCTATGGAAATGAGGATCAGATCGGCCAGGTATTCCAGGATGCGTTTGACGAGGGCGTGGTGGAGAGAAGCGAGCTTTTCATTATGACCAAGGTATGGAATGACATGCATGAACGGGTAGAGGAGTCCTGCAGGAAGAGTATTGCGGACCTGAAATGTGATTATATCGACCTGTTTTTCATCCACTGGCCCTTCCCGAACTACCATGCGCCGGGATGCGACGTGGATTCCAGAAATCCGGATTCCAAACCCTTCAGCGCGGAGGAATTTATCCGCACCTACAGACAGTGTGAGGAGCTGGTAGAAAAAGGGCTGATCCGCAATATCGGCATTTCCAATATGACCATTCCGAAATTGGAGGCCGTGCTGCCGCTGATGAAGATCCAGCCTGCAGCGTGTGAGATGGAGCTGCATCCCTGTTTCCAGCAGCAGGAGCTGTTCGACTATCTGAATGACCACAAGATCCAGCCCATCGGATTCATGCCGCTTGGCTCTCCTCAGAGACCGGAACGTGACATCTGTCCGGAGGACGTTGCGGACATGCAGACGCCGGAAATGCAGGAGATCGCGAAAGCGCACGGCGTGCATCCGGCACTGATCGCTTTGAAATGGGCGCGCCAGAGAGGACAGATTCCGATTCCGTTTTCCGTACATGAGGTGGAATATGTAAGCAACTTAAAGAGCATGACCGAAGACCCGCTGACAGACGAAGAAATGGCAAAGATCGCTACACTTGAAAAGAATAACCGGCTCGTAAAGGGGCAGGTGTTCCTGTGGGAAGGCGCGAAAGACTGGCATGACCTGTGGGACGAGGACGGCGTGATCGTGACACTGTAAATACATCGGCTGTATGAAGCAATTGAAAAAACGCCGGCCCCATTTTGAATGGAGGCCAGGCGTTTTTTTCAGTTGTTACTATTCACAGTCATTTAAGATTTCAGATACCGTTTCGGCGTAGTTCCTTTGTATCTTTTAAAGGTCTTAATAAAGTAGCTCAGATCATTGAAGCCGGAATTATAGGCTACCTCCGTGATGGACTGCTCGGAGGTCAGAAGCTGGTAGCAGGCCCTTTCGATCCGGTAATAATTGAGATAATCAATGGGGGTTCTGTGGGTCATTTCCTGAAAAAATTTACAAAAATATTTTGGCGACATGTTGACGCTGTGGGAGATCTCCTCCAGCGTCAGCGGCATTTTGTAGGAGCTTTCGATAAACTCCAGAACCTGCTTGAGCTGCAGGATACGCCGGTGGTTGCGGGGATACAGCTCCGGAGCAGGGTGATAATGGCTTTCCGCGAAGATCGTGCCGATCATCTGATACAGGGAACCGAGGACGATCATCTGATATCCGTCCCTTTTGGAAGCTACCGTGTCGAACATCCCCCAGATGATCCGGTGGAGCTCACGGTCAGATTCGGGATAAATATACTGCGGTTCCACTTCATGCTCCGTGATTCTGCGGATCATCCGGCAGCAGGCGTCATTTTTATTCATCAGGATATTCATGTCAAAGACCAGGCAGTCATATTCACAGTCGTCAGGAATCCCCTCATGCAGGACGCCGGCGGGGACAAAGATGAACATGCCGGCCGAGGCATCAAACGCCTCTTCATCAATGGTCAGATGCAGGGTTCCTTTTAAAATGCGGATCAGTTCAAATTCTACATGCCAGTGGAGGGACATGATATACTGCGGATGCGTCGGGGATAAGTGGTGGTATTCCAGAGGGAAGTCGGCGGTTCCGCGCTGCCAGCTCTCCTGGTAATTAATATACTGCATAATACTCCTTTTTTATTGAAAATATGAACTTATATGTGAATATTGTTATACTTTTTTTCATTATAACACAAGTATAATTCGCTGTACAATGGTAAAATAAAATCACCATTCATATTCGGATTCGGCAGGAAAATGGGAAAATGACTGTGCAAGTTGACTTGGCGAAACGCTTTTTTCTTTTCTGAGATTGGGCGGAACGCCTATAAATTTTAAAAGCAGCCGTATCGGCGGCGAAGAAAGAGTATGGCAGAAAAATCTGCGGCTGCAGATTCCGAATAGTTACGAATATACCAAAATGACAGAAGGGAGGAGGTATGTCAGTGAGCGAAAACAAAAAGCAGGTCCTGGCATTTGACTTCGGCGGCGGAAGCGGCCGGGCCATCCTGGGAAGGCTGGAGGACGGAAAGATCCGAATGGAAGAGGTTCACCGTTTTTCCAACGACCCGGTCATGCTCAATGGGACTATGTACTGGGATACATTGAGGCATCTTTTCGAGATCAAGCAGGGAATCGTGAAAGCCAAACAGAAGGGCGGCTTTGAGAGCATCGGCATCGATACGTGGGGGGTGGATTTCGGCCTGATCGACGAACACGGCGATCTGCTGGAAAGCGCGGTACACTACCGGGATGACAGAACTGTGGGAATGCAGGAGGAGGTCTTTAAGGCAATCCCGAAGGAGGAAGTATACAATCTGACGGGTCTGCAGTTTGAAAACTTCAATACCATATTCCAGTTGTACGCCCTGGTGCAGAAAAGGCCGTGGATTTTGGAAAAGGCGGACAAGCTTCTGCTTTTGCCGGATCTGTTCAACTATTTCCTGACCGGTGAGAAGAGGGCGGAATACACCATGGCGGCTACCACGCAGCTTTTGGACGCGGGAAAGAAGGAATGGTCCGACCGGATTCTGGAAGCGCTCCGGATTCCGAAGCGGATTTTTCCGGAGATCATTCCCAGCGGAACGGTGGTGGGAAATCTCAAGCCGGATGTCTGCGAAGAGCTGGGAGTGGAACCGGCCAAGGTGATTGCCATTACAGGGCACGACACCCAGAGCGCGGTGGTATCCGTACCCACTCAGGAGAAAGAGTTTATTTTCATTAGCTGCGGTACATGGAGTCTTTTCGGAACAGAGCTTTCGGGCCCTGTGATCGGGGAAAAATCCATGGCATGCGATGTAAGTAATGAAGGCGGTTACGGCAATACGACTACATTGCTGAAAAATATCATCGGTCTCTGGCTGGCACAGGAGAGCCGCCGCCAGTGGATCAGGGAGGGCAGGGAGTATTCCTTCGGAGAGCTGGAGGAGATGGCCCTGGGTGCAGAACCGTTCCAGAGTTTTATCGACCCGGACGCACCGGAATTTGTTCCGGCCGGCAACATACCGGAGAGGATTCGGGAATTTTGCCGCAGGACCGGACAGAAGGTGCCGGAGACAGTGGGTGAGATCATGTGCTGCATCAACCAGAGCCTGGCCCTCAAATACCGTTATGCGCTGGAGCAGATCGAATCCTGCACCGGCAGGCATTACCCGGTCATTCATATGATCGGCGGCGGTATCCAGAGCAAGCTGCTCTGCCGGATGGCCGCAGGAGCAAACGGCCGAAAGGTGATCGCAGGCCCGGTAGAGGCCACCGCACTGGGCAATATCGCGGTGCAGATGATGGCAATGGGCGAGATCAGGGATGTAAAAGAAGCAAGGCACATCATCGCGGAATCAGAAACTACATATGAGTATCTGCCTCAGGATGTTGAGAAATGGGATGCTGCATATGAAAAATTTAAAACATATATTCATTAAAGGAGGAATGCTACTATGGCAAAATCAAGACTCATTGGAGACTATCCGGTAATTGGAATCCGTCCTACCATCGATGGAAGAAGAGGGGCGCTCAAGGTTCGTGAATCTCTGGAAGACCAGACCATGAACATGGCAAAATCCGCTGCAAAGCTGTTGGAAGACAATCTGAAATATTCCAACGGAGAGCCTGTAAAGGTGATCATCGCGGATACAACCATCGGGCGTGTGGCGGAAGCGGCTGCCTGTGCGGATAAATTTAAAAAAGCAGGGGTAGATATCACCCTGACCGTGACTCCCTGCTGGTGCTATGGGGCAGAGACTATGGATATGGACCCAATGACGATCAAAGCGGTATGGGGCTTCAACGGAACAGAGAGACCGGGCGCGGTTTACCTGGCATCCGTACTGGCTACCCATGCACAGAAGGGCCTGCCGGCATTCGGTATCTACGGACATGATGTATGCGAAGCAAGCGACACGGAGATTCCGGAAGATGTAAAAGAAAAACTGCTGAGATTCGGACGTGCGGCAGTTGCTGCGGCTACCATGAGAGGAAAATCCTATCTGCAGATCGGTTCCATCTGTATGGGAATCGGCGGCTCCATCATTGATCCTGCATTTATCGAGGAATACCTTGGCATGCGTGTGGAATCTGTAGACGAGGTAGAGATCATCCGCCGTATGACAGAAGGCATCTACGATGAGGCAGAATATCAGAAGGCACTTGCGTGGACAAAAGAAAAATGTATCGAAGGCTTTGACAAGAATCCTGAAGCGCTGCAGAAGGGCCGCGACGCAAAAGATTCTGACTGGGAATTTGTTGTAAAGATGATGTGTATCATCAAAGACCTGATGAACGGAAACGAAAATCTGCCGGAAGGCTGCGAAGAGGAAAAGGTTGGACACAATGCCATCGCAGCAGGATTCCAGGGACAGAGACAGTGGACAGACTTCTATCCCAACTGTGACTATCCGGAAGCAATGCTCAACACCTCCTTTGACTGGAACGGAGCAAGAGAGCCTTATATTCTGGCAACCGAGAATGACGTGCTCAACGGCCTGGGAATGATGTTCAACAAGCTGCTCACCAATTCCGCACAGATCTTTGCGGACGTGCGTACATACTGGAGCCCGGAAGCAGTGAAGAAAGCGGCAGGCGGCTATGAGCTGGAAGGAAAGGCGAAGGAAGCAGGCGGATTTATCCATCTGATCAACTCCGGCGCGGCTTGTCTGGACGCCAACGGACAGGCAAAGGATGCCGATGGAAACGGTGTGATGAAGCCGTGGTATGATGTGACAGAGGCTGACCAGGAAGCCATCATGAAGGCGACCACCTGGAACTATGCGGATCTCGGATATTTCCGGGGCGGCGGCTATTCCTCCAGATTCGTAACAGAAGCGGAGATGCCGGTTACCATGATCCGTCTGAACCTGGTGAAGAACTTAGGACCCATGCTGCAGATTGCAGAAGGCTGGACCGTACATCTTCCGGACGAAGTAACAGACGTGCTCTGGAAGAGAACCGACTATACATGGCCGTGTACCTGGTTCGCACCGAGGACGACAGGAGAAGGCGCATTTGCTACGGCATACGATGTAATGAATAACTGGGGCGCTAACCACGGCGCGATCAGCTACGGACATATCGGAGCAGACCTGATTACCATGTGCTCCATCCTGAGGATTCCGGTTGCTATGCACAATGTACCGGAAGAGAAGATCTTCCGTCCGGCATCCTGGAACGCATTCGGCATGGACAAGGAAGGCGCTGATTACAGAGCATGCCAGGCTTACGGACCGTTGTATAAGACGATCAAATAAATGGAGGATATAAAATATGTTAAAAGGAATCCCGAAAATTTTATCTCCGGAATTGCTGATGGTGCTCTGCGAGATGGGACACAGCGACCGTCTGGTGATCTCTGACGGGAATTTTCCGGCAGAATCCATGGGAAAGGACGCAATCGTGATCCGCTGCGACGGCCACGGCGTGCCGGAGCTTTTAGACGCCATCCTGCAGGTGTTCCCGCTGGATACCTATGTGGAGAAGCCGGTGAACCTGATGGAAGTGATGCCCGGAGACGATGTGGAGACTCCGATCTGGGATACCTACAAGGAGATCATTGCAAAACACGATTCCCGCGGCGCGGACTGTGTAGGCAACATTGAGCGGTTTGCATTCTATGACGAGGCGAAAACGGCCTACGCCATTATTGCGACCGGAGAGTCCGCACTGTATGCAAATGTGATGCTGCAAAAGGGAGTTGTGACGGATTAAGGGACGCGGCTCTGAAGGAATTGTTACTTTTCACAGCCGCTTCACACACATGCGCTGGGACGGCATTTACTGGACAGATGCCGTGCCGGCGTTTTCTTGTCTTATAAGAAGCCGCGTTTCCTGCAAGATAAAAAAATTCCTGAGGATGCGCATACCTTTTTATTACGAGGAACCATTTCAGCGGTTGGTGAATACAATAGGTGTAAGTGGAAATGTGTTGCCAGGAGACGGATATGCGGCTGTGTGAACTTCGGGAAAAGGAAGTAATTAATAGTTGTGACTGTAAAAGGCTGGGCTGCGTAGTGGATATTGAGTTTGACTGCAGCAGCGGGCAGATTGAGGCGCTGATCGTGCCGGGGCCTGGGAAGATCTGCGGGTTTTTGGGAACAGACAGCGAATATGTGATCCCATTTCACTGCGTAAAACGGATTGGGCCGGATATTATCCTTGTCGAGATCCGGGAAGAGAAATTTTTGAAAAAAATATAATGAAAATCCGGCGCGGATTGTGTATAATTAGAATATACCACAGGGCCGCCTGTCACAGATGTCATGGGCGCCTTGGATGCAGCTTGTGAAACGGCCGAATGGCCATGATGGGAAAACCAGCAGAAAAGAAAGGCGGAAAATACTATGAAATGTCCTTATTGCGGAAATTCGGATACACGGGTCATTGATTCCAGGCCGGCAGACGATAACAGTTCCATTCGCCGCCGCCGCTGCTGCGACGAGTGCGGAAAGCGGTTTACGACGTATGAGAAGATTGAGACGATCCCTCTGATCGTGATAAAAAAAGATAATAACCGGGAGCAGTATGCGCGTGCCAAAATTGAAAGCGGAATTTTAAGTGCCTGCTACAAACGTCCGGTTCCGGCAGACGCTATCAAAGCGGCGGTAGATGAGGTGGAACTGCAGATTTTCAACCGGGAGGAGAAGGAGATCCCAAGCAGCCAGATCGGCGAGATTGTCATGGAGCGCCTCAAAACCCTGGATCCGGTGGCATATGTCCGCTTTGCGTCTGTATACCGGCAGTTTAAAGATGTCAATACATTTATGGAAGAACTGAAAATGTTTTTGGAATAACAGAATAACAGTATTTACAAAATTGAACCTTCCTTAAAAAAATCTTCTTACGCTTGCTTATAAAAAGTGCTACAATTATATGAAGAAGAGGTATTTTGCAGTTTTAAAAAGCACGTAGATCCAATGTCGTTGCAGCAAAAGAGGATTGTTCTTGTAAGGAAGGAGGATGTGTATGCATAATCAAGGTGATGCGGTAGTTTATAAGTGTAAGGGTGTGTATCGGATTGAAGATGTAGGAACATTGGATTTTACGTTTGCAGACAGGAAAAAGAAGTATTATACCTTGCAGTCAGTGGCGAATGCAAAGGATCGGGCGTATGTCCCCATTGATGACGACACCAATATCCGCAAGCCCATTGAGCGGGAAGCGGTTCTTGGGCTGATCAAAAGGATGGATGATATCGAGATCCTGTGGGTACGAAGTGAGAAGACGCGGGAGCAGGAATACAAAGACTGTATCTCGGGATATGTGCCGGAAAACTGGATTCGGGTACTGAAAACCCTTTATAGGCGTACGGAGCATCGCGGCGGTGTTACAAGTATGGACAAGAAGTACCAGCAGCTTTTGGAGCATGCGCTTTACAGTGAATTTTCGTATGCCCTTGGTATTCCGGAAAATAAAGTCGAAGGCTTTATTTATGAACAGAGAAAAAAAGAAGCATGAGATAGAAAACGATAGAAATGACGTAATGGAGCAGTCTGGGAGCAGGCTGCTTTTTATATTGCATGAAAAAGGAAGAAATTTTATTTTTTTATATGATTATTTGTAAAAAAGGTATTGACAACGTGAAAAAAAATTTTATAATATACTTATACAAAAAGCACAAGCAAACACTGAAATATAACGTTAAAAGTTGTTGATATAGACAAAAAATAAAGATGTTCTATGCGGTAAAACGGAAAGTGCATGCATGTGCTGAAATAAAATTTTATTAAAGGAGGAAGAATTATGAAATTCAAAACAGCAGCAAAAAAGATGATTTCTGCAACAGTGGCGGGCATGATGGTTGTGTCGCTTGCAGCATGCGGTGGGTCCGGAGATTCCAGTGGGGGAAGTGATGCCGGCAAAGAGGAAGGAGGAAGCTCAGACAGCGTTACTTTGGAATTTCAGCAGTGGTGGGGTGTTGAGCTTCCTGACGGGGCACTTGCGGATATCTGCCAGAAGTTTACGGATGACACGGGCATTCAGATTGATCTTCTCAGTAACCCGTATGCAGATACAAAGACGCAGATTGCATCCGGCGCTGCTTCCGGGACAATGGCAGATGTAGTTGGGCTTGACGGTTCATGGGTTTATGATTTTGCAAAGCAGGGGTCGATCGCCAACCTGACTGACCTGATGGGAAGTGCAGACTATGATGGCAGCCAGCTGTCTTCTCAGATCCAGTTTGAAGGCAATACATATATGATCCCGGTGGTAAATTTCGCATATCCAATGTATGCGAATAAGGATATTCTGGATGCGGCAGGGGTTAAGGAACTTCCGACGACCCGGGAAGAGTTCCTTGCAGCATGTGAGGCTGTAAAGAAGTATGATGAAAACATCGCAGGCTGGGCAATCCCGTTATCATCTGAGTCTCCGAGCGGTATCCAGAACCAGTTTATGACATGGTTATGGGCAGCAGGTTCTTCTATGCTTGAAGATGGAAAGCCGAACCTGGAAGGAAATGCAGACCTTGAGGCTACCGTTGAGTTTGTAAAAGAAATGTTTGAAAAGGGGTATATTGCAGACGGCGCATACTCCATGAAAGAACCTGACATGGTTGAGGAGTTTACAAACGGGCGTGTTGCATTTATGACAGACGGCGTATCCCATCTGACAACAATCAAAGAGGGCGCGCCTGACCTTAACTTTGATTATATTACAGTTCCTGTAACGGAAGGGTTCTCAGGAAAGAGCGGAATGGACGTTGCAAACTGGGGCATTGGTATTGCAGAAAACTGTGAACATAAGGAAGAAGCGTGGAAGTTCGTTGAATACCTGATGAGCCCGGAAGTAAATGCCGAGCTTGCGGTACTGGCGAATGCGTTCCCTGGAAATTCCAAGGCTGATCCGGATTACTCTGCATCTGACGAGCTGTTTGTAAAGGCTTACGAACTTTTCCAGAGCTGCGAAGCGGTGAATGAGTTTACAGGACTTCCGACATCTGAAGATTTAATGAGAAGTTTTGGAGAAGAATTACAGTTATACCTGGACGGGGATACGGCTTCAGCGGCAGACATGCTGAAGAAAGCTCAGGAGCGTTGGGAGCCGGCATTTGAGTAAAAGCAAGAGGCGGATGTTCCGCCGGAAATAAACAGTTATTGGGTAAATAAAAGATAGGGCAAAGATTATGGGCTGTACGCTTACTTTGCGTATGGCCCATAATCGTTTTAAAATTTAGAGTAAAGGAGATGGGATTGAGTTGGCAAAAGGGAAAAAAGTTATAACACCATATTTATATCTCCTGCCGACGATTGTGTTGATGTGTATATTGTTAATCATACCAATCGTTATGGTGATCAGCTATTCTTTCTATGATAATGTTATTATTAATAAGAATCCGGTTTTTGTTGGCTTGAAGAATTATGCTACCGTATTGACAGATCCGACCTTTCTTGTGGCAATCAAAAATACACTGCTTTTTGTGCTGATCAGTATCGTTGCGCATTTCCTGATTGGCATGCTGTTTGCGATGCTTCTGAACACGCGATACCTAGGCATAACGGCGAAGGGGATTTTCCGTGTGATCTATGCGCTGCCCTGGATGTTTACGGCATCCGTAATCGCAATCGTATGGCGTATGATGTTAAACCCGAACGGTGTGCTTAATTTTTTAATGATGAATGCGGGAATCATCAGCGAGAAGGTAGAGTGGCTGGCTTCAAGGGACGTTGCGCTGTCTGCGGTCACTGTGATCAATATCTGGTCAGGCTATCCGTTCTACATGATCAGTATCCTGGCCGGGCTGCAGGGGATATCTATGGATCTGTATGAGGCATCAGCGCTTGACGGGGCAAATGCGGTACAGACCTTCTTCCGCATAACGATTCCACAGCTTAAGCCTATACTGGTCAGCCTTCTGATGCTGGACTTCGTGTGGACGCTGCAGCAGTTTGCCCTGATCTGGATGACCACAGGAGGTGGTCCGGTAAATGCGACGGAAACCATCAGTACATATATCTATAAGCAAGGTTTCAGCAAGTACCAGTATTCAATGGCATCGGCGGGGGCGGTTATATTGCTCATCGTATGTACGATCATAGGAATCTTCTATGTAAGGCAGCAGAAAGCGGGGGATTGAGTATGATTGGAAAGAAAAAATTATGGGTGCAGATTTTAATTATCATATTGTTGGTTCTTGGGACGGCATGGGCTGGATTTCCGATCTTATGGATGCTTCTTAACTCATTTAAACCAAATTCGGAGATTTTCGCATGGCCTCCTACATGGATTTCTGAAAACTTCAGCCTGGATGCGTACAAGGCTATTTTTACGAATCCTGAACAGGTTCGTTTCTTTATGAACAGTTATACAATATCGGCAATCGTTGTCGTGGTTACGCTGGTAATCGGCATTTTGGCAGCCTACTCTTTCAGCCGGTTTGATTTTCCGGGGAAGAGGGTCATCAACACGATTATCGTTGCAGTTCAGGCTGTGCCGCCGATCACGCTGCTGATTCCGTACATGAGCCTGATTGTATCCCTGAAGCTGTTTAATACATATGGGGCGCTGGTGCTTACTTATATGGTATTTACCCTGCCCTATGCGATATTGATGCTGACTGGGTATTTCAATACGCTTCCGAAGGATCTGGATGAAGCGGTTATGATTGACGGAGGTACCAGATTCAAGGCATTATGGAGCGTCCTTGTACCGCCGTCGGTTCCGGGTCTTGTCTCGGTAGGGATGTACACGTTTATGCAGGCGTGGAATGAGTATTTATTCGCACTGGCATTGACAAAGACCAATGATATGCGTACAGTGCCGGTAGGAATCAATTTGCTGATGGGGCAGCATGCCTATGAGTGGAATCAGATGATGGCGATGAGTGTGCTTGGTTCTCTGCCGATTTTATTCCTGTTCCTGTTCTTCCAGAAATATTTCATTGCAGGTATGACGGCAGGATCGGTAAAGAATTAGAAAAGGAGTAGGCAGGATGGACTTGAAACAGAAATATATTGAGGCATATGAGGATCTGGACCGATTGGTTCAGGCAAGGATTAGCGGGGAGCGTTATCCGGCGATGGGATATACAAGCAATCTTGACCTGTTATGCGACTTTAAAACGGAACGTCTGAACCAGCTTCTTGAAGAGCATATACCAGGGGCGAAGCTTTCCAGTATGAAAGCGGCACCAAAGATCCGGACGATGCAGGATTTGCTGGAGACAATGGTATATTACTGCGCCAACGGGATCGGCGGGGAGGCCGATGTGGAGAATGTGGAACTTGTAAAAGAGCTCTTTGATTTCAAATACGGCATGGGCGGCACTGCAGTTCAGGCGGCGTTGGCGCTGAGCGGTGTGGGATGCCCGTCGATTGTGCATCTGACGGATGACTCGAAGGAAGTGTGTGATATTTTAGAGACCCCGTGGGTGTACACCGTATCGCAGGAAGGCCGGCTCGTGCATACGGATGAAATCAGGCAGACTCAGGAGCAGGAACCTCATTTCATCATCCAGTTCAAAAAGGGAGATAAAATATGCCTGGGAGGGCAGGAAGCCATAATCCCGTGCTCGAATCGACTGATCCTCACAAAAATCACCGTAAACGAGTTTGTGCCGTTTTCTAAGCCGTATTTTCAGTGGATCGAAGAGAATGCCCGAAAGGTAAGCAGCAATGTATTATCCAGTTTTAATGCACTTTTAGATCCGGAACTTTTAAAGGAGCGGCTGGGCTATACAAAGCAGCATATTGAAAAATACAGAAAAAACAATCCGGAGGGAATCGTCTTTTTTGAAGATGCACATTTCCATAGCATAGATGTGAAAAAGCTCTGCCTGGAAACAGTCGGGGAAAGCGTGGACATTCTGAGTATGAACGAGGAGGAGTTAAATCATACTTTAAATGAAATGTATCATCTGGGTGTCCATGTGGACGACATCCTTTCCTGTGTGGAAGGCGCAAAATCAATCCGCAGCATGTTCGGCGTCCGCAGAGGGGTGATCATCCATACGAAAGATTATTCCATGTATGTAGGAGAACCGCTTAAGGCGGATGTTGAAAAAGGCTTGATCTATGGAAACCTGCTGGCAACAGCAAAAGCCAACCATGGCTGGTACGGCACGAAAGAACAGATAAAAGAAGTGCTGGAATTTGATTTCAGCGACAGGGGCGTGAAGAATTTTCAGGCGGTTCAGGAAAGTAAATACGCCGGGGAAGCTGTTTTGGTCCCATCGAAGTATATTGACAAGCCGAGATATACAATCGGCCTGGGAGACTCTTTTGTGGGCGGCGTACAGATGTGTTTTTAAAATTTAAAGTATAAAAGAAATTTTATTTTTTGGAATTATTGACAGAAAAAAACAGGTGGATTATTATAATAATAGTATTTTATGGAGGTAAGGATTATGTTAATGAATATGAAGGATATTTTGGCTGTTGCGAAGGAAAATAAATTTGCGCTTCCGGCGTTTAATATCAGTGACTATTCTATGTTTCTTGGTATCATGGAGGTGTGTGAAGAGACAAACTCACCGGTTATTATAGAGATTCATCCGGACGAGCTGAGTTTCATCGGCTCAGAGATGGTGACGGCGATCAAAGAGAAAGCATATAAATCACCGATTCCGGTATGTATTCATTTGGATCACTGCAGTGATTTTGGAAAAATTATGTGGGCGATCCAGAGCGGCTTTACTTCTGTAATGTTTGACGGGGCGGAGCTTCCTTTTGAGGAAAATATTGCAGGGACAAAGAAGGTTATCGAGGCGGCGCATCCGGTCAATGTATCTGTTGAGGCGGAGCTTGGGACAATTGGCACGACAGACCCGGACGAGATGGAAGGAGGCGCTGCTGAGATCATCTATACAGATCCGGAGGACGCGTTCAAGTTTATCGCTGAGACAGGTGTTGATACGCTGGCAGTCGCAATCGGAACCTGCCATGGCCTGTATCCCGCAGGCATGAAGCCGGAGCTTAAGCTAGATATCCTGAAAGAGATCGCATCAAAAGTGGACATTCCGCTGGTGCTTCACGGCGGTTCGAATAACCCGGACAAGGAGATTGGGGAGTCTGTTACACTTGGAATTAATAAGATCAACATTTCTTCCGATATCAAGGCGGCTTATTTTGAGAAGATGAGGGAGGTTCTTGAGGACAAGAGCTTAAGAGAGCCGAACGTGATCGAGCCTGAATGCATGAAGGCGATGAAAGAAGTTGCAAAGCATAAGCTGGAGTTGTTCCAGACAATCGGAAAAGCGGATTTATATTAAAATAATATACAATAGTCGGGGTGGCAAAGTTGAGTGAGAGGGATTTTCTGAAAAGAGAGGTGCTTGATGTGATCAAGGAGCAGTACGATCTTATTTTTTCCGCCGAGAAGAAAGTGGCGGATTTCGTATTGCAGAATCCTCAGAAAGCAGTAGAATGTAATGTTTCAGAACTTGCAAAACACAGTGGAGTCAGTGATGCTACGATTGTGCGGATGTGCCATCATATCGGATATACGGGATACTACCAGTTCAGGATCACACTTGCAAGGGACTTGGGAAAGCAGCAGTATAACAGTATTGAGAGCATTGAAAGCAAAGACAGTGTTGAGGCGATGTTTGGAGAATTTGCGAAGTCGATGCTGGTCATGGGAAGAAGGCTGGATCTGGAAGTGATGCGGGCCTGCGTCAATCTGTTGAAAAACTGCAAAGTCGCCCATATCATGGCGGTGGGAAATACGAGTCCTTTGGCGCAGTATATGGGATTCCGTCTGGGACGTCTGGGGATTAAGAGTACATATAATGTCGCGCCGGAATATTTCCTTAACCATGTGAATCTGGCGGATGAAGGTGATATTCTGATTGCCATATCACAGTCGGGTACGTCAAGACAGGTCATCCAGGGGATGGAGCTGGGAAAAGAAAAGGGGCTTAAAATGATCGCCATTACGGCGTGCGGCCAGACGCCTGTATCTGACTTGGCAGATTATGTACTGCTGTCCGCAGGGATTGAAGAACCGTTCAGTTATTACAAGAGTTATGCGCATCTGAATGAAACGGCCATCATTGACGCTTTGCTTAACTTTGTCACCAACGAGGAGCTTATTAAGATGAGACAGGCTGACAAACCGGAGATGATTTTGTCAGAATATAAGATTTAATAAGATCAGGTGGTGCAGGAGGAGAATGTTATGAAACGTTCCAGAATTAATGAAGTGATAAAAGACATGGAAGCCCTGATCAAGGAACATGGATTTGAGATTCCCCCATTTGCAAAATGGAGCGCAAAAGACTGGGAGAATGTCGGGCATGAATATGATGAGATCCGTGATAACTGCCTTGGGTGGGACATTACGGATTATGGGCTTGGAGACTTTGACAAGGTGGGATTCTCGCTGCTGACTATCCGCAACGGAAACCGGAACCAACCGGAAAAATATCCCAAAACCTATGCCGAGAAACTACTCATGCTCTATGCGGGGCAGACGGCTCCGATGCATTTCCACTGGTATAAGATGGAGGACATTATTAACCGCGGGGGAAATGATATCTACATTACTGTGTTTAACGGAGCAAAAGACGGCAGTATGCTTGATACGGATGTGACGGTATATTCCGACGGCAGGGAAGAGGTAGTGCCTGCGGGGACGAAAGTGCTGTTAAAGCCGGGGCAGAGCATTACGATCATGCCTTATATGTATCATGACTTTATCGTGCCGGAGACGGGAGGGGCTGTGCTCCTCGGGGAAGTGTCCATGTGTAATGACGATGAGAATGACAATCGTTTTTATGAGCCGATCGGACGTTTTCCGGAAATAGAAGAGGATGAAGCGCCGTACCGTTTACTTTGCAATGAGTATCCGACGGCTGAGTGAGAAAGATGGTGCGGGTGATACTATATGTATTGAGCAGCCAACGGTCAGGTTAGAATTTGTCATATATAAGGAGAGGGCGGAAGAATCCGTCCTCTTTTTCATACCATCGTATGCAGAAAAGCTGCCAGAGGCAGGTTTTCTGCATATAAGTAAGCCGTCACTAGTGCGAATAGTGACGGCTGTTTTTTTATGTGCGATTCTCTTATTTCTACGTTTCATTCTATAACGGAATCTTATATTTCAGGAGCTTCAAACTGCATCATACAGTACTTTTCGGCCAACTGTATAAATTCATCTGCCACAGTAATCTGCCTCTCGGATTCTTCACGGCTGGCAATATAGAAATCATCATAATCACTGGCATGGCGAATTTCTTCAGCTTCGCCGATTTTCCTCCCCATTTCTCTGGGAAAGATTTCAGTTCTAACATAGTCCTTATTAAAATTCCCAATTGCATCTTTATGGCGTTTATAAGCCTTTCCGCTCAACGCATGAATAGCATTGATGGCATGAAAAATAGCATAGTAAGCTCTATTATTTGCTCCCTTATATTCCTCCGCAGCCAAAAGTATTCTTGCAGATTTCAAATCGGCTTTTGCACTCTGAAGCCGATAGAACATAAGATCTTTTCTCGTTCCAATATCCTCTTTATGCTGCTCCATACAAAACCACTCCTTCTTTATTAATATTTGCATAAAGCGGATAATTAACTACCCATTTTCTAAAATGCTCTTCACTCTTGACAATAGGCTTTATATCAAGGTCATTGTCCAGATTAAAATCATAGGTCATATAAGAAAGCTGCTGGCTGTATGCCTTTAAGTCCACATCAGAAATATCAAGCAATATCATAATATCTACATCTGAATCCGACCTGAAATCTCCTCTGGCATAAGACCCAAATAAAATCACTTTACGCAAATGCGTACCGTATATCTTTTTGATTTCTGCAATGTACTGTTCTATCAAGCTTTGCATTGTCTGTGGCATGGCCATACCTCCTTGGCAATCTATTTTACATTATACCCTTTAATCTGTCTTTTCACAACCAGATTTTTCCGTATCAGCTTTAAAAGGTGATTTTGAGTTAGTTTTGTCTAATTGCGTATATATTCATT
>OFGX01000713.1_pt1 | contig 23298 bp, 19 predicted proteins | sample 1521831 | NCBI WGS metagenome assembly OFGX01 (sample SAMEA3504080, study PRJEB24116) | mouse gut metagenome | biome: mouse gut; feature: mouse-associated habitat; material: faeces | place: Denmark | collected 2011 | reverse complement strand
CTGGATTTTATGAGAATGTGCGTTATACAATTACGCGAAGGGAGGATGGAAAACAGGGAAAAGAAGAAAAGAGATCCGGCATCATAGGAGGATCCGGCGCCTCTGCTGCTTTTACCAGACAGGCATGGGACGATTCACGGCGGGAAGTATTCCGAAAGGGAGACAGCTACCTGCTGACAGAAGAAACCTTGTATTCAGATCAGACTTTCTGGGAAAGCGGGAAATTTTTATTCAGCCTGGATGAACAGGCAAAAGTCAGCAGTATTACGGCAGCAGACAAAAAGACCGAAGTTTGTCTGTCAAAATGGGACATAACAGGTATGGAAGAACTTCCGGGATGCCAGATGAGTTTAAAAGACAGTCAGGGAAAGGAGCTTGCTTTTTGGATATCCACAAAGGAGCCTTATAAGATAAAAGGGGTGATGACTCCGGGAGAGGTTTATTATTTAGAGGAAATACGTCCAAGAGATGGTTATGCTTTTGCCGAGAAAATTTCCTTTTTCGTGACAGAGGATGGAATTATACAGCAGGTAGCCATGAAGGATAAGGACACAAAGCTTCGCATACACAAAGTGGAAGATCAGGAGGGCAAAAAAGATCTTCCGGGAGCAGTGCTGCAAATATTAAATGAGGACAAGACGCCGGCAAAGGCCGTTTGCAGTGATGGTGATTATAAGGAGGGAGAGCTTTTGATTTTCCGGTCAGAAGAAGCGCCAAAGGAGATTTTTAAGCAGCTATGCGCCGGACACCGATACTTTCTGCATGAGGTAAAGCCTCCTTCTGGCTATGCTTATGCAGAGGATGTTCCATTTACTGTCAGTACGGACGGCAGAATGGATGAGGTATGGATGGAGGATCGGCAGACCCATGTGTTGGTCAGCAAGACAGATATTACCGGAGAGACAGAGATTCCAGGAAATCACCTGCGGATCAAGACAACACAAGATATAGAGATTGCTTCTTGGGTGTCAGGCACAAAGCCTTATGAGCTTGTGGGGATTTTAAATGCAGGAGAAACTTACATTTTAGAGGAAATTCAGCCTGCGGACGGTTATGCCTGGTCAGAAGATGTCCGGTTTCAGGTCAGCATGGATGGCCGGATTGAAAAATACGGTAAAGGGCTCCCGCTGGAACAGCGCAGCTGTGAATATGTGGGGATGGCGAAGATTGAAAAAAGCTTCCTTCCGAAGTTTATCCGGCGCATGGAGGAACTAATTGAAAGCCAGCAGCATAATGTCTGGTGGGAAAATATTTTATATTCTTTTACGGATAAAAAGGAAGAAGCTATTTACACAGTCGATGTGGACGGGCGGTTCTGGGCTGAGATTGATTACTTTGATGACTATGAACGAATTATTGATTATGTATCAAAGCAAAAGGAGAGCAAATGAGAAAGCAGGCAAAAAAGCAGCTCTGTGAAAGCATGGAATATCTAATCTATACAGCAGACACCATAGGAGAACTTCTGGGACGGCTTGGCAGAGAACAGGCAATGGATATCCTGGTACAGATGCAGGAGCTTGTGATTCATGCAGGAGAGACGATTGAAGCTTCGGAAGAAAACTGTGCAGAGATTATTCTTAAGCTGGAAAATGTTTGTGAAATCATTTACAAATTAACCACTTCGCTTGAAGATGCAAAAACCCGAAGCAATCTTTTAAAAGAACTGAAAGCAATTTTAGCCGCTGCTAATGAAGAGGTGCAAAAGAATATCCCTGGTAAATTGGAGATATTATTCCTTCCATACCAGGTCTCCATGTGGGATTCACTGGAAAGTGTTTGGATGGCTGCGAGGGACAGGGATGATATAGACTGCTATGTAGTCCCAATCCCCTTTTATGACGTGCTACCGGACAATTCGCTGGGAAATATTCATTACGAAGGGGATCTGTACCCGGATTATGTGCCCATAACTTCTTATTTAAAATATTCCATTGAAACCAGAAGGCCAGACGTCATTTTCTTTCATAATCCATATGATGAAAATAACAGGGTAACAAGAATACCAGAACGGTATTATTCCCGAAATTTGAAAAAGTACACAGACATGCTGGTATATATTCCTTATTTTGTAAGTGAAGAGGGAGGACCGGCAGAATATCAATGCTATACTACCGGAGTCCTCTTTGCAGACCGTGTGGTTGTACAAAAGGGAAGTATCTATGAGAAGTACTGTAGGGTATACACGAATGTACTGAAACAGAATGGCCTGGAAGGAAAACTGATTCCGGCAGAACAGAAGTTTCTGCCGCTTGGATCTCCAAAGTTTGACAAGGTTCTGAATATGAAATGTGAGCTGGAGAATTTGCCGGAAAAATGGCAGAAGGTGATTCTAAAGCCGGATGGAAGCCGGAAAAAGATTATTTTGTATAATTTGTCCATTTCTCCTCTTTTGGAAAACAGGGAGCAAACGTTAAAAAAGATAGACAATGTATTTCAGTTTTTTAGAGGAACACAGGATGAATTGGTTCTGTTATGGCGTCCGCATCCGTTACTGATTAAAACGATAGAATCTATGGTTCCATGGCTGAGGGATGCATATATGCAGAGGGTTCGGCAATTTCAGGAGGAAAGCTGGGGAATCTATGACGAGACTCCGGATCCTAATCTGGCAATGGTGTTGTCGGATGGATATTATGGTGATATGAGTAGCTTGGTGACAACATACAGAGAGACTGGGAAGCCGATAATGATACAAGATGTTTACATATAAATTAGCTATAGAATTCATTAGCTTTATGGCATGTACTTTAAGAAAAAATGTAGCTGCATGATATTTTGGTGAATAACCAGCTAATGTATAGCTGTTAAAAATTAAAAGAGGCATGATATGAATTATGATGAATATAGAGAGCTTTCCTTATGTGATGGTTATTTAGAAGACAATAATTTGTGGTTTTCAAACTGCAATTTTAATGCTTTATGTAGAATAAATTTGAATTCTATGGCAATAGAAGTTATAGATACTTTTCAGAAAAGAAAAAAGTGGAAGAAGAAATTACATAGAAAAATAATTGGATATAATGATTTCTTTTATCTAATACCGAATTGTGGTAATGAAATTGATATTTATAATAGAATAACAAAAGAACAAACTTTTGCTAAAATACCGGAAGATTTTCTACAAAATGATGAATATGTTGTGTCTAATGCATTTATTATAACTGACTGTATATGGATTTTCCCTTGGTATTCATATCAGCCTATAATTGTATATGAGATAAATGAGAATCAATTTTTTCAAGAAACAGTGCTTACGCATAAACTTAAAGATTTTAACGGTACAGTCTTTTCATATAAATCTGTATTTTTAGATAAAGATTGTTTTTGGATGACAATTCTTCAAAGTAATTACATAATATGCTATAACTGGAAAACAAAAAAAATAAAAGAATTTAGAATAAATATGGATAATTTATATTCTATTTATAAATCAAATGAAAAAATCTGGTTGGGGACATGGAATACTGAAGTTATTTCTGTATGGAATTATAAAACAAATCAATTAAAACAGATGAAAACAGGAGCAAATATAAATCCGTTTTTTCATCCTATTGTTATAAATAACGAAGTATATATATTATCAAAATCAGAAGAGATTATTCATCTTTTGGAAAAGAGAGTAAAGAAAATTCATATTGAGCCGAAAGGTATAAAAATTTATACAAAATTTTCATTCATATATACTTGCGTTTATAGCAATAATTTATTTTTATTACCGTATCAAATGAAATATATGATTCGGTATGATTTGTTAAATGGATATGCTGAAGCGCTAGATTTCAAAATACCGGAATCATTTGTTTTGAATAATTATTATAAAGACTATAAACTTCCTTTTTTAAGAGATCAATCGAAAAAGAAAATTATATATGAACATGATTTGGCCTTAGAGGGATTAGAAGAAATACTTGAATTAAAAAAAGAAATTCAATATAAAAAATGTATCAATAGCGGAAAGGCTATCGTAGATTTTTTATGTTCTAAGCTATAAAGACTATCATTAGACATATTAAGGATCACACTAAATGAAGAGAATTGGCATTTTTATATTTTATGACAGAGGCGGAAAAGTCGATACTTATGTGGGCTACTTTTTAGCCGCTTTAAATAAACATCTGGAAAAACTTGTTATTGTATGCAATGGTAAATTATCTTCGCAGGGCATGGAGCAGTTGAAAAAATATACTACGGATATATTTGTCAGAGACAATACAGGTTATGACGCAATGGCATTTAAACTGGCAATGACAACCCATGTCGGATGGTCAGTGTTAGATGAATATGATGAACTATTATTGATTAATGATACGTTCTATGGTCCGTTGTACCCTCTTGAGGAAGTATTTACAGAAATGGAGAAAAGAGATTGTGATTTCTGGGGACTCACAGGCCACAAGGAATACATAGATTATTACTTTGGAGATTCTCAAAAATTGCCGGCACATATTCAGTCTTATTTTATGGCTTTCCGTAAACTTGTATTCCAGAGTCATGTATTTCAGGATTATTGGAATAGGTTTGATTCTGTCAGCTGGGTTTTCTCGGATGTGGTAAACAAACATGAGCGTTTTTTTACACACATGTTAGAACAGGCAGGATTCTCCTGGGATACTTATGTGCATGCGACGGAATATGACGAAAAAAAACCGGAACACAATTTTGTACAATACTATCATGCCGCATATCAATTGATCAAAGATTATAGATGTCCCATTATAAAGAAAAAAAATTTTGCTTCAAAGAAATTGATAAATAATCCTGGAGAAATCGGCAATGATGCAGCAAAAGCGCTTTTGTGGATAGCAGAAAATACAGATTATGATATTGATATGATCTGGGAGAACATACTACGGCTTTACGACATGAAAGATTTGCAAAAGTCGTTGAATCTAAACTATGTAATTTCGGAAAACAAAAGTTCTGCTAAGTTAAACAAAGAAAATGCAATGGCCGTTACCTATATTAATCAGCCATTAACGCAGCAGCAGAAAGAATATATTTACCTGCTGAAATCCCACATGGAAGTATGGCATTACGAAATATGCAGCTTTAAGGCAGAAAATGAGAATCTCGCAAATGATATTGCGAAATTGTTTAATAAAAATATCAGATGTGAATACATTCTTTTATTAATTCATGTGGACGACAAGCAGGATGAGCGGACGGCACTGCGTACATATTCAGCTATAGAAGAACAATGGGGAAACCTGTCTGGAGGAAGTGCATATACGGCAAGCATCATTGATTTATTTATAAAGAATAAGCGGCTTGGAGTTTTGACAGCGCCATCAGGAATACACGGATCGGATTTTGGAATGAAAACGGAGCAGAAGCTGCAAGGATGTATGGCACTTTGGTGTAGAAAAACTCTTCTTTTAAAAATGTGTGAGGAGTGGACCGACTTTTTGAAAAATCCATATAGGATATCTATGCTAGATTTTTTGGATAAAGCTGTACATTTTGCACAGAAAATGGGATTTTATACAGCTGTAGGAATGAAGCCATCCTATGTCTCCATGGCATATACAAATATGGATGAAATGCTGCGGCAGGTCGAAAGACATGCCAAAAGTAAATATGATTTTGATGATTTTGGAAGCTATCTAGATGGAGATATGTTTTTGTTCTGTGATAATTATTCCAATATCTATGTGTATGGGGCCGGGGATAATGGAAGTCGGGCAGCAAAACAGCTCTTGTCCAAAGGTTATCATTTTTCAGGTTTTCTTGTATCTGACAACCAGCCAGATCTGACAGAAAAGCATGGATATCCCATTTACCGGCTCTCTGAAGTTGGAGAATCGTTATACCATGCAGGCATTGTAATTTCAGTTACAAATAGAAAATTCCAGACAGACATTTTGCGGCAGTTACAGAAAAGAGGACTTAAAAATATTTATTTATTAGATACATGATCTGATGGGGCTTGCACGCAGGAAAGAGAGAAAAATATGGGCGAAATTATAAATTTGACGCCAGAGCAGCTACGGACATTGCAGTTGATTGAGTTGGAAATGCTTGTAGAAGTTGACCGTATCTGCAGAAAAAACCATATACAGTATACCTTGGATGGCGGAACGCTGTTAGGGGCAGTCCGACATAAGGGATTCATTCCCTGGGATGACGATGCAGATATTGTTATGTTCAGACATGAATATGCTAGGTTTTACCACGCATGCAAAAGTGATCTGGATACTGAACGGTTTTTTCTTCAAGAGTACCGAACGGATCCTAATTATAGATGGGGATATGCAAAACTGCGCAGAAAAGGTACGGAATATGTCAGGGTGGGCCAGGAGCATATGAGATATAAGACTGGAGTATGTATAGACATTTTCCCACTGGATTATGTCCCGGATCAATATATTTTGCGCAGAATCTATTATGGAATTAATTATTGTATCCGGAAAATCCTGTATTCTGAACTGGGAAAAGAGGCTGCTTCCACAGAACTTTTGAGAATCTGGTATCGTATTCTCTTTAAAATCCCGCGCAACTATGCGTTTGCAGCCAGGAACAGGATAGCCGCCATCGTAAATCAAAAACCAACTGAACTTGTATGCCATACCATGTGCCCGAATCCTGGACCAACGTGTAAATATGGTATGCCGGCAGGCTGTTATGCCGAATATCGTCAGTATGAATTTGAGGGGATGCTGTTCCAGGGATTGTCTGATTATGATAATTTTTTGAGTTTATCTTATGGAGAGTATATGAAATTTCCACAAATGGATAAACGAAAGGGAACGGCACCACCTAGCAAAGTAAAATTGATTAATATTACACTGGAAGAAATTCAGGAACGCTACAGAAAAGATAATCTGAGGTATCAAATATGAATATTGCTGTGATTTTTGCCGGCGGTGTAGGAAAACGCATGAACAGTAAAGTTAAGCCCAAACAATTTCTGGTAATGCGAGGAAAACCAATTATTGTACATACTTTGGAGGTGTTTGAAAAGCATACAGAGATAGACGCGGTTGTCGTTGCCTGTGTGCCAGATTGGATCGAGCATTTAAAAATACTTGTGAATCAGTACCGTCTATCCAAGGTAAAAGCGATCGTCAAAGGCGGAGAAACCGGACAGCTGTCTATTTATCACGGATTGAAGGCGGCAGAACAGTTGGCCAAGGGGAAAAACAGGAATACTATCGTATTAATTCATGATGGTGTCAGACCGCTGATCCATGAAAAAATAATTACTGAAAATATTCAAAGTGTAAAAAAGCATGGTTCTGCGATCACTACAGTAACTGTGCAGGAAACCATTCTGGTCGTAAATGGAAATGATGAGATCTTAGATGTACCGGAAAGAGTCAATTCCAGACTGGCAAGAGCCCCCCAAAGTTTTATCCTGGAAGATATTCTCAGTGCTCACGAACATGCATTACAGGAGGGGAGGTATGACTATATTGACTCTTGTACATTAATGCGGCATTACAACTATCCATTATTTTTGGTAGACGGTCCGAAGGAAAATATAAAAATCACAACACCTGAGGATTTCTATACAATGAGAGCATTATTGGATGCCAGAGAAAATACACAGATTTATGGTGTGGAGGAATAGTGGGATGTTGTATTCAGGCAAAATCATGCAGCAGGATTTAAAAGAACTAATAGAACGGAAATATATTCCTTATGAAAAATTGGAAGGAAAAAGGGTATTGATTACAGGTGCGGGAGGTATGTTGGCATATTACATCCTGGGCACTCTCATTTATCTAAATAAAACCCGAAATGCAGGCATTTATGTAACTGCGCTTGTGCGTAATGAAAAAAAAGCAAAGTTCCAGTTTGAAGAATTTCTGACAGATCCTTATTTTTCACTGTTGATACAGGATGTTAACGATAAAATCCGAGTGGAAGGCCCGATTGATTATATTGTCCATGCGGCAGGCGCATCAAGTCCTTATGCTATCAAGCATGATCCTCTCGGAATTATTCAGGCAAATACGGAAGGAACCAGGCAGGTGCTTGAACTTGCGCATCAAAAGTGTGTCCAGAACGTATTGTACACTTCTACAAGGGAAGTATATGGGGAAGTGAAAGGAAAAGAATGGATCACAGAATCGGATATTGGAGTACTGGATCCATTGGATGCGCGTTCCTGCTACCCGGAAAGCAAAAGGATGGCAGAACAAATGCTGCGGAGCTACTACGAAATGTACCAAGTACCCTTCCAGATTGTACGGATTGCACATGCATACGGACCTGGAATGAGTATCGAAAATGATGGACGGGTAATGTCTGATTTTATATCAGACGTGGTTCACAGCCGGGATATCGTTATAAAAAGTGATGGTACGTCAGAGCGGGCATTTTGTTATGTAACAGATGCCGTTGCGGCTATATTTATTGTCATGCTAAGCGAGGTTAAAAACCAGGCTTATAATGTAGCAAACGAAACGGAACCTTATCCGATTCGGGATGTTGCCCAGATATTAGTAAATATGATTCCAGACAAAAAGCTTAAAGTTGTATTTGCAGAGCATTTGAATCAAAGCGGTTACTGTCAGTATAAACGGGTTGGGCTTGATACAGCAAAGCTTCAACAGTTAGGATGGCATCCTGCCATATCACTGAGGGAAGGACTGAAACGAACATTATGTAGTTTTAAGGCCAATGTGATTGCATGAAACATCCATCGAAGGAATAGGTAAAGAGGAGAATTATATGAAAGCTGTTATATACGGGATTGGCAAAAGATTCCATAAAATTTTTACTGATCAGGAATTGATAAAAGAAATATTCGTAGAAAATGATATTGAGATAGTTGGCTCTTCAGATAGAACAGTAGGCTTTGGAGGGCAAAGGTTCATATATCGTGGTGAATCACTGCCTGTAAAAAAGGTAGATGAATTTCTAAAAAATGATATAAAAATAATAGTAACATCAAAAATATACTTTGAAGAAATAAAACAGGAATTATGCAAAATAGGCTATAAGGAAAATCAAATTATGCTGATAGATTCCCTTTTAGATACTTATCTTGATAAAGTATTTCTTATAAATAAATATATAGGAAAAGAAAGGGTTGAAATTGGAGGGCCAACCGATTTGTTTTCCAATATTTATGATAAATGCATTTCTTGTGATGGCGTAAATTTTAGCGGAAATACAGTATGGTGGAAAAGTCACGCAAAAAATTATACCTATAAAAATAAAATTCTGGGAAAGGTTTGGATATCTGATGCGACGGATATGTGTCAAATTAAGGATAAGAAATATGATTTTGTTCTATCTTCAAATAATCTGGAGCATATAGCCAATCCTTTGAAAGCGTTAAAAGAATTCTCAAGAATAGTAAAACCAGATGGAACAATTTTGGTTTTGGTTCCCGAAAAGACAGAAACATTTGACCATAATAGAGACTATACAACATTTGAGCATTTGTTAGAGGATTACAAGAGTGATACAGGGGAAGATGATCTTTCCCATTTACCGGATATTATAGAAAAACATGATTATAGTCTGGATCCGGAATGCGGAGGTAAACAGAAATTTATCGAACGCGCAAAGAAAAATCTGGAAAATAGATGCTTACATCACCATGTGTTTGAAGAGGAAACTCTAAGAAAATCATATAAATTTGCAGGCATAAAAGTGACTCATGTAAAAAGAATAATGGGAAATTGGATGATAATAGGTGAAAAGAATGAATAAAAAAAACCGAATATATGGAAAAAAAGTAGACATCAATTCAAACCATACAAAAGACTTTTACAACAACCGGGCAAGGAATATAAGCCGTATGGACAACCCCTATGTCTCAGTCCTCCTTGGCGACCAAAATCCGGAATACGCGTTAGCCTGGGACGCATACGAGAAGGAGCATATCCTGCCGAAGATGCAGATTGATGAACACAGCAAGACCCTGGATATTGGGTGCGGAATGGGACGCTGGGCGGAAGCGCTGATTTCCAGGAGCGGCTATTACTGTGGAACGGATCTTTCTCCGGAGATGGTAAAATGTGCGGCACAACGCAATTATTTTCCTGAAAAATCCTACGATTTTCTGAACTATGGATTCGAGGAATTCTGTGCCCTGCCGGAGTCGGAACTGCCCTGCCTGTTTAACCGATTATGGATCTGCGGAATTATGATGTATGTCAATGATGACGCTCTGTTCACCGGGATGGGACAGCTTCTGGCCAAGATGGATACACATGCGAAGGCATATTTTACAGAAACGATCGCATTGGATGAGCGGCTTACGTTGAACCAGTTCTATTCTGAGGCGCTGAAGGCGGACTATGATGTGATTTACCGTACGGAAGCCGAATATAACCAAGTTTATAAAAGCTGGCTGGATGCCGGTTTCTTAATCGTAGAGCAGGGATTTCTACCCCACCTGAATAAGGAAAAAGAGTACAGTGAAACAGATCGGTGGTACACGATTTTAGAAAGATAAGAGGATTCTACAAATAGGCTGCCATATACCTAAATATAGCAAATGTAGCGGTGATGTATAAAAACTTAGCGTATTTAAGAGGAATACATATGTATTATGTAAATGATAATATAAAAGATTTATACCGTGTAAAATTTCATGATGAGAGGGCAGGCGTGCTACGCCTGGACATGAATGAAAACCCGGAAGGACTGCCAGTGGAGATTGTTGACGCTGTGCTGTCAAAGATTACTCCGGAATATATTGCCACCTATCCGGAAAAGGACAGGCTGATGGAACTTCTGGCAGAACAAAACGGATTGATGTATCAAAACGTCTCGGTCACTGCCGGTTCCGATGAGGCCATGCGGCTGATTTTCCATTGTTTCGGGCAACAGGGCAAGAAGCTTTTAACGGTGGTTCCTACTTTTGAAATGTACGGAGTCTATGCAAACATGTTCGGCATGGAGCATGAGGTGGTGGAATATAAAAAGGATTTCACAATCAATGCCGAAGATATCCTGCAGGCAATTGATTCGGATACAGGAATCGTTATTTTGCTCAACCCAAACAGTCCAATCGGATATACATACGGTAAGAAGGATGTCAGGAAGGTTTTAGAACGTGCAAAAGAGGCTGGCGCAATCGTGGTAATTGATGAGGCATATCATTATTTTTATGCGTCTACATTTATACCGCTGGTCAAAGAGTATGATAATCTGCTTGTCCTACGCACATTTTCGAAATTATTTTCCATGGCCGGGCTCAGAATAGGGTATGTTTCCGGAAATGCCAAATTAATTGGATATATAGAGAATGCCGAATCTACATTTAATGTAAATAATATTGCTATTTTGTTTGCGCAGGAGGTGATCCGGAAACGGCAGCTTATCGACCACCTTATTGAGGTGGAATATACCGGGCGCATGTGGATCGTGGAAAAGTTAAAAAATGCAGGGTATAAGACTATGGCGTTAGAAGGGAATTATGTCCTGTTTTTACCAAAGAAAGATTCCAGAATTATTGTGGAAGAATTAAAAAAGAAAGATATCTGGGTTAGGGATTATCGCAATGGAATTTTGAAAGGCTGGATACGTGTGTCTACAGGTTCGATTGCATGTATGCAGAAATTTTGGAACGCTTTTAACAAAATTCAGTAAATACTAGTATAACCCGTTAATTAGTTTAGGTAATACTAGAAGTTCCTGCTGAAAAAAATTAGAAAAGACATTAAAAAAAATCTATAGTTTGCTTTTATAAGAGGAGGCATTATGCAGGAAAAGTGGATCGTATGGGGAACAGGGCTGGTCGGACAGAAATTATATGAGCTCTTGGTGGAAAAAGAATGTGTAGAAAATGTGACTGCGGTAGTGGACAGTGATAAAAATAAATGGGGAAAAAGTTGGAATGGGTTTGAAGTGCAGGATCCTGATATTATACGAAAGGACGTATATGACAAAATAATAATTGCAGTGGAAACGTGGAGAGGATTATGTGGACAAATTCTAGAAAAATACCATATTGAACCAGATCGAATCGATAATTATATGTTTATACAAAGACGTGCTATGTTGGAATTTTATCAACAAAAACAGCATAAACCAGAAGAATTGGAAAAACAGATTCAATATATTTGTACCCACCCGCTTGGTGTGTTCAATGACGATTTTGTAGATAAATACACAGAATTGGAGATAGAAGTTCACCGGGATGAAAAAAACGACATGTTTTACGTCTTACATTTTGGCAAAAAAATGTATTTTCCGAAAAAATTCAAAAAAGCAGAAGTGATGAATTATTATCGGCAAATTATAATGGAGCAGGATGTGTTATCACCACACAGATACCAAAGTGATGAGTTTTCGATTAAAGAAGGGGAGGTCATCCTGGATGCAGGAGCAGCAGAGGGGAATTTTTCTTTGGAAGTCGTAGATAAAGTAAAAAGTTTATATTTGGTAGAAGCAGACGAGGCATGGATAGAGGCGTTGACATATACATTTGAGCCTTATAAGGGTAAGGTTCATATTATTCAAAAATATTTAACAGATAACTGTAATGACAGATGTATTACTATTGATGAATTGGCAAAGAATGAGACGTTTACTTCTATAAAAATGGACATAGAGGGAGCAGAAATAAGCGCATTAGCCGGTGGAGAAAAAACATTACGTAGTCAGCCTTTAAATGCATACATATGTAGTTATCATAGAGAAAGAGATTTTGATGATATCGCAAATATGATGAGGCACTATGGCTATAATATCAGCACAACTAATGGTTATATGGTATTTCTTTCATTTAGGAATTTGAAACAAATACCATTGCCGAAACTTGTCAGGGGAGTTATCCGTGCCAGTAAATAGTTTACTTAGGCGAGTTGTTACATAAGGGTTAGAAGGAGAATATGGATGAAAATAGTGTCGTTGACTATGGTAGGAAATGAGAGTGAAATTATTGAATCTTTTATCAGATATAACAGTCATTTCATTGACAAAATGATTTTTGTCAGCACCTGTTGTATTGATAATACATTGCTGATTATAAGGAACCTGATTTCTGAAGGCTATCATTTGGAACTCATAGTGGAACCCGTTATCTCTTTTGAGCAGAGATACCTGGACAATAAATATATGAAAAAAATAGCGTATGAAGAAGATGCCGACTTGTTCATCCCTCTGGATGTAGATGAATTCTTAACAGGATGCGGGAACCCAAGAACAATTATGGAAAGGTTGCCAATGGACCGAGTCTATGAGGTGTGTTGGAAAAATTACGCAATGAGTAAAGATGATGATATCAACGAGCCTTTCATTCCCAGGAGATTAGTGAACTTTAAGATAAACTTTAAAGGAAACAATGTACGAAAGGTGATGATTCCGATGAAAATGATTTTACACAACAATGTCATTTTGGGGACAGGACACCATTATGTTTCTGGAGACGATATAAGGATAGAACATATAAATCAACTAAAAATGGCACATTATCCAGTAACCAGTAAGGAACAATTTATGTCAAGGTTATATGGCAACAATATTAAGTTCATCATATGGACGAACCGTGGAAATGAAGACGGGGAACATATTAATAAACAAATTGCGGAAATTGAGGAAGGACATGACATTTACAGAATTGCAAATGGATATGGCTTAGATGACAATGAGAATATAGAGTGGCTAAAAGAACCCCTAAATTTATCTTATTGCCCACCAAATTCTTTACAGATGAAATATACACAGCTGGCAAAAGTGGACTTCTTACATAACATTAATTGCATAGGGCAGATGATGGCTGTTAAATCATATAATTTGGAAAGGGATGCCCAGGACAATAAACAGCTCCCTACAATAATGGTTTATGGAACTGGGGATGCCGCAAAAAATATGTTGAATGGATTACCGGAGAGCTGTGTAAATATAAGAGCATATATTAACAGCGATCCGAATAAGAGATTTCAGATGTTCAATAGACGATTGGTGGTTTCGCCAGAGTGGATTCGTTTCTTTGTATTTGACCGTATCGTTATTTCAAGCGCAAAATACTATGATGAAATGAAAGTTTCTTTAATAAAGAACGGCGTAGAAAAAGAAAAGATATGCAATGTCAATTACTTATTTGATTTAGTGTATGAGGAGAGCAGAAAATGAAGTATATGGTGATAGGTGGTGCAGGATTCATAGGAAGCCATGTTACAAAGAAACTGTTTACAGAAGAACCAGATGCACGAATATATATATATGACAATTTCTCTTCTGGAAGGGATGAGCATTTACGGGAAATACTTGGAGAGAAAAGGCTGCATATAGTCAGAGAGGATATTAAAGATTTGGATACGTTGACAGAGGCCATGGTAGGGGTGGATATGGTGTATAGTGTAGCATCCAATCCGGATATCTCGAAGGCAATCTCACAGCCCGACATTGATTTTTGGGAGGGGACTTACCTGATTAATAATGTCCTGGAAGCAATGCGTAAAAATCATATAAAGAATCTAATCTATGCGTCTGGCAGCGGGGTATATGGCGATGTAGGGGCAACTGTGACAGATGAAGATTTTTCACCGATGCTGCCATCGTCTACTTATGGTGCAAGTAAGCTGGCCTGTGAAGCTTTGATTTGTTCTTATTGCAAAATGTTTGATATGAATGCAGGGGCGTTTCGTTTTGCAAATGTAGTAGGGCCAAATCAAACACATGGTGTGGGATATGATTTTTTGAAAAAATTAGCTGAGAATCCAAAGCAATTAAAAATATTGGGCGATGGAAAACAAAGCAAGTCTTATATTTATATTGATGATATTGTAAATGCATTAAGAACAGTAGAAAAAAAGGCATTATATGGATATAACTATTATAATGTTGCAACTTTAGAACATATTACAGTCACAGAAATCGCAGATACCGCAGTCAAAATTATGGGGCTGCAGAATGTGGAATACTGCTATACAGGCGGCGACCGGGGATGGAAGGGTGACGTGCCAATAGTACGTCTGGATTCACAGAAGATACGTAAACTAGGATGGAGCAACCAGTACACAACGCAAGAAGCAATTGAAAAATCTATAAAATCAATGTATGAAGGAAATTGAAAGGGTAAAAGATGAAGACAGCGGTTATTTATGGCTCGACTGGTACGGGAAAAAATGTATATTCCTTGATTAAAGAAAAATATAAAGTTATGTATTTTGTGGATGAAAATCCGAAAAGGATCGGGCAAAAGGCAGATTTTCTGGATATTAGAGCAAGGAAGGAAATCTTAAATGATTCACCTGATGTAGTGGTCTTAGGGCAGCTGACTGGATATGAAGAAGCAAAAGAATGGCTAATCGATAATGGAATTGATGAAGAAAAAATCATTTGCCAATATGTAGATTTGCCTTTTAGGGCAAGAAAGTCAAGTCTTGAAAAAATATCGGCTATATTTACCGAAAAGAATATTCCGGGGGCAGTTGCGGAGCTGGGGGTTTACCGAGGGGATTTTGCAAAAGTAATCAATAGTGTATTTCCAGACAGAAAATTTTACCTATTTGATACCTTTGAGGGCTTCCCAGAAACAGATTTGAATTATGAAATAACACACGGGTTATTAAGGAATGATATCGGAAAACTGGCCAATACATCTGTTGACTATGTGCTAAATAAAATGCCTTATCGTGAGAAATGTATTATCCGAAAAGGATATTTTCCAGATACGGCAGTAGGGCTTGAAAATGAACAATATGCGTTTGTAAATATAGATGTTGACTTGTACAAGCCTATCATGGCTGGATTAGAGTATTTTTGGCCGAGGATGGTAGAAAATGGCTATATATTTGTCCATGACTATTTTTCCTTTTCGTATGATGGGGCGCAAAAAGCTATTAATGAGTTTGCAGAAAAAAATAATGTAGGTTTTATACCAATCGGTGATACATTAAGTGTTGCTTTTGTAAAGAAAGGAAAATTTGTATGATTATTGCAAGGAGCCCTTTGCGCATTACACTTGGAGGCGGAGGTACTGATCTGGCTTCTTATTATGAAAAAAAAGAAGGATTTCTTATTTCTGCTGCTATAGACAAATATGTATATATACTGATAAATAAAACTTTTAATCAATCATTTTTAGTTAAATATTCTAAACTAGAGTGTGTAAAACATGTCTCTGAATTGCAGCATCCGATTGTGCGTGAAGCGTTACATATGACAGGATTGGCACAGACACCCCTGGAAATATGCTCTATGGCAGACATCCCTGCCGGGACAGGGCTGGGTTCTTCCAGTACTTTTACAACTGCATTGTTATGCGCACTCCATGGATATAAAGGAGATATCATTGGTACACGACATCTTGCCGAGGAAGCATGTACGATTGAAATTGACCGTCTTGGGGAACCGATTGGAAAACAGGACCAGTATATTTCCGCATATGGCGGGATTGTCTGCATGAATATCCAAAGGGATGGTTTTGTTCAAATAGAACCACTTAATATATCCCAGGAAGCACTATACAATCTGGAAGATAATTTAATCTTGTTTTTCACCGGATATTCCCATTCTGCCGGAAACATTTTGAATGAGCAGGATGAAAAAAGCAAAAGAAATGATGGAGATATGCTTAAAAACCTGGACTTCGTAAAGCAATTAGGTCTGGATAGCAAAAATGCTTTGGAAAAGGGAGATTTAAACAAGTTTGCGGACATCATGAATATTCATTGGGGATATAAAAAGAAAAGATCCGGAGGCATGAGCAATCCGAAAATTGACGAATGGTATGAATATGCATTAAAAAACGGAGCGCTCGGTGGTAAGCTGATTGGTGCAGGCGGCGGCGGATTTCTTATGTTTTATGCGGACAACAAGGTAAAATTAAGGGCTGCAATGAACCGCCTGGGGCTGGAAGAAGTACGGTTCCGTTTTGAAAAAGAAGGGGCAAAGTTGTTATAACAATGAGTGCTATGGGTGATATGAACAGAGATATCGTGGCAGATACACAGGTTGTTGTATTGATGGGAGGGCTTGGTACCCGTTTGGGGCTGAAAGATACTCCAAAAGCAATGGCAGACATTAATGGATATCCTTTTTTCGATTATCAGTTAAAATTGCTGAAGCGGTGGAGGTTCCACAAATTTTTATTCCTTGTCGGCTATCAGGCGGAATCTATTGAAAATTATTATGGAAACGGTTCAAAATGGCAGGTTGACATCCAATATTCTTATGATGGAAAAAAACAATTAGGAACTGGTGGTGCCCTCCGGAATGCTGCTGAAAAATTAGAAGAAGATTTCCTGCTGATTTATGGTGATTCTTTTATGGATGTGGATTATCAGGAGGCCGTATATCGATATTGGCTGGAAAAATCAAAAGGAAAGCTGGCACTGATGACTATCTTGGAAAATGAGAACCGCTATGACAAAAGTAATGTCATTTATCAGAATGGGGAAATTGTACTGTATAACAAAGGAAGCTTCAGCAATGAAATGAGGTATGTTGATTACGGCATTTCCATGTTGTCAAAAGACATCCTCATGAATGAAAAAGAACGCTTTGATTTAGCAGAAATACTAACCTCGCTTTCAAAGCTCGGAAAATTATCCGGCCAAGTGGTCACAAAAAGATTTTATGAAATTGGAAGTCCGGCTTCTATGCAGGAATTCTGTGAATATGCCGAAAAAAGGTTTGCGAATAAAAAAAGGGCTGCTTTTTTCGATCGTGACGGGGTGATAAATGAACTTGTTTATAACGATGACATTGAACAGGTTGATTCACCTTTTTCAAAAAAAGATTTTATATATAAGCCTGATGTAATAAAGACACTGTTGTCTATACAAAGAATGGGTTACCTTATATTTATCGTGACGAACCAGCCAGCCGCTGCGAAAGGAAAGGTTGCGCTTACCAGTCTGTATGATTTAAACATCTGGATGATCCAGGATTTAAAATCGAAAGGGATCTTCGTGGAAGCAGTAAATATGTGCCCGCATCATCCTGTAGGAAGCCGACGGTCGAACGCACCGTTTTTGATAAGAAAATGCAAATGCCGGAAACCAGAAGCGGGTTTGATTACAGATTTGTTAGCGGTATACCATATCGACCACGAAAATTCTTATATGATTGGGGACTCTTATACAGATATTATAGCTGGGAACAAAGCAGGGCTGAAAACCATTTTTATTGGGGAAATGAAGTGTGATGTATGCCAAAGGCTTCAAGATTACCGCCCAAACAACATTATCAGAAATATCAATGAGTTAGAAAATATAATGGGAGAATAAGTGAGATATGTATAAAGCGTATATCGAAAATTATTTGGAAGAAACGAGAAAAATACTGAATGAAATTTCTGTAGAGGAAATCAATAAAAGTATAGAGATATTGAAAACTCTCAAGGAGCAAAGCGGCAGGCTTTTTATTCTTGGAGTAGGAGGAAGCGCCGCAAACGCATCCCATGCTGTCAATGACTTCCGAAAAATTGGCGGAATTGAAACATATGCGCCAACAGATAATGTGGCAGAATTGAGTGCGCGGACAAATGATGAAGGATGGGATACTACCTTTGTGGAATGGTTAAAAATTTCAAAACTATCCAGCCAGGATGGAGTGATGATCTTTTCAGTTGGCGGTGGAAGTAATAAGGCTTCTTTAAATATTGTAAATGCACTTCGTCTGGCCAAAGAATGCGGTGCCAGAATATTATCTATCGTATCAAGGGATGGAGGATATTCCAAAAAAGTGTCAGATGCATGTGTATTGGTTCCTGTAGTATCCGATGAAAGAATCACGCCACATGCGGAGGGCTGGCAGGGGATTATCTGGCACTTATTGGTAAATGCGATCATCCAATAATTTATGATTGCTTCATACCAGAACATTACAAAAGGAGACACAAGAAATGAAAATGACCGATCTAAAGATTGCAATCTACGCAGATGGCGCAGATTGCAATGGAATGGTTGAAATGTATAAAAAAGGTTTTATAAAAGGCTTTACGACAAATCCAACTTTAATGAAAAAGGCAGGCGTCAAAAGTTATCCCCAATTTGCAAAGGAGACAATAGGGTCAATACCGGACATGCCTATTTCTTTCGAAGTTTTTGCAGATGATTTTGCAATGATGAAAAAGGAAGCGCTCATATTGTCTCAATACGGAGAAAATGTTTTTGTTAAAATTCCGATTACAAATTCCAAGGGAGAAAGCAGCGTTCCATTAATCTCGGAGCTTTCCAAGGAAGGGGTCAACCTGAATATAACAGCTATTTTTACGCCAAAGCAGGCAGAATCTGTATTAGCAGTTCTAAAAGAGGGAACGGAAAACATTATTTCCGTTTTTGCGGGCAGAATTGCTGATGCGGGTGTAGATCCCGAAATAATCATGAGACAAGTCGCAGAAATGTGCAAGCAGAAAGACGGTGCCAAAAGTTTATGGGCAAGCTGCCGTGAGGTCTTCAACATTATTCAGGCAGAACGAAGCGGGGTAGATATTATTACGGTAACGAATGATCTGCTTGCAAAGATGGAAAATCTAGGAAAAGATTTGGAGATATTCTCTTTAGAGACAGTTCGGATGTTTGCTAGGGATGGTAAAAGCCTGGGATTCTCTATCATAAACGAATAACAAAAGTAAAAAACAGTCGGAAATGGAGAACAGTAGATGTGTTATGACAGAGTAGCTATATTTTGCTTTTATGACAAGCAAGGGCTGGCTAGGCAGGATATCTTTGATTTGCTGAAGGAACTGAAAAAAAATGTTGATTTATTGATTGTGGTTGTAAATGGCCAAATAAAAAATAAGTCTTCATTGTCGAGCATTGCCGATGATATATTGATTCGTGATAACTGTGGTTTTGATGCTGGTGCATATAGACGGGTCATTGTTGATGAGAAATATGCTAGTATCATTAAAGTGTGCAACGAATTAGTTCTATGTAACAGCAGCTTTTTTGGGCCGTTGATTCCATTGTCAAATATTTTCAAGACTATGGCGGAAAGCACTGCCGATTTTTGGGGTATTTCCAGTTTTGCAGGAGATCTGATGGAACATATACAGTCTTTTTTTCTTGTCTTCAGGAAAAGTGTCTTATGCGGAGAAACATTTTTTAGATATTTTTTTGAGCATATTCAAGAAGACTCACAAGACTATTTGGGTGTGTGTGCTTCTTTTGAAAATGGTCTGTATGAATGCCTTGTAGATGCCGGGTATTTACCAGATGCATTTGTGAAGAACATTTCCTATGATATCTACACTAATCCGTATGGGAGTTTGGCAGCGGATGGTGTTCCAATTATTAAGAAAAAAATTTTTTCACAGCAATATTTTGAGGAAGCAAAAGCATTAGATACGTTAAGTTATGTAAGAGATAATTACAAGTATGATATCGGAGTATTGTTGCAGTCAGTGAAGCAAATTTATGGAATTCCAATCGCTTTGGAAGCAGTGAAAACCCATATACGAGGGACGGTATCTGTAGAAGTATTTCCCTCTCTGCGGAAAAAGAAAAAAGAGGAAATCAAACAGTTTGTTCATGATAATTCGGCGATATACATATATGGAACGGGAGAGGCTGGGAGAGGCATATATATAACCTTTTTTTCATATGAAAATAACTCTAAGTTAAATGGCTTCATTGTCTCAGATGAGCAGGAGATAGAAGAAAAAACACTATTTGGATATCCTGTCTACAGAATCCGAGATATAGATAAATCTACAAGTGCTATTATTGTTGGTTTGGGAAAAGAGAACAGCAAAATGGTAATGGATACGTTGCGTGAATGGAAAGCTGTAATTTATAAATGGGATAAAAATTAATTGACAGTATATTTTACCAAGGATTTTTTTTCAAAGACTTTTGCTTACCAATCTATTTGCCGTCATTTTACAACAGCATATTTCATACTTATTTGTATTTAAAATCACAGATTAATCGAAAGGAGAACCGGGATACTCCGGTGTGAGCAAGCATGAAAAAAGTATATTTCTTTGGAGCCGGATATTGTGCAAAGACTTTTTATACAGAAAGTCAAAATCACCTTAAATGTATTAGGAAATTTTCAAATTGTTGGATTTCTAGATAATGACCCAAGCAAAATTGGAAGCCTGTTTGAGTGATATAGAGTTTATAGTCCCGACGTTATAGGGGGGGACTTAAGAAGGGGAATGGTTTATGATGAACGATAGGATAGAATATAGCCGCCCTTGATACAATGGCAAATGACATTTTTTCGATGTGTCTATCCGACGTTTTGATAGGCGCTATTGAAAGATACCTGGATCGAACCAGCCATTATCCGAACCATGCGCTGTCAGATAATATTTATCGAAACAGGGCGAATCTGGTGCTATGCAAACTTCATGAGAGCCGCTTACTAGATTCTGCGCTTGGAAGGCTGAAAAAGAGTACCAACGCTGATAAGAAAGCGAAATACACTGATAATACAAAACGGAGTGAAATAGAAAAAGCGTTTAGTCTGTCCAAGAGATGCTATAGGCTTGGCAGGATAACCACATAGGTACTAAACATCCGTTAAAAATATATGGTTAGTATCTTCCAAATCCGGCATTACTTTTTGATTGCTTTCCCGACAGATGAGTGTGTGATGTATTGGACAAGGTAGAACAGAGGGGAGAAAAATCGGTGAAATGGAAAAGGGGAGGTTCAGAATACCTCCCCCCCCCTTTTTCAATAATGATATATTATCTGCAGCTTCCTGCCAGATAAACCAGCCTCCCCACAGATGGCAATGATCACCCAATCAAAACCTTCTTCCCTTCAAACGCAAACCCATATTTCCGGATCCGTTCCGGCGCGACCCCCGCAGCGATCAGGGATGCGCTGTATTTTTTCTCTTCAATCTGTTCCAATGCTTTTTGTACCGTATCTTCCAGGCTGTTCTCCCTTTTGGGATTACGGACTTTAAATTCCAGGATGACCGCGTCGTCTTGTTCCTGTAGAGGTTCAAGCACCACGTCATATCTTCCAAATCCGCTTTCACGGTTTGAAGTAATTTTATACCGGACGCCCAGATCTACCACTAAACCAAGGACAAATCCATGATAAAAGCGTTCCGGCTCTGCTTCTTCGGATAAATTCTTTCCCGTATCAAAATAACTGAATGCAGCCAGCGCGATCCGGTTCATATAAGTGTTCATAGCCTCCAGGTCTCCCAGCAGCATTGCCCTGATAAAATCATTATAAGCTGATGGCATGAACTTGGAAAACCACCCTTCAATCATCTTTTTAAACATAATGCGGACTTCTTTATTTGTTAATACGAGGGTGTACTCATCTATACCTTGCTCTTCATAAAACGTAAGCTTTTCTACTCTCAGGTATCCAGTCGCAAGAAGCAGGCTCCAGATGGCAATTTCATCATTATCCAGCTGGCTGTATACAACCTGTTCATCAATCTGTGTGCAAAGTCCTTTCCCGTTTAATAAATCTTCCATGATAATCTTAACATTTGGACTTCCCTCCCGGATCAGCTTTCCGACAAGGCTGTTGCTGCTCGTATTTGCCCAATAGGTAGAAAATTTTTTGAATTTCAGATAATTTAAAATGGACCAGGGATTGTAGATATCCGTTGTCTGTCCAAAAGTAAATCCGTCATACCAGTCTTTTACTTCATTTTTTTTGGATGACAGGCCATACTCGTCCAAAACGCTCCAGACCTCCGGTTGTGTAAATCCAAAGCAATCGGAATATAAATCAGATGTCGTCGTAATTACGGTTAGATTATTTAAATCCGAAAAAATAGATTCCTTGCTCACACGGGTGATGCCGGTCATCAACGCCCTTTCCAAATAAGGGTTTGTCTTAAAGGTAGAATTAAACAGGCTCCTGATAAAGACAGCCAGCTCATCCCAATATCCGTTTATATAGGCTTCCTGCATAGGCGTGTCATATTCGTCTAATAAAATAATAGCTTTTCTGCCATAATAGCGCATTAGATAATCTGACAAGGAGCGCAAAGAGTCTGAGGCAAGATTATTCTCCATATCAACAGATATTTCCAGGTATGTCTTTTTCTCATCTTCGTTTAAATGACCGCTCTCCAATAAAAAATCATACTTGTTATATAATTTCTTGATCGTTTGGCATATTTGTCTTCTCGCATTTACGAAGCTCGTCTCCTTTACATCTGCAAAACTCAGAAAAATAACAGGATAGGTTCCCTGAAGTTTACGGTATTTTTCTTCTTTCCATATAGATAGATTTTCGAACAGATTCCTCTTGTCTGCATATTCCACAGAAAAGAACTGTTCTGTCATGCTCATATTCAAGGTTTTACCAAAACGTCTCGGACGGGTAATCAAGGTGACCTCATCATCATTTTCCCACCACTCTTTAATGAACATCGTTTTATCAATATAAAAATTATTCCTGGAAATTACTTTCTCAAAATCCTGCTTCCCGATACCAATTGTTCTTG
>OFGX01000712.1_pt1 | contig 23362 bp, 20 predicted proteins | sample 1521831 | NCBI WGS metagenome assembly OFGX01 (sample SAMEA3504080, study PRJEB24116) | mouse gut metagenome | biome: mouse gut; feature: mouse-associated habitat; material: faeces | place: Denmark | collected 2011 | reverse complement strand
TGACAAGACCAGCCTGAGAAGACGGAGCCGGAAGCTGTTCTTTACAGCCGCAGGAAGAAGGTGCGGACTTGCAGATGCAGGAACTCATCATGATACACTCCTTTCTTTTTAGAGGATATTTTTCTAATGCTGGAAATGAGAAAACCGGAAATACAGGATTTCGGGTTCTTTGTTAGTATGGGCGGGAGAGAAAAATTTACGATGATAGATTGGTGTTAAAAAAGGGAAAGATGTGCTGGAATCCCAATTGCCCAATAAGCTGGAATCGTGTATAATGGTGATATATCAGGAAAACAGGAGAAGACAAATATGAAGCATTCTCTGTATTATAAATTTATTTTAGGTTATTTGATTTTTGGATTTTTAGGATTTGCGGTGATTGCCACTGGTTCATCCCGCCTGATGTATGATCATCTTTTGGAGGAAAAAACTGCGTTTTTGTATGATGAGGCCAATTTGATTGCTGCATCTTTCAGCAGCGTTTATCAAGGGAAAAAGCAGGATTTAAATGCAGCATACCCACAACTTCAGGCTGTGGCCACATTTCTCAATACAGAAATCTGGGTGGTGAATCGTCAGGGAATTATTGTGGTGGACAGCGATCAGTCTTCTCGCTCCGGCACAGTAATCGAGAATTTTGATCCCACGGCAGCAGGAAATCGGTATTACAGCATAGGCAATTATTATGGACAGTTTCCTTTTGATGTGGTAAGTGTATCGGCTCCTATTACGGGAAATTATAATACATATGGATATGTGCTGGTTCATTTGCCGATTTATCAGATCCAGAATGAGGCAAACGGGGCATTGAATATTGTGTATATTACGGCTCTGATAATTTTTGTCTTGTCTCTGATTATTTTGCTTGTGTTTACCAAGACTGTTTATTTTCCTTTAAAAAAGATCACAGAGGGTGCAAATGAGTACGCGGTGGGCAATCTGACTCACCAGATAGATTTGAAGACTCATGATGAAATGGGATATCTGGCAGCAACCCTGAATTACATGTCAGGGGAGCTGAATAAGATGGAGGAATATCAGAGAAAGTTTATTGCCAATGTATCTCATGATTTTCGCTCTCCTCTGACCTCTATTAAAGGATATTTGGAAGCGATTATTGATGGAACCATTCCCCCGGAAATGCATGAAAAGTATCTGACGCGGATGATTGCAGAGACAGAAAGGCTGAATAAGCTGACGCAGGGGATGTTAACCTTGAATAGTTTAGACAGTAAGGGATATTTGTCCCGAAGCAATTTTGACATTAATCGGGTGATTAAGGATACAGCAGCTTCTTTTGAAGGGACTTGTGATACAAGGAATATTAATTTCGATTTGACATTTTCTGATAATATTCAGATGGTGTATGCGGATTTGGGGAAGATACAGCAGGTGCTTTACAACCTGATTGACAACGGCATTAAATTCAGCCATAATGATTCCACGATTTTTATCCAGACATCTGTCAGGTATGAGAAGATTTTTGTCTCTGTAAAGGACACTGGGGTTGGGATTCCGAAGGAGAGCGTGAAAAAAATATGGGAACGATTTTATAAGACGGATCCTTCTCGCGGAAAGGATAAAAAAGGAACCGGACTGGGGCTTTCTATTGTGAAGGAGATCATTCAGGCACATGGAGAAAATATTGATGTGGTTAGTACAGAAGGGGTGGGAACAGAATTTATCTTTTCCTTGCCCCGGGCAGTGAATCTATAGATAGAAGGGGGAAACAGAGCTGTAATATAGAACGAATTATGCAGATGCAGTTTTGAGAGCATAAACACTATAAAACAACCGCTGCAAAGGCTTTTTGATATGTTTTGTCTTGCAGCGGTTGTTTTTGTATTGATTTTTCCTATCTTTTCACTTCAAACTTATATCCAATCCCCCACACTGTAGCCAGTGCCCAGTTGGCATGATCCTTTATTTTGGCCCGCAGTCTTTTTATGTGAACGTCTACGGTTCGGGTATCCCCGATATATTCATATCCCCAAATATGGTCTAGAAGCTGTTCTCTTGTAAAGACCTGGTTAGGTGAGGACGCCAAAAAATACAAAAGCTCCAGTTCTTTAGGAGGCATTTCCACAGAATGTCCCCTGTAGGTGACAGAATAGTTGGTCAGATTTACGATCAGATCCGGATATTCTACATAATCTCCCTGCTGTTCTGGCTGAGGTGCGGCAGGTGCGGGCACAGCGTGGTAACGGCGTAAAACGGCCTTTACCCGGGCCACCAGTTCCTTGGAGTCAAAAGGCTTGATAATATAATCATCAGCCCCAAGTTCCAGTCCTAACACTTTATCGAAAATCTCACCCTTGGCGCTGAGCATGATAATGGGCACCTGGGAGGTGGCCCGCAGTTCACGGCAAACCTGGTAGCCGTCAATACCTGGAAGCATTAAGTCCAGCAGGATAAGATTCGGTTTAAATTCTGAAAACACACGAAGTGCTGCTTCTCCGTCATGGACGGTAGTAGTCTCAAAGCATTCTTTAATTAAATAGAGGGAAATCAGCTCTGCTATATTCTCATCATCATCTACGATCAGAATCCGTTGTTTTTCGGCCATGGTATTTCGTACCTCCTTATATGTGCCTGTGAGTAACCGTTTCAATACTCTCTGAACAGAAAGCCGTTATTCCTATTCTTTAAACACAACAATCGTTACGCCAGCATCTCCTTCGCCGAATTCTCCCAGATGAAATTCCTTTACTACCCTTACCCGTTTTAGGTGCTTATGGATTCCGGCACGCAGCGCTCCGGTGCCTTTGCCGTGTACTACCCGCACCTGCTGTAAATGGGCGATATAGGCATCGTCCAGATATTTGTCTAATTGCGCTATGGCCTCATCCACGGTCTTACCCAAAAGATTAATCTCCGGAGAGACCATGGAAGACTTGGACATCTTAATATTGCTGCTTCCTGAACCTTTCCGGCGCGGACCCGAGCCGGTTCTGGGAGCTTCCTGAATCAGCTCCAGATCGTTAAGATTGACCTGAGAGCGGAGAATACCCATCTGGACAAAAAGGTTTCCTTTTGCGTCCGGAAGAGTGCTGACAGTTCCGTTTAAATTCATGGAAAGTACCTTAACGCTGTCTCCTAAATGCAGGGACTTAGGGGCAGGAGCTTTGTGAGGGCGTCCTTCTTGTTTTAAAGAAAGGCCGCTTTCCACTTTTTTCAGATTGTCCCGCAGCTTTGTGCGCTCTGCTTCCAGGGCGCGTGTATCAATACCAGAGGAGGATGCAAGTTTATTAATGTTTTTGATAGTCCGGTCAGCCGTTTCTTTCGCTTCCCGCAGAATCCGCTGGGCTTCTTCATTGGCAGAACGGATCATTTTTTCTTTTCGCTCGTCTAAGCGTTCTTCCTTTTGCTCCAGCCGGGCCTTTAAGCGGCTGACCTCATCCTTATATGCCTGGATTTCCTGCCGTTCCTTTTCAATGGTCACGCGGCTTTCTTCCAGACGGCTGATAATGTCTTCAAATGCCTCGTCTTCTGACTCAATCCTGCTTTTGGCATCATCAATAATATAACCTGGAAGGCCCAGCTTTTGGGAGATGGCAAAAGCATTGCTCTTGCCGGGAATGCCGATCAGCAGCCGGTAAGTAGGCCGGAGTGTCTGAACGTCAAATTCACAGCTTGCATTTTCCACGCCTTCTGTACTCAGGGCATAAATTTTCAGCTCACTGTAATGTGTGGTGGCCATGGTGCGGCATTTCATATTGTGGAGAAAGCTTAAGATGGCCATGGCCAGGGCAGCTCCCTCTGTGGGATCTGTGCCTGCACCCAGCTCGTCAAACAAGCATAGAGAACGGCTGTCGGCTTTTCCTAATATGTCTACAATATTCGTCATATGGGCAGAAAAGGTACTGAGGCTCTGCTCAATACTCTGCTCATCTCCGATATCGGCAAATACCTCATCAAATACTGCCAGCTCCGACCCTTCAAAAGCCGGGATGTGAAGCCCTGCCTGCCCCATCAGAGTAAACAGCCCTACGGTTTTTAGGGAAACGGTCTTGCCGCCTGTGTTGGGGCCGGTGACGATGAGCAGATCAAAGCCGTCTCCCAGCCATACGGTGATGGGAACAACCTTTTGAGGATCCAGAAGCGGATGGCGTCCGTCCTTGATGTGAATCCTGCCTTGCTGATTAAATCTTGGCTGGCTGCATTTATAATGACGGGACAGAGAAGCTTTGGCAAAGATAAAATCCAGCCGTGTCAAAAGCTCCAGATTCACTGCAAGGCTTTCTGTATAAGGTGCAAGCTGATTGCTTAAATCTGCAAGAACTGCTTCAATTTCTTTATGCTCCTGGATCTCTAAGGTGCGCAGCTCATTATTAAGCTGAATGATCGCCATAGGCTCTACAAAGAGGGTGGAGCCGGTAGCAGACTGGTCGTGAACCATACCGGATACCTGGTTTTTGTACTCGGATCTTACAGGAAGGCAGTACCGGCCATCCCGCATAGTAATAACGGCATCTTGCAGGTAAGTGCGGCTGGAGTTTAAAATACTGTTAAGCTGGGTATGGATCCGATCATTAATGCCCTTCATGGATCGACGTACCCGATGAAGTCCAGGACTGGCATCGTCGCTTACCTCCTCCTCAGAAATAATGCAGCGCTTGATCTCATTGTTGACTGGAGTCAGCGGTTCAAGAGAGCGGAACATTTCATCTAAGGAGTCATCTTCTGTCTCGTCGGATTCCTCGTGGCGTCCATAGGCTTTGGCGCGGGCTGCCACAGTAAGAAGGCTGCTTATTGCCAAAAGCTCCGGAATGCCAAGAGAACTGCCGATCTCCAGACGCTTCAGAGAATCGCCTACATCCCGTACACCGGCCAAGGAAAGATTGCCCTTCATACGGACCCTGCTGACAGCATCTGTGGTCTCGGCCTGCGCCTGCAGAATTTCGCTGTAATCTGAAGACGGCTGCAGGCTTTGGCAGAGAGCCTTGCCAGGCATGGAAGCAGCGTATTCGGTTAACTGGCTGATAATCTTTTTATATTCTAATGTAGCTAATGATTTTTGGTTCATGGATCTCCTTATTTATATAATGATAGGCTATTTGGTATCAGTATGCAGAGAGTATAACATATTTTTCATTCTTGTGAAAGCCCTGGCTGTCCTGTAAATCCAAGTTTTTGCAGTTTACAGGCTTCCAACAGGCAGTAATCAGCCAAGTTTTTCTTGCACATTTTCGTGAAGAACCTTATAATAGGAGTAAGTTGTTATCAGGGGGAAGTTATTATGGCGTAACAGCAAGTGTTATTGTCTGCTGTTTTTAAATGAACGGCAGCCGCAGCGCTACATAAGGAGGAGGTTCAAAATGCCAGGAGTACATGAACCAAAAAAAGAACCTGAGAGGAAGCATTTCATTACGGAGAAGATCGTAAAGCAGCCGCTGACAAAAAAGCAGGTTGTCAGGCGATATATGATGCTTCTTTTGGGCGCTGTTTTGTTCGGAACAACGGCAGGGGTCAGCTTTGCTGTCTCTCAGCCATGGGCAATCAGACATTTTGGTGAAAAGCCTCCTGCAGAAACCATGATTTCCATACCCAAGGATGAGGCAATAGATAGCACCGCAGATTTAGAACCGGAATCAGAGAGTGCTTTGGCCACAGAGCAATCAGAGGAAAGCTCATCCGAACAACCAACAGAGTCTCAGGCATTGTCAGAAAGTGAGTCGGTTGAGAAGATGGTTCGCAATGCCATGGAGAATTATCAATACACAGTAGATGATTTGAATGCCTTGTTTTTCAGCTTAAGACAGCAGGTGCAGAAGGCATCCAAAGGAATCGTGGTGGTTCATTCCGTTCAGCAGGAAGTTGACTGGTTTGACAATCCTGTAGAGAGGACAGGATCCTATGCAGGGGCAGTTATTGCTTCTACAGCCCAGGAGCTTTTGGTCCTGACGCCGGAGGCTGCAGTGGAACAGGCAGATTCCATTAAGGTAACATTTGCAGACGGCGTGGAGGTAAGCGGGCACATGAAGCAGCAGGATACGGTTTCCGGCATGGCTATTGTCAGTGTCAATGTGAGTGATGTGGATCCAGAGACCATGAAGGCGGTGGAACCCTTGCCTTTAGGAAATTCTTATCTGGTTCGGGAAGGGGATCTGGTGGTGGCACTGGGAAGCCCGGCAGGAATAGTCCGATCTGTGGATTATGGTTTTGTCTCTTACATTATGAAAAATGTACAGACGGTGGATCAGCTGACCCGCATCATATATACAAGAATTAGTGCGGATCCAGAAAAAGGAACCTTTTTGGTGAATGCTTCCGGTGAACTGGTTGGCTGGGTCATGGAACAGGAGGAAAACGCTCTTACAATGGCAGAGGTGATGGGTATCTCTGATTATAAAGGCATTTTAGAAAATCTGACCAATGGTCTTGCAGCGCCTTGCTTTGGCATTGAAGGTCAGGAGGTATCAGACAGAATGGCAGAAAGGGGGCTTCCTCATGGCATTTATGTGCTGAATTCCGTGACAGACCGGCCGGCCTATAGCGCAGGTATCCAGAACGGGGACATTATTACCCATGTAGATGACAGGAAGATTACAACGATGAAAGACTTTCAGAACACAATAGATAATTTAGAGTGCGGCAGAATGATTGATGTGATTGTGCAGCGGAATGGGAGGGATCAGTACGCGGAGTTGGAATTTCAGGTGACGGTGGGGGCAAGATAAAAGGAAATGCCGTGCGGCAGGCAGCAGTTCAGTCAGCCCGAATGGTTGGATTTAAAGGCTCATTTGAGGTTCTGAACGATTATACAATATAAGGGAAAGAAAAGGGCAGCAGGAATGAAGTATATTGACAGCTTACGGGAAGGGATGCGGATCTCAGAGGTATACCTGTGTAAAAGCAAACAGATTGCGGTTACAAAGACAGGAAAAGAATATGGACGGCTTATGCTCCAGGATAAGACAGGTATAGTGGACGCAAAAATCTGGAACTTGAATTCTCCGGGCGTAGGAACCTTTGAGGCATTGGATTATGTGCGCATTGATGGGGATGTAAGTGTTTTTATGGGGGCAAACCAGTTAAATGTGGAACGGATCCGCAAGGCGGATGAGGGAGAATATCTTCCGGAAAATTATCTTCCGGTATCAGATAAGAATTTGGAGGAGATGTACAAAAATCTGCGTATATTGATTTCTAGTATTAAAAATTCACATCTGAAAAGGTTGACAGAGAGCTATTTTGTGGAGGATCCGGCATTTATCAAGGCATTTAAGTTTCATAGTGCGGCCAAAAGCGTACATCATGGATTTGTAGGCGGTCTCTTGGAGCATACTTTAAGTGTAGCGAAAATGTGTGATTATTTTGCTGCTGCATATCCTATGCTGAATCGGGATCTGCTTTTGACAGCAGCAATTTTTCATGATATAGGTAAGCTTCGTGAGTTGTCGCCGTTTCCAGAGAATGACTATACGGATGACGGCCAGCTTTTGGGACATATTATTATTGGCACAGAGATGATTGCAGATCGGATCCGTACTATTCCAGGATTTCCCGAACGCCTGGCTGCAGAACTGAAGCACTGTATTCTGGCTCATCATGGGGAGTTAGAGTATGGTTCGCCTAAAAAGCCGGCAATCTTAGAGGCGCTGGCGCTGAACTTTGCAGACAATGCAGATGCCAAAATGGAGACGATGATTGAGGCTCTGCGGGGAGGCGGGAATAATATGGGCTGGCTGGGATATAGTCGGCTGCTGGAGACAAACATCCGCAGAACCACAGAAGAATAGGTCTCAAAGGTATTCTGGGACATAAGGGAAACAAGGGCTGCCGCAAGATTTTAAAGAATTATACCTTAAAATTTTGCGGCAGCCCTTATTAGGAGGTACTCATATTTAGAGTATGGTTGTCTATTTATGTAAAGTGTTCCTGCCTGTATCACAACAACAGGCAGAGAACAACGATTTGTTAGGCGAACCCGACAACGGTTGCGCGCTGTGTGCCGCCGGGTTCTATATGTAAGGAATAACGAACCTTTATGTCCATTATTATGATGCACTCCTTTTAGCTGTCCATGTTGTCTGTTCTGCATCACATGTATAGAATACCAAAGAAATGTGTCTAAAGTTTGTGCGTTTTATAAAAGAAATCGAAATTATAAGAAGAAAATCTAACATTTTTTGGAAGAAAATGACAGAATTTTTTTTGGTACAATAAGTGCTTTGGGCGCGGATATGCAGGAAAATAGGGGTTTAGGATATTGGCCAGAAATTGCACTGCAGTGCCGGATATTTTGTCAGTCTTCAAGGCAGAGGAGGGAGACGATGCCGCCGCAATGCCTTTTTACTCCGCCTTGCTGATGAAAATTTATGCCCGATAAAGCGGGCACGCTGTTTTGCGGAGTTTCAGCAGATGTAATGCAGACAGGACACGGGTGCATTGGCTGTATTATATTCAGGCAAATAAATATTTCCATATCCGTCGCCTCGCAGACAAAAGATGCTGCATACAAAGGTAGGGGAGAAAAAGAAAAGAAAGCAGGTTCGCATGAAGTTTGAGAAAAATATAATATTTAAGGTTAAGATAGAGGATATCAGCGATACTGGTGAAGGAATCGGTAAGACAGATGGATTTACTTGGTTTGTGAAGGATACGGTAATTGGTGATTGGATAGAAGCAAAGGTAATGAAGACAAAAAAATCTTATGGTTTTGCCCGTTTGGTTCGCGTGCTGGAACCTTCCCCGCACAGAATCACGCCCTTGTGTCCTGTGGCGAGAAGTTGCGGAGGCTGTCAGCTCCAGGCTATGGATTATGAAGAACAACTGCGTTTTAAGGAGACTAAGGTTTTAAATAATCTGCGCAGAATCGGCGGCGTAGACTGCAGTGAGAAATTTGAACCAATTATCGGAATGGAATATCCCTGGAACTACCGGAATAAAGCCCAGTTTCCCTTTGGAAAAAATAAAGACGGAAAAATTATTACAGGATTTTATGCCGGAAGAACCCACACGATTATTGAAAATCAGAATTGCCTGATTGGGGTACCGGAAAATCAGGTTATTTTAACATGTATTCAGAATTACATGGAGGAATACGGCATTTCCCCTTATGAGGAGACAAGCCATACAGGGCTTGTACGTCATGTGCTGATCCGAAAGGGTTTTAAAACTAAGCAGCTCATGGTATGTTTGGTGATCAACGGGAAGGTGAAGGAGCTTAAGCAGGCCGAGGTGTTAGTAAAGAGGTTGCTTGCTTTATTTGATGGAAATGATGTGAACGGCAGAGAGCGGATTACATCCATTTCTTGTTGTATTAACCGGGAAAAGACAAATGTAATCATGGGACGGGAAATCGTAAATTTATATGGTTCAAGGGGAATTACAGACTATATCGGAGAGGTGCAATACCATATTTCACCTCTTTCTTTTTATCAGGTAAATCCAGTTCAGACAGCGCGTCTTTACGAGACAGTTCTAGAGTATGCAGGGCTTACCGGTCGGGAGACAGTGTGGGATCTGTACTGTGGAATTGGAACTATATCTTTGTTTTTAGCGAAAAAGGCAAAAAAGGTGTGCGGGGTGGAGATTGTTTCTCAGGCAATTTTAGATGCCCGCGAAAATGCTGCTTTAAATAGGATTACAAATGTTGAATTTTATGAGGGCAAGGCAGAGGAGGTGCTTCCGGAGCAGTATGAGAAGATGCATATGAGGGCAGATGTGGTGGTGGTGGATCCGCCTAGAAAGGGATGTGATCTTAAGTGCCTGGATACCATCATAAAGATGGCCCCTGAGAGGATTGTATATGTAAGCTGCGATTCTGCGACATTGGCAAGGGATGTAAGGTATCTTGGGGAGAATGGGTATGAGGTGGTAAGGGGGAGGACGGTAGACTTGTTTTGTTGGTCGGTGCATGTGGAAACGGTAGTTTTATTAACCCAAAAAAATAAAAGGGACTATCATGTGGAAATCGAGATACCCATAGAAGCAAAAGATGAGGCTGAATATCAAAAAGAACAGAAAAAAGCGACTTACACGAATATAAAGAATTATATAAAAGAGCGATATGGGGTGGAAGTCCATTCAAGCTATATAGCGCAGGTTAGAAGGTTATGTGGCTTAGATATGAGGGAATGCTATAACAAGTCAAAAAAAGAGATACCAGTGAAGGTTAGTCAATGCCCTGACAGCAAAGCAAAATATATTAGAGAGGCATTAGCATATTTTGAGGAGATAAGATAGAAAGAATTAGAAGAGGTATTCAACAAGGGTGGTTGAGTATCTCTTTTTTTGATGGGCTGAGGGTGGATAAATAGGGGGTAGGGATTGTTTAAAGGGCTTCCAGGGGGCTTTGCATGGGTAGGTGGGGAAATGTGTGGATCATGGGGTGAAATGGGAATACAGGGGATTCAGGGGCAAAGGAAAAAGGGCAAGGGCGGAAAAATGAAAACGAAATACTGTTAGAATGTCATAATCAGAGTGGCTCATTTCTGGTGGGTATCACTCTTTTCTTTTTTTGTATCTGGCGTTACAATCCCCCAACTTGAAAGGAAAGGAGGCTGGGGGCTGTGGGCGGGATGCTAAAACCATTGTGTATGATTATCATGGTTTCGGTTTATTGTGTTTCCATGGTGATCGTGGTTAAGTGCATGAAAGAGATTGCAAGCGCAACCATCAACAAAATAGGCAAGCTGGCAGAAATGGCAGAAAAAGAAGAAAGTGAGGGATAACCAAGTGCTAAGTTTTCAAAAGTTTATTGAAAAAGTAAAAACAGAAATCCATTTGCTTTGCGGGGACGGCTACCAGATTATCATGGAACCTGTCCCTCAAAACAATGGGACAGAACAGACGGGCATTGATATCAGGAAGGAGCAGGGGGAAGAAATGGCACATTTATGTTTAGATGCTTATTATGAGCAGTATTTGGCAGGAATGACGGTTGAAGAAGCGGCAAGGGATATCTGGGATATTTTCAACAGCTTTGAGCAAAGCGGGGTTTCAGAGGGTTTATTAAATGATTTTGAAAAGGTGAAAAACAAAGTTGTGTTCTCCCTGGTAAATTATGGGATGAACAAAGAACGGCTGGAATCCATGCCCTATGTGCCCTATTTAGATTTAGCCATTCTATTTTATGTATTATTGGAGCGGACAGAAAATGGGGAAAGGACAGCAGTTATTACGAATAAGGAACTGGCGGCATGGGGGACAACAAAAGAAGAACTCCTTCGGTTAGCAAGGCAGAATACCCCAAGACTGTATATGGCGGAAGTCAATTCTTTAAATGATGTGATGAAATCATTTGTAAAGGATAAGAAATCAAAGGATTTGTTTGATGAATTTATCAGGGAGGAAGAATTGCCTCTCTATGTGTTGAGCAACCGCCATAATGTAAAAGGGGCAGCAGTTATTTTATATGACGGTCTGTTAAAAGAGATGTCAAAGGTTCTGGGACATGATTTGCTTATTCTCCTTTCCAGTGTGCATGAAGTTTTGGTTATGGCTTATGATAAAACGATGGATTTGTTCCCTGTCAGAGATATGGTTGAGCATATCAACAAAGAGGAAGTGCCGGTTTGTGATGTGCTGTCCGACCAGATATACAGGTATAACAGGGAAAAGGATCAGGTTTCATTCCTTATTGAGGATATGGAATCCTAAGGACTAAAGCTGGCATGGCATAGCTGGAAAAACTGTTTAATTCGTACATTCCAGCTATGCCATTTCCGGCACTTACACCACTGACAAAAGGGAAACCTGGCGTTAAGATATAGGCATAGTAATTGATAGGAATTACAAAAATAAAAAGAAAAAGGAGAAAGAATTATGAGTAAAATGGTAAGAACATTAAGCGAGGAAGCAAAGGACATCATCAGGAATTATGTGGAGATGGGCAGGGAATACGACCGGAAAGAGTTGGTTGCAGAGATTAAGGAGAAAGCAGAACGGAAGGAAGAAATGACAGACGGCGTTATCGCCGGGGCAATTAAAATGCTGACCGCTTCCAATGAAATTATGGTGGCATCAAGGGGGAGATACCGGAAAGGAAGCCCTGTAGGGAACCAGAATATGCAGGAAAAAGTGGTGGCGCTGTTCCAGAAGTTCAAAGGGGATCTGGACAAGATTTGCCTAGTGAACGCTTTAAACTTAAAGGAAGAAGATTTTCGGTTTATTACCTTGTTAAATGAGATTAGCAATAACCTGGAGTCCTCAATCTGGGCATTGGAGGATTTTGGAAAGGAGGGGGCTGGTGCTGGTGAAGCGCCAGCCAGCGAGGGGGAAACAGAAGGAAAGGAGTTGGGCAGGGCAAATGAGAGAAAGGAGAAGAAAGAGAAAAAGCAAACAGGGGAACCAATGAAGGAGGCTGTCTGAACAGGCAGCTTTTTTCTTTGGGGCAGGTGAAAATTACGGAATTACGCAAATTACGCTTTTTTAGCAGATGGAAAACAAAGATACCATAGAATTAGGGATAGGTTTGAGGGGCGGGTTTTGGATTGAGAAAATTTGGGGAGTGATAAAAAGTGGTATGAGATAAAAAGGAAAAATTATTTTTTGGACTTCTGAAAAAATGGGTATACATTAGGGACAAATTTTAGGGATACATCAGGTAGAAAAAAGGGGGGATGAAAAAGTAGTGGAGGGAGTAGAAAAAAGTTCAATACATCAGAATAAAAAATTAAAAAACAGAAGCATAAGAGATATTTTAAGAATACATAAAAAATAAAATTGGTAGAGCATAGGATTTAAAAACAGGTGGAGCATAGTAGAGAATTGAAAGTACACTTACAAAAGCAGATAAAGTTTATAAGTATTTAAAGCAGATAGAGAACTATATAGATTCATCAAAAGAAAAAGTATGAGCAAGTTATAAAAAGTAATAACAGATAAGAAAGAAGTATTCCTAAGATAAAAAGTATATATTATCATAAAAGATATAAATATATTCATAAGATAAAAAATATATTCGCAAAGGAGATGTTAGAAAGAAGTATATATTATCATATGGGATAAAAGTATATCACTAAAGGAAAAAATATATTCGTAAAGTGTGAACACATTCCTATTTTAAAAAAGTTGTAGCATGGAAGTCAAAATCGAATGATTTGTTTAATGGAAGTTATAGCATTTGTTGTAAAAAGTATTAACAGTGAGGTAGATAGTATAAGCAAAGGAGGTGTTGAATGTATCATAAAATAGGATTATTAAGATTAAGAACAGAAAATGATGTTGAGAATAGGTAGTCTTGTTGTTTAAAGGTTTTCTTAAATAACATAAATTTTGTTGGAGAATATAAAGGATACCCCGACTAGCATAATGAAAACATATGCTGGCATAGGAACAGATTTATATTGAGCAGTTGTAAAAAGGAGTTCAAAGTAAAAATTTATGAAAGATATTTTTAAAATTTATTTGCTATCATAAAAGCATTATTGTGTTATATTATAGAAAATGGTTTTGAAACATATTCCCAAAAACAAAAGAACATACTATGCCCAGATGAGAAAAAGCTGTTGTTATCGCTAAGTTACTATGTATTTATGAGTATTTAAAAATATATTATAAGGACAGTTGGGAGCAATGAGGTATATGATGGAATCAAAGGTATATCTAATAAGAATCACAATAAGATAAGTATGATAGAAATAGGTATGATACCAGATACCAATTTTTAAATGTAGTATCATTGTTCAGAGATTGTATGTTAAAAATGAGTAAAATATAATCATCAAAACAGATTAAGAGCAAGCCAATCAAATAATGGCTTGTTTTTTATATGTTGAGAAACAAAGGGGAAGAAAAAGTAAGAACAATTGTTTAAAAGGGGGGAGGAAAAGTTAGAACAACTGTTTAACAGTAGAAAACAGTAAGAATGATTGTTTAACAGTAGAAACAGTAAGAACCCATCACCATATAGAACAAGTATCAAGGGGAAAAGAGAAAACAGTGAAAACAAGGAGAACCCATCACCATATCCTATATAGAACAAGTGTTTAAAAGGGGAGAAACAGGGAACAAGGTAAAAAAATGATAGCATATCATTATTTAAAGGAAGAAAACATATCCCAACCATGTAAGAACAAGGAAGAAAAGGAATGGACAAGGTAGAAACAAGGAGAACCAGATAGATTGCCTATAAAGCCAGTGCAGGGGAAAAGGAAGTGCTGGAATTATTAAAAATGGGATATTCAAAGGTAGAAATATCGGATATGCTTGGGGTTTCAAGGAACACAGTATACAATCGAATTAAGGGATTAAAAGAGAAAGGTATTCTATCATAAATATAACAAGGGCTACATTCCTAAAGGGGTGTAGTCTTTGTTTATTTGAAATAGAAAGCTAGTTCGGATTCTACATCACCTCTAAAAAGGGGGCTGGATTTTTAGTGAATCTCCATACAGACAGAACCAGCCCTCAGCGTTAAGATATAGGTGAAAGGGAGGTGGTGATAGATATGGGTGTAAAATAGCATTTATGGAAAGATAAATCTTGAAATACAATGCTTTCCATGATAAGATAGGGGTAGAAAATTAAAAAGCATAGCACCTCTAAGAGTGTTGGAGCACTCAAAGAGGTGTGAAAAGTGTTTTGGCGAACACTTCTCACAATGGCAGCTACCACTACTATGCCTTATTATTATAGTATATCTTTAGGCTTTAGACAAGATATATTTGTGGGCTAGGGGTTTATTTGTTGTACTTAAAAGGTCGGCAAGGTGTGAGGGGAGGGAACCTGGCACCTTGCTTTTTGATTTTCTACATCAAAAGGGAAAATATGGTTCAAGGAGGACATATAAGAAATGAGAAGGAAAGGTTTAAAGGTTTTAGGGCTGGCAGTCGGTATGAGTTTATCCATGTCACTACTCTCCTATGCTTCTACTTTTAGTGAATATTGGTATCAAGATACCCAAGGAAATTGGAAAGTCCAAGATAACAATGGTAATACAATCACCAATGCATGGCTCTGTGATGATGCAGTCCCAAGTAACGGACAAGACATCTGGTATTTGATTGATAGTAATGGTAATATGGTAAGTGCTGGTTTAGTCCAAGACCAAACAGGAAACATATATTCGATTGAAACCTCGCACTCGGGATTCTACGGCATGTTACGTTATCAGTCAGGTACATATGATGGAGTTTATTTAGACCTTGAGAGTTCACATGGGGGTTCATTTTCAAAGATTAAGAATCAAGATGGCATAGATGGGCTTCAAGGTATTTATGGATTAACACAGATAAATATAGACAATAGTAACTGCGTTTATACAAGTAGCTTTAGGAATAGCTGGGGAAATAGTAGCCCAGTAAATGGATCGAACAATACAACTAATAATACACCTTCTAGCAATATGTCTGATTATGAAAAAGAGAAACAGGATTATGAAAGAAAGAAACAGGAAGAAATGCAAAAATTACTAGATAATATGGATGATTCAACAAGCCGCCCAGTGGGGAATCTCACAGGAGAAGAGTGGAACTGGCATTAATAATTACCAACTTGTAACATTGATTTTCAGCTTAAATCTAAAGTATGCTACTTAAAAGGAGAAAGAGAAACATGAGAAAACTACTAAACAAGTTGTTAAAAAAGTCAATCATAACACTATCATTTGTTTATATGTTTTGTATGCCAGTATATGCAGATACAAGCCAAGTGCAAGCTACTCAATCTCCACGTTGGCATGAACAAAATGGAGTTTGGTATTTAAGAAATGAGCAGGGAACAGGAAATACAGTAAACAGTTGGTTCCAAGATTTAGATAGTTCCTGGTATTTATTAGCCCCAGGTGATGGGCATATGTATGCTGGCTTAATTCACGATACCTTAACAGATAGGTGGTATTTCTGCCAGACAGAGCATAACGGCTGGTACGGTCGTATGGCTCATACAGATGGCTTATATACAGTAAATGGACAACAAGTCTATCTAACATTCACTCAAGAGCGCCTAGGCTATTTTGGAGCGATTACAAGTGGTTTAGAGAGTTTAAGGGCTACTGGAGTAGTAACCCAAGATGTAGCAGGTTTGCCAACAGAGAGCAGCAATAATACAAAACAAGAACAGAATAACACACCACCTCAAAAAGAGAATAAATCAACTGGAGAACTTAGGGCATCTGATGGAACAGTAATACCACAAGATTATGTTGATAATTGTAGAGAATTTGGGTATACAGATGATTTAATAATACAACTTTGGGATCAAACAGGTGGTAAAGGTGGTAGTGGGGTTAAGAATGATTGGAACTAAAAAATAGAAGTAAATATATACAAATGATTTTAGGAGTAACCAAGGCGGTTACTCCTCTTATTTTTAAGAGTAATTTATGAAAGGGGAGTATTCAAACATGGAAAGAAAGTTTTTAATCCCAACAATACTAGGAGTGTTGCTTCTATGTGGGATCATATTCACAGTAGTTTACAAGAAAACAAGTGGAACATCGCCTAATGATGAGCCAGTAGTTCAGACATTAGCACCTAAAGAAACAGAACCTATTGAATGAACAAATATGATTTTTATTTTTTCTATTATCTTATCTAAATATTTCGTATCTAAATACAACATATGCTTATAAAGTGTATGTTGTATTTTTTATGTTTATCTAAAATAAAATCCCTATTTTGTTAATGAAATAAGTTTATGAAATATTGATACTATCTCATTGAGAAATAATAAAATCTCTCAATAGGGTTGTGTCATAAATGATTTTATTTATGAAATAACCTTTTGAGAAATCGGTTTTGATATTTCATTTAAGTTGTACCAGAACTATCTAAAATAGATTTTTTATAGTTTTGAGATAATCCAAATGAAATCAAAAAAATCGCTTCATTAGGTATACCCATATAGGATTCAATATTTTATAAACTTTGTCTATTCAAGTTGATATTTCATATTCAAGGAGGATTCAGTATGGAGCATAATTTGACACAAGATTATGAAAAAGATTTTGGTAAGTCAAATGGAATATTGACACAACCAAATGGGACAGTTTATGGCTATGCCAGAGTGTCTACAAAAGAACAAAACTCTGCCAGACAAAAAGAAGTTCTTCAAAATAAATGTGATGTTTATTTTGAAGATAAACTGTCAGGGAAATCAATGGAACGGCCACAGTTTAAAGAAATGTTTTCGCTTTTAAAAAGTGGGGATACAGTTGTGGTTGTGAGTATTGACAGATTAGGAAGAAACCTAAAAGAATTAATTGAGTTTTCTTCCAAGTTAAAAGAAATGGGTGTAAATATTATTGCACTCAATCAGGGTATAGACACCCATACTAAAATGGGAGAATTATTTTATAACCTGATGGCAATATTTGCTGACCTTGAATTAGAGTTTATCAAGGAAAGGCAAAGGGCAGGAATTGAGGTTGCCAAAAAGGAGGGGAGATACAAAGGGCGACCTATTAAAGAATTGAAAGATTGGGAACAAATTTCCCAAGAAGTAGAAAGTAAGGAGTTGAGCATAGACAGGGCTTGTAAACTTCTTGGGATAAGTCGGTCAAGCTATTACAGACGGAAAAGGCTTGAAGAAACAAACAATAAAATAGTAACTATTTCTGATAATACAGAAATAGATTTTTAAGGAGGAATGAATATGTATTTAATAAGCTTTATGATTGAGGATATAAACAGAGATATGGGGAATGAAGTTATATCAAATGTTGGTAAGGTCGTAGATATAAAAGAATTATCACCAGAAAATTTAAAGCCAATTATGAATGAACTTTGCAAATTAGCTTGTGAAAAAGAGTTTATAAGAAGGGAGGTTTAATAGATATGGGAAAACAATTAAATTTAGTCCACATTCAACAGTCAGGAGCATTTGTTCAATTTTTTAATAAAATTGATGGCTCTGCTATTGCGATTATTGAACTCTCACAGAGGGCAAATTACACTGAAAATACAACATATATTTTTAGTGTAGCGGAAGCAGTTGAGGATTTTATTGAGGAACTTGTGGATCGCTCGATTGCTGTCAACACTGCCCATAGGGTATTGAATTTGGTAACAATAGTAAATGTTACCTCTGTCAATAAAACTGTCCATCTTGTGAAAGGCGGGCGGATCATGGCTAGGATAAATGAATATCATAGAAATGATTCTGCCAACAATATAAGCCTTGAATTAAAAGTAGGTGCGGCAGTTGAGGACTATGTGAAAGCGATTAGTAAGCGTCTAAAATTAAAAACAAATAATAAATACAAGGTTGGAAGAAACCCTGTAAAAAAGGATTATGGAGCATTTAAACCAAGACAGGGCTAACGCCATTGTGTCAAAAATCAAACACGGATTGTAGAAATAGGGTTGTATCATTTTATGATATGACCTTATTTTTTGCCAGAGTAGTGATTTTAAGGGATTTTGATAGGTTTGGCAGAGAAAAAAACAGCTATCCAATTAAAAAAATCGCTCATTTGGGTAGGAAGGAAAAAAGCGGTGTTTAGAAATAAACATGGTATGTTTTCGTGTTTATGCGTATAGGTGGAAGTTTTTTGAGGATATGTCTAAAGCTGCCCCATGCGTCATTTAAGGGGGGATAGGTCAAAAAATTGAGGTTGTTTAAAGGGAATGAATGTAAGAATAAAAAATAAAAAGGGTTATTGTGAATTAGGTATGAGGAAGTTTATCATTAAGTCGGTGTTTGTTGAAAAAATAGTGTTCATATTATAGGGATTTAAGCAGATACTCTGTGCCTATATGCCCATATTATCTTATGAGCTTTTCCATAGTGGGATTCATTAATTAAAGAATGGAGATGGAAAATATGGAAAAGAGAATCTTAGAGGTAAAGAATGGTGGAGCGATGCTGAAGATTGGTGTAACAAGGTTAAGAAAGGCAGATGGAACAGAAAATATTGCTTTTTATTTTGGTGACAAACTGGTTTTGGAAACCAGTTTGTCGAAATTTGAAAAGGATAAAAAAAGGTTGTCGGATTGTGGTACTTATATAACCATAATGGCATTTCTTGAATTGGAACAAAAGATTCAAAAAGAATTTTCCGACATTCCAGTTTATTGTGAGCCGAATGGATATGGATACCAGGTTGACGAAAATGGGATTGTGGGTTTTGCATATTCAGCGTGGAAGGTTGATAATAAGAACCAACCATTTATAGCAATGGAACAAAAAGGGGATATAGGGACTAATTTCTTAAATCCTTACATAGAGGGGAAGATTGAGCGTCAGGTTATACTGCTCCATCAGCTATCTGCCCCTGTAGGTGCAATTGCTAAGCATAACCATATTTTGGTGCTTGCTGGCTCTACTTCTACAGGTAAGACAACCATAGGAACCTTAACAAAAAGTTTTTTTGGTAAGGTTGATTCTCATTTTCTGGGCGGGAACATGAATGCAACGATTTCAGCCTTAGAAAATGAGATAGCAAGTTTATATGGAGTGCCTTACTACATGGATGACGCTTCTTTAGTAGGGGATGGTTTTGATTGGGTAAACTTCTTATATAGGCTTGCCAATGGGGAAACTAAGAGAAGGGCAGACTATAAAAACCCAAATCAAACACAGAAAACAAGAAAATACTGCTCCCATTTTCTTATTTCATCAGAGAACAGTATTTTAGATAAGGTGATGGGAAAGGCAACCGAACTCAATTTCAATTTAGAAGGAACACTTGCACGTGTTACGGAAATATGGGTTGAGAAAAACAGTTCATTATTATTTGATAGTGAGCAACAGTTAGATGAAGTACTGGATTTCTATGAAGATAATTATGGGAATTTAGCTTTTCTAATTGTAAACAATATATTAGAGAAAGGAGAGGAAACCGTTAAAAGGGAGGTTAGAGAATTGGCGCAGGAAATTATTGAATCAAATAAAATTGAAGATAATCTCCTGAAAAGAAAGGCAAAAACGATAGCTATAATGGTTTATACTGCCAGGATAGCAGATAATTTTGGCTTGAAATTTGACAGCGATTTAATTATAAAATTTATGATTAAGCAAACAGAAAACGCTATCAATTCGTTTGCTTTTTCAAGAGAAAAAATATATGAAATTGCTGTAGAAAGGCTGCTTGATGAAGTAATGGAGAAAGGGATAAAAGCAAGTGACGGTACTTATTATTTAGAGAATAAGGACTATAAGTATTTAATTGCCGAACTGGAAAGAACATATAAGAAAGAACACTTTTCAGATAAAAAGTTTAAAGAATATGCTATAGAAAAAGGTGTAATAATTCCAATACGAGATAAAGTAAGTGGAACATTTACCTGTAATGGCATGAAAGGGAGAGGGTATCATATTAGAACGGAGGAGAAAAAATAATGAATATAAAGGCAACGGTTTCACCCTATCAAGGTGGGAAATATAATTTATCTCCATTATTAAATTCATTGATGGTGGAGAAGAAAAGACATCTATCAGGCTTTGGCGGTATGGGAAATGAGTTTTTATCCATGCCGCCGCATGAGATAGAAATTTATAATGATGTAAATAAAAACTTATATCATTTATTTTCCTGTTTAAGCAGTGAAGAAAAAAGAGAGGGTTTATTTAAGAAAATTCTGGATATCCCTTATACAAAAGAGAGTTTTGACAAAATAAAAGAGGAACTAGAAAGAGGGTACATAAGCCAGACCGACTATATTACCTATGGGGCATGGGTTTGGTTTTCTCATATAACAAGCCGGAATGGATCTGGCGATAATTATAATGGGGAAAATTTAAAAAAGCTTGAGGATAATGGATTTGAAAAGAATTTTAGAACAGAAAAGCAGTTCCATAATTATATTGTCAATAAATGGTATGCCTTATCACGATTTAATAATGTAATTGTATGGAACAAGGACATTTTTAAACTATTGGATGAAGAAAAGAATAACCCAGAAGGTGCAGATACATTTTATTTTATGGACAGCCCATATTTAGAAAATAAGGCTGGATATAAACATAATATGACTAGCAGGGAAGAACATGAAGCTTACTGCCATGCCATAGCTAAATTAAAAGGGGCGGTTATGGTATGCGGATATGACGAGCCAAAATATAAGTTATATGATGATATTCTTGGCGAGTGTGGATTTTGTAGAGTCCCATTGAAGGAAAGACCTATATCAATGGAAACAACAAAAAAGGGTGGGAGAAAAAGCCGAAAAACAGAGTGCATATGGATAAATTATCCATATTGAGTAAAAAGGTAGTCAGTCAGTTCATGGCTGGCTATTTTTATTTTCAAAAGGGAAGGAAGTTTTTCATAAGGAATAGGAAGATTTCAAAAAAAGAGGAAGTTTGGAATAGAGATGCCATATATCTGCTTTTTAAGCACTATGTTTTTACAAAAAACGCAGGAACTACGTTTTGGATCATTTCCATAGGGGGAGATACTCAATTTTTTTAAAATTGTAGTATGAGAAAAGTAGGTGGAAAGATCGATGAGAAAGGAAGAAATAAAAAATGGATTAGGAAGTACAGAGAAAAATGAGAAAGGTCAACATGATAATAGCATGATGGCTAAAGAAGGAAAAAAATCTTTGGTGGATTCGACTATTGAATTTATAGAGGGTGAGCGTTATCCTTCTGTTGAAAATGATAAGAAATGGGAGGAATTTTTGATAGTGACTAATGAAATTTTGGTTCACTATTATCAGTATTTAAAAGAAAACGGGGAGGAAATATAAAATGGTAAAGAGAGCATATGCGTATTTAAGAGTATCCACTTTTATCCAGGTGGAAGGGAAATCTTTGGAAGGACAGCTAAAAGAAATAGAGGCATATTGTAATGCTTTTAATATCAAATTGGAGGCAGTTTATTCGGACGAAGGAAAAAGTGGAAAATCTGTGCAAGGAAGACCAGAGTTCCGAAAAATGATGGCGGATATAGAAGAAAAACAGGAGGTGGATTATGTAATTGTATGGAAGCTGTCAAGGTTTGGAAGGAACGCAAGGGAAAGTTTAAATTCCCTTGAACTGCTTCAAAAGTTTCATGTTGATTTAATAGCAAAGGAAGAAAATATTGACACCAGTACAAAGCAGGGGAAATTTATGTTTACCCTGTTGGCGGCAATGGCAGAGATGGAAAGGGAGAATATTATCGAGCAAACTTCTAATGGGAAAAAATACAATGCTTTAGATGGTAACTGGAATGGTGGTATGGCTCCTTATGGATACAAGCTGTCAGATGGAAAATTACTTGTCAATCAGGAAGAAGCGGAAGTGGTTAAAAAGATTTTTACATATTTTTTGGATGATGAGTGCGGGGGCTATAATGGGGTGACAGCGAGATTAAATGAGGAAAATATCAAGCCAAGACAAGTTCAAAGACTGGATAGGAGAGCTATGGAAAAGAGCGGAACAGGAGAAAAGATATATTTGCCCGTTATGGAGGATTGGTATTCAACGATAGTCAGGCAGATCATAGATAACCCAGTGTATTGTGGCAAGATAAGATATGGACGTTATAAAATCCAAAATGAAGGAGGGGTACAAAAAAGAAAATATACCGATGATGCCATGGTGGTGGAGGGAAAACACGAGGCCATTATATCTACAGAAATTTGGGAAATAGCACAGAAAAAAAGGGAAAAGACAGGAAAGAGATTTCCACAGCGTGACAGTAAAAGCCCTGATGTGAATAATGTGTTTAATGGGATTGCAAAATGTCCACAGTGTGGAAGCGGTATGGTAGCTTGTAACAGCCAATATAAAAAGAAAGATGGCACAAAGGTAGTATACTACCAATACATATGTGGATATTACAATAATCATAAAAAAGGGAAATGCAGAAAGAACATGATCCGGGCTGAATTTTTGGAGGGTACGGTGCTGGAGGCGGTTTCTCAATATGTGAACAGACCGAATGTAGTAGAGGATATTGCAAAACATATGGATTCGGAACTTGACACCACAAAACTGGAGAAAAGGGTAAAAGAACTGGAAAAGACACTGAAAGCTGTGGACAAGTCAGAGGAATTACAATACAATATCCTTAGTCAGATTGGCTTGAACGACAGGTATAAGAATTTCAAGCTAGAGAAAATCGAGGAAAATATTAACAAGTTAGCGGAACAGAGAGAGGTAACAAAAGGGGAACTGGAAAGAACAAGGAAAGAAATCGAGGCTATTCATCTGAACAAATTAAGTTATGAAATTATGAAAAAACTGCTTAAAAGGTTCAGTAAGGCTTGCGAGGTAGCTACTAAGGAACAGAGAAAGCGATTAATAAGGAGCCTGGTAAAAGAGATAAAGCTGGGATATGATGAAAATGGAAAAGTAATTCCAGTATCCATGACACTCAATTTTACTGGTGAGCAAATCGAGTTTATGGGGGATAATTCAGGGTTATTTGGGTTAAAAAAGAAGAATGTGGAGTCGGTTGTAATGCTTTCCCACAAAAAACCCGACAGCGTAATCAACGTAAAAGTCGAGTTTGGCGAGGGTGAGGGAAAAGTGCCGCTTG
>OFGX01000710.1_pt1 | contig 23404 bp, 24 predicted proteins | sample 1521831 | NCBI WGS metagenome assembly OFGX01 (sample SAMEA3504080, study PRJEB24116) | mouse gut metagenome | biome: mouse gut; feature: mouse-associated habitat; material: faeces | place: Denmark | collected 2011 | reverse complement strand
CCTCCAACGGTTGCAGTTGTCTAAATTCTTTGCCGACATATCAAAAATCCCCCTTTCCTAAATCATCAAGCCTGTCTGCCATTTCTGCCTGCTTTGACGGAAATAAATGTGCGTAACGGTAAGTGATTTCAATGCTCTCATGCCCTACTCTGTCAGCAATTGCCACCGCCGAGAATCCCATGTCAATCAATAAACTGATGTGGCTATGCCGCAAATCTGCCTGTGTCAAGTAAAATCCAAAAAATACTGGAGACCGAAAATCCCTTAGAATCCCCGGTCTCCCTTAATCCATTTGTCAAACATCTGTCAGCTATCCCTCAAAAAATCATCCATATTCCATACAATCTCTATATTCCCATCTTCAAATAGAGTGATATTTTTTACCAGAACTCGGATTGCCTTTATATCAAATACCGACAACCCCGCAATCACTGCCAGTTCTTCCTCAGAAATATCCGGCAAATGGGATAACCCTTCCTGTTCTTTCTCTCTAACTGCTAGAGTTTCATTCAATACATTGATTTCCTCCAGCAGCTTATCCCGCAGGCTACGCATTTCCTCCCTCGACAGCTTTTCCCTTGTGTAATCGTCATATGCCTGAAACCTCCTGTTCTCCAGCTTTTTAATCTTTTGCCGAATCACTTCCACATCCGGCTCATTTGCCTGCGTTTCTTTTTGCGTTTTCCTTTTCTTCTCCAAATCCTGCAGAAAGGATTCTGCCGTAACACGGATATAGGTCAGCACTGTGTTTTCAAAAACTTCTGCATCCATCCTTACTTTGTTACAGTTTAATTCTGCCGGGTTCAGATTTGCAGGACATTTATATTTTCCATGCCGCTTTATCAGGGCATGGCCGCAACACCCGCAGAGAAAGAGCCTTGCCGGGGAATCACCGGACCTTACTTTTTTCGCCTGTCTTTTCCGGTCCAGTTTTTCATGGGCTGCCTCATACAGCTCCCTGCTGACAATGGGTTCGTGGCAGTTTTCCACTACCGTCCATTCCTCCGGCTTTCTCCGCTTTGACTTGTAACCTGTCCCCTGGTTATGTGCAATGCGGTTGTTTACAATCGTTCCGATATACACCTCGCTGTACAAAATATCCATCACGGTCGTAGCTGACCACTGGTGTATCTTGATTTCCGTGCCATGCTTCCTCTCCCTGCCGTGGCTTTTCTGGTAATCGAGGCAGGTTTCCACACCCGCCTCATTCAGAATTCTTGCTATCTCTTTGTATTTCTTTCCTTCTGCCGCCAGCGTAAATATCCGTCTCACCACTTCTGCCGCCTCCGGATCAGGGATTAACTTATGCTTGTCCTTTGGGGACTTCACATAGCCATAAGGGGCAAACGAACCAATAAATTTCCCCTGCTCTGTCAGGACTTTCCTAGCCGCCATGACCTTTTTGGAGGCATCCCGGCTGTACATCATGTTGACGATATTTTTTATGCCGACCTCCATACCGCCTGTCTTTCCGACATAATTATCACTGTCATAATGTTCATTGACTGCGATATAACGCACATGAAGTAAAGGGAACAGGCACTCCATATATTTCCCGACCTCCAGATAATCCCTGCCAAGACGGCTGTAATCTTTGGTAATGATTACCTGTATTTCTCCATTCTGCACCTGCCCGATCATTTCTTGAAAAGCCACCCGATCAAACCTCGCCCCGCTGACACCATCATCCACAAACTCCCTGATTTCACACTCTGACAGGGCTTTGTTTGACTGTATATAATCCAAAATCAACTGTCTCTGGTTCGCTATGCTGTTGCTTTCGTTTTTACCAATGTCTCTATCCTCGCTGGAAAGACGGAGATATATGGCGATTACCTTTTTATCCATCATAACCTCCAATCATTTTACGAAGAACGATGTCTCTGCGTTCTTCCAGTGTGAGATTTAGATGTTCTTCTCACGCTTTCTCACCTGCTGTCTGTAATAATTCTTTTAGAAAGTCATCATACTTTAATGTTATCTCCACATTTCCTTCTTTATCCAGTACAATCCTCTCCACAAATGCGTCTGCCATCTCCTTTGTAAGTTTCCTTTTCCCCATAAATTTCTTTACAGCGGCAACCCAATCTTCATCCGGCAGAAAATCCTTTTGATAACGTTTCTGCCTTTCCAGCATTTCTTCCGCTGACTGCTCCAAATCCGCTATCTGCTGTCGGTAGGATTTCTGGTACTGCAGATATTCCTCACTGGTAATAATGCCGTCCTTATAATCCCCATACAAACCTCTTTCCCTGGACTTTATTTTACAGATGCTGCTTTGCACTTTGGCAATCTCCCCCGCATAAAAGCGATACTGGCGGACACCATAGCTGCTGCGGTTCCGCTCCCTTGTCTGCCCTGTCTTTTCCAGACACAGTTTCATATGGGATTTAATGACCTGGAATACCACGTTATGAAGCTCCTGGTATTTTATCTTCCCATGTGCCACGCATTTCATATGCCGGTTGAATGGGGTAGTAGTGCACCTGTAATAAAAGTAATTACTCCCGCTGTTGCTGCGGACAACACCGATGTTTTTCCGGCAGCATGAACAGATACATTTCCCCAGAAAGAAATTTTCCGGTGTTTTCTCATGTTCCAGCGCCGCATTGCGGGTATGAAGATTTTGCACCTGCCTTTTGATTTTTTCCTGCACTTCTGCGAACATATCTCTGCTGACAAGGGGCTCATGGGTATTGGGAATAATAAGCCAGTGTTCCTCTGAAACCCGCCTGTCTTTGTCCGGGTTATTGAACCCGCCCTCCCTTGTGGCATGCACGCTGTCGCCTGCATAATGCTGGTTCGTCAAAATCGTCTTAATATGCAGATGATACCAGTCCCTCGCTGTTTGTGCTTTTTCCTCATTCCCCTGCTCCAGATAACGGTACTTTGGCGGTGAAACAATTCCTTCCTGCTGTAATGCCCTTGCGATTTCAGAATAGGTCATCCCCTTCAGGTACATTTCAAAAATTCGTTTTACGACTGGCGCTGTTTTTCCATCAACAGCCAGTTTCTTTGCCACAGCATCTTTTTTATAGCCATAGAGTGGGCGGCCATAGATATATGCTCCATTCTTCCACATGGTCTGATAGCTGGCGTGCATCTTGTTTGATAGGTCCCTTACATACCACTCATTGATGATATTCTTCAGGGGCATGGTCAAATCCGTCCCCTCACGGTTCGTGTCAAAATCATCATTGACGGCAATATAACGCACATGGAACAGAGGAAATATCCTCTCAATATAGGTACCGGAATCAATATAATTCCTGCCCAGACGGCTTAAATCTTTCGTAATTACTGTATCAATTTTCCCTGCCCGAATATCCTGCATCATGCGTTCAAACTCCGGCCGTTCAAAGTTTGTGCCGCTGAACGAAACATCTGCATAAACGTCTGCCAGTTCCATATCCTCCTGCCTGTCTATAAAATTCCTCAGATAGGCAATCTGCGTTTCCACGGTGTCACGTTCCCGGTTTGCCTCTGTTTCGCAGGACAGCCTTGCATAGATAGCGGCATGATACGATGTTACTTCAAAGTTCAATTTCCCTGCTGTCTGTGCCATCAGGCTATCAACAGGGTCTCCCATGGCCACAGGTAAATTTTTTCTGCTTTTTCTTGCCATATCACACCGCCCTCCTTTCCATCCCGTCATGCTCACAAACACTGTCTGCCACTATTTTCACATCTTCTGACTGAGTATCTGGTTTACCCGTTTCATCACGACCAACCCTATACCCAAGCCTGCCCAGGTTATCCAAGCACTCCCGGTAGCAGTCGTCAAAATCAAAAGTGACTTCAATAGAATTTTTATCCATTACCTTTACCTCACGGATCAGTGACACTGCCACATTCCTTGTGAGTTTTTCGATATTACGGTGCTCTGTAAAATAATCCAGCCACACAAACCCTCTGCTTTTCCGTTCCAGAATCTCCTCCATCTCCAAATCAGTCCGCCGGATGGCAAGCTGGGCGTTTTTCCTTCGGCCCTCATAGGCGGCATGAAGTTCCTTGTATTCGTTTTTAGAAATCATGCCGTCTTTCAAATCCTCATAGAGCATACTTCGTAAGTGCGTACAGCGTTCCACCTCTGCCTGCTTTTCTGCTTTCCTTTCCTCCAGTTTCTTTATATCCATCTGCTGGAACGGAACCGTACCGATAAAAGCAAGAATCCTCTGTAAATCCATAACACTTTCTATGTGTTTCTTTAACAGTTCCAATACGGTACGTTCCAGTTTTTCCGTTGACATACTGTGGGGGCTGCACTCCTTTGTCGCCTTGTTGGTGGCACAGATATAATAGGAATATGCCTTACCGCCTGCCTTTGTTGTCTTGCGGATCATCGGCATGCCGCAGCCGCCGCATACCACCATGCCGGACAGCGGGTACACCTCCCCATTTCCCGGTGCAGTCCGGGTGTCCATGGCAAGCAGCCTCTGCACTACTTCAAAATCCCTGTCGGAAACAACCGGCTCATGGTTCTTTTCAATCCTTACCCAGTCGCTTTCCTCTTTCCGGTAAGCCTGTTTTACTTTATGGTTCGGGGTTGTCTGCCTGCCCTGCACGAGATTCCCGATATAAATTTCATTCGTCAGAATCCTCCGTACTGCCACCGAAGTCCACTCCGACTTTTCTTTTACCTTAAAACTGGTCTGGTAATTACTCCCCATGCTTGCCTTGTATTCTGCCGGGGGCAGGATGCCGGATTCGTTTAACTGGTTTGCAATGGCATCCTGGCTCATGCCATGCAGCTTCATGCGGAAAATGTCCTGCACCACGCCCGCCGCATAGGCGTCTACCTCCAGTTTGTGCCTGTCGTCTTTTTTCTTCCGGTAGCCATAGGCGGCAAAAGAGCCGATAAACTCCCCGTTCCTCCGCTTTACTTCCAGATGGCTCCGTATCTTAATGGAAATATCCCTGCAGTATGCGTCATTGATTAGATTCTTAAAGGGGATAATAATATCATCGGAACTGTCTTTCCTGTCCAGGCTGTCGTAGCCGTCATTGACCGCAATAAACCGCACGCCAAGTGCCGGGAACAGACGCTCAATATACATGCCGGAATCAATGTACTCCCGCCCAAACCGTGATAAATCCTTGACAACCACACAGTCCACGACACCCCGCTTGATGTCCTCCAGCATCATCTGAAATGCAGGGCGCTCAAAATCGGAACCGCTGTAACCGTCGTCCACACGCTCTGATACAATCTCAATATCCTCTTTGTCCTTCAGGAAATCTTTGATTAAATTTTTCTGGTTGGAAATGCTGTTGCTCTCTGCCTTCCCCGCAGCGGCAACATCGCCATCCTCCTTCGATAAACGGACGTAGATGGCAGCATGGTAGATTTTTTGTGTAACCATAGAGAACCACTCCTTCTATTTTGTATTAACCGGAAGAACCCAAAGGGAATCTCCCCTCATAGAAAGAGCTGCATTAGATTTTGTCCTGAAACCATTGTAACGCACATCTTTCTGTTTGTCCGCTGTTTTTTCAGATATTTTTACCATCTGCCTGTCTGCCACTTCCTCCATAACAGACACCATAAAATCCTCTGCCTTATCTGTCATTGTAAAATGCCAAATTAAACAGATAACAACAGATTTTCAAAAGCATCCTCCAGAGAAACACCGTCATCGGCAAACCGTACCTTTACTTTGATATTCCCCACCCGGACCAGATAAGGATTGCCGACTTTTTCGAGATACCGCTGCCTGCGCTTTTCTAGCGGCTGCCCTCTGTCAATCCGTACTTTGGATATATCCGTAAGGCTACTTATCTCCACATCTTCAAAATCTGCTGCTAACAATTCTTTGCATTTCTCCACTGTCATTCCATACCCCCTCATTTTTCACTTCTTAAATTTTTACTTCCCAAATATATAACTCCGGCACATCCCAGAATTATCCGCCTGCCTGTGATACCATTGTATCTCCTTTATGCCTGATTGCAGAGTCCATAGTTCGGGCACTTCCGGTAATAGACGGATAAAATCAACACAAAAGAATAGATTGCCTTCTTCTGTTTCCATGATTATTTTATAATGATTTTTTCATGCTGTGGAGTACACAGTTCGGGTACTTTTGTGACCGTAAGACGGTTATCTGTCTCTGGAAACAAGTCAAAATAAAACCGTAAATCCGAAAGACTTACTGCTTTATTCTGCTTACATGGTTATTGTATAACCCTTTTTCCAAAATGTAGAGACCATAGTTCGGTTACCCAGTGACCGTGTGTCGGTTACCTGCCCGCTAAAAAGCAGATAAAATAATGGAAAAATCAAGAAACTCCCTGCTTTATCCTGTCCGCATGATTATTTTATAACTCTTTTTTCACGATGTAGAGACCATAGTTCGGTTACAAGTAACCGTGTGGTGGTTACTTTTCCACGGAAAAAATCATAAAAGGCAGGAATTTTTGAAGAAAAACAGAAAAGTAAGTTGTAGAGATTGACCCTGTATGTTAAAATAAGAGTAGTTTAGCTATTACAAAGAATTATAGAAAGCGAGGTGCGATGATGAACCCGGTTTTGAAATATCGTGGAGGAAAATCGAGGGAAATTCCCCGCTTTCTTCAATATATACCAGATGATTTTAATCATTACATTGAGCCCTTTTTTGGTGGCGGGGCAGTATTTTTTTATTTGGAACCTGATAATGCAATCATTAATGACGCAAATAATCGGTTGATGACCTTTTATCAACAATTAAGAGACGATTATCCAACTATGCGAATACAGCTTGATGAACTTCAAAGAATCTACGAAGTTAACCAAGCAGAATTCAAAAGATTGAAAAGTTTAACCCCTGACGAACGAGTGCCAAATGCAAATGAAGACTTGTACTATCGTATGCGTGAGCTTTTTAATCATCCCGATGATAACTTTTTAGACGGAGTTTTATATTTTTTCATTAATAAAACAGCTTACTCTGGAATGATTCGCTACAACAATAATGGAGAATATAATGTTCCTTTTGGACGTTATCCGAATCTCAATACGAAACTGGTAACACAGCAGCATAGTGACTTATTGCAGCGAGCAGAACTATTTAACCTTGATTATCGAGAAATTTTCGACATGGCTGAAGAAGATGATTTTATTTTTCTTGACCCGCCATATGATTGTGTTTTCAATGATTATGGCAACATTGATATGATGAATGGTTTCGATGAAGCTGAACACAGGCGTTTAGCTACAGATTTTAGAAACTTACCATGTCGGGCTTTAATGATAATTGGAAAAACACCATTGACAGAAGAACTCTATGGCGAATACATATTTGATGAATATTATAAAAACTATTCTGTCAATATAAGAAACCGCTTTAACAACGACAAAATGCATATTATTGTTAAAAATTATTAAGGAGGGCGCTGTAGTGGCAAGGATTGATAATAAACTATTATTTTTTACTACTTCGCCGAGAACTCCGGCTAAAATGATACCTGAAATTAAGTTATTGTTCGAAACTTTTTCAGGACAATTATGGAACAATGCAACTCAGGAACAGTTTATTGAAAAATTGGCACAATGTGATTTTTTCGAAGGGAAAGGTTCTCCTACTAATAAAGCCTTTAGCGCTCGTGACAGAATCAATCGAGCTCCAAAGGCACTTGGCTTTATTGACCTAAAACCACATATTGACTTGACGGATGCCGGAAATGCGTTTATTTATGGTAAGCGTCCACAAGAAGTCTTTCTCCGCCAATTATTAAAGTTTCAACTTCCCTCTCCATATCATACTGAGAACAAAAATATTAAGGGTACTTTTTATATTCGTCCTTATCTTGAAATTCTTCGTTTAGTTCGTGAATTAGAATATATTACTTTTGACGAATTTAAGATATTTGCTGTCCAAATGACAGATTATCATAAATTTGAGAATGTCAAAAATTCTATTTTGCGCTTTAGAGAGGAAAAAGTACAAAATAAGGGGAAATATAAGAGATTTGTAAATGAAGAATGGGAGAATGCAATCTTAGAAATTCATAGTGATAGGATTGCCGCTGGAAAAACAAAAACACGAGAAACAGATGATGCTAGCTTAAAAAAGTTTATTGCTACCCAAAAAAGTAATATGCGCGATTATGCGGATGCTTGTTTTCGTTACCTGAGATATACTGGACTGATTTCCATTTCTCATAAAAATCGGTCTATATCTGTTTTTGCAGACAAAATCGTTGAAGTAGACTTTATTCTTTCTACTGTGTCTCGTGAACCGATTTTTATAGATGATATAGATGCTTATAAAGCACATTTATTTTCTGCAAATAAGCCTGTCCTCTATACAGACAATAAGGATAATATTGTTGATATACTTATGCGCATAGGTTCTTTTACCAAACGAGAGTTATCTGAAAAAACACTTGAAGAATTAAAAAACCTGCGTGATAAGATTGTTCAGCAACGCAAAGACGCTGTTATCAATGAGCAAGTTGCAGAAATAAAGTCCTATGCACTGTATTCGGAAATCATAGACACTTTTAATGAAATTATTTCCGATGAATATTATGATGCCCCTTTGATGTTTGAATACAATACATGGCGAGCAATGACCATGCTTGATGGTGGCAATATCAAAGGCAATTTCAATTTTGATGACAAAGGGCAACCGCTTTCTACCGCATCCGGAAATATGCCCGATATTGAATGCGATTATGAGGATTTTTCTCTATCCGTAGAAGTAACTTTACAATCCGGGCAACGCCAATATGAATCCGAGGGAGAACCTGTTGCACGCCATTATGGTCAGTTAAAGAAAAGAACAGGAAAAGACACATACTGTCTCTTTATTGCACCAACTATCAATCCTGCAACATTAGCTCATTTTTATGGGCTCAACCATCTCTCTATTTCACTTTATGGAGGTAAATCAAAAATTATACCATTAGAGCTGGATCAATTTATGCGCCTCATTGAAAATTCGTATAACTATGAAACTCAACCTGTTCCTAATGATATTCGCCGTTTTCTTGATTATGCTATCAAATTATGCGAAAAAGCAAAAGATGAAAATCATTGGCGCTATGGTATTCAAGCGTGTGTTGATATGTGGTTAGTTTCATAAATAACAAACAATTTTGTAAGCAATATTGTGTATCAGATTGGAACACATTTTCGTGGTCTATCCACAAGAAAAGGCAATATGCAATCTCTCTATAGAACACATATCGCCTTTTTTGTTGTTAATTCCCCTGTTGTATTTGTCGAATAAAAATAATCCGGACAAAATGCAATATTTTTAATCATGCAAAATTCCTTGCTTCTTGTTGAGTATTACAAACTTATATCTAACTGAAATACACACCATTTTTTAATATTTCACACAGCTCTCATTTTAACTACGACTAAAGCAGTAGCAAATAAACCTTATATCAATGAAAATAACACCATGCACTTACCGAAAACCATTACTTATTTCAGTGCTTTTCATTTACATCTGAATTGTTCCATTCATCAGAATATCTGCCCGTTCCTCCGGTGTCCTATCCCTGTCCTGCATAATATCAAAAAATGCCTGCATCGTTTCCTCCGATGTACTGGAAAAACATGCATGGGAATTATTCTGTATCACATCGAACACATTATCCAGTCTGGTAAACTCCCCGCTTGCATGACCGTGTCCGGCAAGCTGTTCCAGTATCTGATCCATATTATGCAGTTCATCCTCCACCTCTATCAGTAATGCCATATCTCTTTTTTCCACCGTAAAATCCTCCTTCCTCTGCAAATTTTAATCTAATTTTTGTCATCCTCATTCCTGTTTGATGATATTATAGTTTCATTCTTTATCCTGCCCTGCCAGCAGCTTTGCCCGTTCCTCTGGTGCTTTCCCTGCATCATCCAGAATATCCGCCAGACGCTCATACATTTCATCCTCCCCACGGAATCTGAGTTCCGCACAGACGCCATGTTCAATCACATCACACACCCGGTCCAGTTCCTCCAGCACGCCGCCATCCCTGCCATGTATCTCCCACTCCCCAAGCAGGAGCTTGTTCAGTTTCTTTACGGCATCATACATAGAGACCAGATGTGCCATATCCTGAACATCCAGCACAGAACCTTTGGCACGGATTTCCCTTTCAGATGCTAACTGTACCCCATCCTCAAATCCCAGACGGTAGGATTCCTCCCCATACCGAATGTTGTATTTAGTCCATTCCTCCTCCAGACTGTCGAATGCTTTCCAGCATTCATCCGATTTGACGGAATCCCTTGTAAATGCTTTGGCTGCCTCATGCAGGGATTTCATCTGCTGCTGAAAATTTTCACTGTTCCGTATTCTTGCCTCCAATGCCTCCCCGGTGCGGGCAAAAACAAATTCTTCTGATATAACATCCACAACCCATGCCCCCTTTTACCTACGGAAATAATCCAGGTCAAATTTATTCTTTTCCGCCAAATCCTCCAAAGCTGTACCGCTGACTTCATAAATTCCATACGGTCTTGGCTTTGGCTCATTAAAGCCAGTAACGATGACATAAAACCTGCCATCTGCATAGAGCAGTGTTTTCCCATGGTCATCAAGATTCCGGCATGCCACCGCCTTAATCCCCATATAGTTGCAAAGATACTGCAGAGCGTAGCGGCTTGCATAACAGTCGCCTCTTCCTTTCAGAAAAATATCAATCCAGTTATAATTATACAGTTCATAATCTGAGGTTGTGCTGATATACCATGCCGCTTTTTCTGCTTTCTCTTTCGTTGTCATGGACGGGGTAATATAACGCCTCTCAAAATCCGCAAACAGCTTATCTATATAGATATTCACTTCGGAATATGCCCTCACATTTGTCGTCAGCTTTCTTCCATCCTCCAGAACAGCGGTTACCGTTGCTGTCACACACGGTTCGACATAAGCCGGTCCCCAGTCCATCCGCAGCAGCCCATAATCCGTAATATCAAAATAGCCTGCCCCATCCCCGGATATTTCCCAGTCCCTCACTTCTTTCCTTGTGCCGGACACCCGGAAACGGTATTCCCGGAGGTGGCTGCTGTCATAGGTTATGTAATCTTTATATTCCTCAGAAAGATAATATAATGTTACATCACTGCTGTTTAACACCGGATGGTCTGCCGCCGGCTTTTTCTTTTTCCCCGCCTTAACCGTAACCCGGCACCGGTATTTCTTTTTCTTATAAGTGGCCGTAACCACCGCTTTCCCCTTTTTTACAGTCTTGAATGTAACCGCATTCCCTTTCCTCTTGGCAATGGAAACCACCCGTTTATTGCTGGTTTTCCATTTTACCCCTGCCCTGCCGGGCACTCCGTTTAATTTTAACTGGCATTTCTGTCCTACTGTTGTAGTCTTTTTCGCTGCTTCCAGCTTCGGCTTTGTTTTCGCCTCTGCTGATATGCCGGACAGCAAAAACATGAGTGCCACTGCAAAGAGAAGTATCATTCTGCTTTTTCCCTTCATAAGCGTGTTCCTCCTTGTAGATAGTCGGTTTACTGAAACAATAAAAATCGCATGCACATCTTTATTGTTATAAATTATACCGTGCTCTATTTCAGAAGTCAGCCTGTTATTGGAAAAAAGTTTTTCGTTCCCTGCACCTGTTTTTTACCTGTCTGTTTTGTTGCCGTAAATTTCCCTCCGCCCCCGAAAACTCTGCCTCCTTTTCACTCCCAAAGGTTTCGCCAGATACGCATTTTGTGTCACACAATGCCATCCAGTCAGTGGCACAGCCCCTGAAACCCCATAATATACCGATAAATAGCGTAAAATAGGAAATCTACACCATTCCTACATCATTTTTGGCATTTTCTATATCATTCCTACATCAAAATCGGGGGATTCTACATCATTTCTATATCACCAAAAAATCTCCCCGCAAAAATCCTACACCGTTTCTACACCATTATTTCTGATTTCTACACCGTTCTCACATCAAAATCTTCAAAACCTACACCATTTCTACACCAGTGAAAAATATAATGGAACAAATAGTAAAGAATACTGATTACATATACTGAAAATTACCATTATTCATTGAAACAACAGCTATCAATGAATAAATCACCTGAGTGTGTCACAATAATTACACACTTTCAAACATGCATTAAATTAGATGCTAAATGAAGCAATTTGTTTGCGAATTGTATATTCTTGCGTTTGTCCTGAAATTTTTATAGAAAGTATTGACTTTGTGCGTTTTGATTGATAAAATTAAGTATATAAAAAGTTTAGGAGGTGAGTTGAATGGTTGTATTAGCACAAGGTATAAAGAATTCGTATGCATGTAATTGTGATAAGAAAGGTCATAGCATTTATGCATGTGATTGCGATAAGAAAGGTCATAGCATTTATACATGTGATTGCGATAAAAAGGGGCATAGCATTTATACTGCATAGTTTAGTTCTTTAGAAAAGATTAGAATGAAAAGGCGGACGCTATGTCTGCCTTTTTGTATATTTAGGGGGAATTTAACTGATGAAACTATCTAGATACACTATTATAGAAAAAAATAGTAATGGCAATTATATTGTTTTTTCTACAATTACTCGAGCAGTTGTTATGCTTAAACAAAAAGAATTTGAACTTTTATCTAATGGTATAAGATCTGATTGCATATCAGATTCAGAGTATGTGGATTTGCTCAATAAACATATTATTGTAGATGATGAATTGAATGAAGATAATTATGTGGATTTTGATGTTAATTATGACCGCCTAACAACAAAAACATTTACTTCTTTCATTGCTTTGTCCACTTTATGTAATTTTTCTTGCAGTTATTGTTATGAAAAGGGACAAGTTAGTTTGAAAAACAGAATGAGTAAAGAAAACATAGACCGACTTATAGTTTGGTACAAAAAAATGGTTACGGCAGGAGAGTATAAAACATGTCATATTGAGTTGTACGGTGGCGAACCCTTGCTATTCTATGAAGATTTACATTATTTTTTGGTTAATTTAAAAGCAAGTTTGGTAGATATAGGTGTTTCATTGGAACTTGGGATGATATCAAATGGTTATTTACTTGATAGGGAAAAAGCAAAGTTTCTTGTTGACATGGGCTTAAAAGAAACACAGATAACAATTGATGGAGTAAAGGAAATACATGATGTAAGACGCCCATTAAAAAACGGAAACGGTACCTTCGATAAAATAATTAATAATATAAAAACCAATATTAATAGTGGCATTTCTTTTGTCATAAGAATCAGTTTTGACTCTACTAATATAAAAGATATAGAAGAATTAGTGAAATTTTTAGACAGAGAAAATATACATAAAAATATAATATTATATTTTGCTCCAATTCATCAGACTTACCAACAGCTTACAGATAATTGTTCTTTTTGTTCAAAGGCTGTCATTAAAGACGATGATATAATAATTGAAACAATGATTAAATTATATAGAATAGCCCAACAATATGGGTATAACATTCCATATTGTTATACTGACGGACCTTGTATGACTGTTTCAAAGGATAGCTGTTTGATTTCTCCTTGCGGAGATCTATATAAATGTGTTGAAATGATAGACAAAAAGGAATTGTGTATAGGGAACGCATTAAATGGGGGTTACTCAAGTAGATATTATGACTTTGTTTCAGCACCTATTTTGAAAAAATGTCTTGACAACCATTGTATTTTTGTTACTATGTGCGGTGGTGGGTGCTTAATGCAGTCTTTGATGGAAACAGGCAATATTAATGAACCATTATGTAATAAAAAGATGTTAGAAAGGGTTAATAGAGCTTTGTTACGGATGAACTTTGACAAAGTTTAAACGCTACTGAAATGTAAATAATGTAAGGCGGTGCAGAAATGGAAAGATTAGTAAAATTATTACAAGAGATAATACTGGCTGATGTAAAAAAGATGGTTATTAGTAAACCAGTTTCAAAAAAGTCACAATACAAAAAGATAGTTGTTGAAAAGAGGGATAAATATTATCAAGCAAGTTTATATACAGATAAGCAAGTTTTTCATGAGAATATCATCCCACTAAATTTATGTAAACAAAGTGCAGAAATGATTTTCAAAAAATTTCGTCAAATTAATGCATGGACAAAAATGGGAGAGCACATCATACTAATATCAAAATCTGGATCGTGCAATTATAAGCTGAATAGGGTAATAGAATCCCCGAGAAGCATTCCGACAACACATAACAGAAAGAAAAGATATATATTAGAAGAAGGGATGCAAATTGAACCTTTAATTGATATGGGGATTTTCACAAAAGACGGTAAAGTGATTAATTCTATGTATAGTAAATATAAACAAATTAATCGTTTTTTAGAAATTTTGAATGATGAGATTCAGAAATCCTCGCTAAAAAAACTGAATATCATAGATTTTGGTTGTGGCAAGTCTTATTTAACATTTATAGTTTATTTTTATTTAACAGAGATTTTAAGGATAGATGTAAATATGATTGGTTTGGACTTAAAAGAAGATGTTATTATAAAATGTAACGAGGCAGCAAAGAAATATGGGTATAAAAACTTAAAGTTTGAAACTGGAGATATTGATGGTTTTAACACACCATTTCATGTAGACATGGTTATTACGCTACATGCATGTGATACTGCCACAGATTTTGCCCTCTATAACGCCATTCAATGGGGAACTAAAATGATTTTTTCCGTTCCCTGTTGCCAGCATGAGCTTAACAAACAAATACAAGCAGATTCATTTTCTATTTTAACAAATTATGGTATTATAAAAGAGCGCTTTTGTGCTTTAGCAACCGATGCTATAAGAGCAAATTTGTTAGAATATTGTGGTTATAAAACACAATTATTAGAATTTATCGACTTTGAACATACTCCAAAAAATATATTAATACGTGCTGTAAAAAGACCAATTACTCCAAAAAGAATTAAAGAAAAATCACTTTCAGAAATTAATTCATTGATAGAGGAATTTAATTTCAACCCAACTTTATATAATCTTCTTAAGATACAAGAACAAAATAAAGGTTAAATATAACATTAAATAGTTTAATAAAAATATTTATTGGGAGTGTAAAATGAAGTATGCGAATTAGAAATATAATCTAATGCGTACTTTATTTTACACTTTTGGTAAATGAAAATTTATCATTTTCATTCGCACATAAACAGAATATAGTGGTATATTTAATTTTGTGTCTATAACTTTTTTCCTTATTTCAAATCCCACAAAGCCTTATAAACACTGAAAATTCTGGTAATAGGCTATGCTAGAAATAAGAGGGAAAAAGAATCTTAAAAACTCAAAACTAATTACATCATCCCATATATCATTTCCCTCTGCACAATCTCCTCCGCTGTAATCCTGATATTATTTATAAGCCCAACCCATTTCATCTGATTGGCAGCCTTTAGTTCCTCCGTAAGCCCTGTCTCGGCTTTCATCTGTTCCACGAGCAGTTCCACCCTTGCATGGCACTCCTCATCCAGTTCATGCAGATATTCATTCAGTTTCCCATCCAGCAACAGCCGGATATACTCACTTCTGCAGTTTGTCAGAAGATACTCCCACCGCATCAGTCCGTATTTCCCTATGCTAAAGTGTGTTCCCTCCGGCAGTCTTAAATCCGGATAATAACATCCATCACCTGCCAAGCGGTATACAATTTCGTTTTCCTCAATCGTCTCTGCCAGTTCTTTGTCCATACCCTGCCTCCTGTCCGTATACACGGATAAAGAAAGACCTTTGGCTGCCCTTATCCATTCCATTATTTCCGCTTATGACAATATCAGTAACAGTATCTTTGCTACACTTCCGGTTAAAAGCAGGACGGTTTCTAATACTGCCAGCGCCAGTTTCAAAAGGTGTATTCCAATCCATGCCATACTCCTAAGTATCCATCCCATAAAACAGAAAGTGCCTTTGATTCCCTGATTTACCATAACATCCCCCACTAACTGTCACTCCAGTCCATTATCTTGTTCATAACGTCCGGCATTCCGCCTATATCTGCCACTTCGTTCTCTATCAGTTCTTTTGCCACTGATTCTCCATTGGAAGAAACCATTACAAATGGCTGCCCTGTCATCCTGCTGCCAACAAAAATACGGAGAAGCTCTCCCAATATTTCTTCCTTACACTCCTGCTTAAACTGCTCTAACCGCTGTTCCAGAAATTCTTTTGTAACCCATTTATCTTTTGTGGCCTGATTGTTATTTTCCAGTACATTGAAATACATCTCCAATGCATCCATGACAACCTGATTCTTTGACTTTCCATTATTGAGTCTTTTATCTTCAAAGTTTTGCAGCATCTTTACATGCTGTTCCTTCTTAAAGGAAAACCTTACTGTAAACGCACGGAATAAATCCCCACTCGCCATTCCAATCCCTCCATGAATAATGTTAGTTTCTTTGTTTCATTGCAAAAAATAACAGGACAAAATCATCTGCAACCCCTTAATTTTACTGGGTTTCTTCTGACTTGCCCCTATTATAACACGGTCATCGTGAATCCGTATACGTTTTACGCCTGCGGCTTTTGCGCCCCTGTCCATCTCGTGATGGAGATAACTCTTTGTTACCGTGAAAATGCGGTCTTTCTTCTTTAAACTGTACAGCATACTGATATATTCCTGCATTTCCTCACAGAGAAACTTTGGCATCTTGATTGTGCGGTTGCTCTTTTTTGTTTTCGGAGAGGTAATCACGTCCTCCCCATGCAGGCGTTGGTAGGATTTGTTAATCGTGACCGTTTCCTTATCAAAATTGAAATCAGCGGCGGTTAAAGCTAATAATTCTCCCTCTCGGATTCCGCACCAGTAAAGCATCTGGAACGCATAATAGGAAACTGGCTTGTCCATCATTTCATCCGCAAACTTCTTATATTCCTCTTTTGTCCAGAACAGCATTTCCTTGTGTTCCTCGCTCCCCATGTTCCCCGCCTTTGCCGCAGGGTTGGAGCGGAGGTCATAATAGCGCACTGCATGGTTAAAGATAGCGGAAAGCTGGTTGTGGACAGTTTTCAGATACGTCTGCGAATAGGGATTGCGCTTTTCATCACGGTAGGCAAGCAGCTCATTCTGCCATGCAATGATTTCCTTTGTGCCAATCCCGCTAATTTTCATCTTTCCAAAATACGGAAGAATCTTCGTCCGAATGATATGCTCCTTTGTCAGCCAAGTGTTTTCTTTCAGTCGGTTCTTGACATCATTCGCATAAAGTTCCGTAAATGCTTCAAAATCCATGTCAAGGTCAGCAGAATTTTGCAACTGGAATTTCCGTTCCCACTCCTGCGCTTCACGCTTTGTGACAAACCCACGCTTACATTTCTGTTTCCGTTCCCCTTTCCAGTTCACATACCGAGCCATCACATACCATGTGCCGTTGCCCTCGTTCTTAAATACTGGCATTTATACCATCTCCTTTCCCTGTTTTTCTCCCGCCCCATAGAGTCTTTCCTCAAAATACTGGCGGTTGACACGCCCTGCAATCGTGATAAACCCCTTTTCTTTCAGCTCATCATTCAACTTTTTAATGAGCTTGTAGGCGTAAGGCTTCGATATGGAAAGCTCCTGCGCCACCTCGTCCACACGGACAAATTTATTATCCATACAACCTCTCCTTTCTCTTTCTAAGCGTTTTTGCTTAATTCATAATACTAAACATTTTTGCTACTGTCAATAGGTTTGCAAGAAAATATTAAACTTTTTTGTTTCTCCTATGCTTGACTTTATCTAAACATATATGCTATACTCCTCATAAACATAAAAACAAGGAGTGAAACATCATGGCAATTGGCGAAAGAATACATTTTTTCCGCATCATGCGGGGCATGACACAGAAATATCTTGGCATGCTTGTCGGGTTTCCCGAACGGAGCGCAGACGTGCGTCTGGCACAGTATGAAACTGGCTCACGCAAGCCAAAGGCAGACTTGACGGCTGCACTGGCGCAGGCTCTTGACGTTGCGCCGCAGGCTCTTGACATACCCGACATTGACAGTTACATCGGGCTTATGCACACCTTATTTACCCTTGAGGACATTTACGGTCTTACCATCAGTGAATCAGACGGTGAAATCCGCTTAAAAGTCAACAAAGACAAAAATAAGGATGCCGCCGAACTGCTGAAAATGCTCTCTGCTTGGAAAGAGCAGGCAGACAAGCTCTCTGCCGAGGAAATCAGCAGGGAAGATTACGACCAGTGGCGGTACAATTATCCGAAGTTTGACACCACGCAGCATTGGGCGGAGGTTCCTTCGCAGGAGTTTAGCGATACCATTGTTGATGCCTTTAAATCCAAACTCAAAACAGACGATTGAAAGCAGGTGTATTATGGCTTCAAGTAAAGATAATTTATCCTTTGTATTAGAACAGCTATCAGATTTAGACGGTATTTCCTATCGTGCAATGATGGGCGAGTATATCCTCTATTTCCGTGACAAAATCATTGGCGGTATTTATGACGACCGCTTACTTGTAAAACACCCAGCCTCTGGGTTGCCCTTATGCCGACAGCAACTTACGAATTGCCCTATGAGGGAGCAAAGGAAATGCTTCTAATCGATGATATAAACAATAAGGAATTTCTCTGCAACCTGTTTCTGTCTATGTACGATGAACTTCCTGCACCAAAGAAAAAGAAAACCACTTGACAGCAAGAATAATCGCACTCAAACGACTGTTATCAATTTGTTATCAAAAGACCTTTCCAAAGCCCACAAACCAGCATAAACGCCGGATTCGCTAAGCATTTTTGTTTATTCAAATTCCACCGTCCCCGGCGGCTTGCTCGTAAGGTCGTAAAATACCCGGTTCACTCCGCTGACTTCATTAATAATCCGCCCCATAACTTTCTGCAGTAAGGCAAACGGAATCTCGGAAGCCTCCGCGGTCATAAAGTCCACCGTACTGACGGCGCGCAGCGCGACAGCATAATCATATGTCCGCTCATCTCCCATAACGCCGACGGAACGCATATTGGTGAGCGCGGCAAAATACTGGTCAATGCACTCTGCCAATCCGGCGTCTGCAATTTCTTCCCGGTAGATCGCATCCGCCTCCTGGACGATCCGGACTTTCTCTGCTGTCACATCTCCGATGATACGTATCCCAAGACCCGGTCCCGGGAACGGCTGGCGAAATACAAGGTATTTGGGAATTCCAAGCTCAAGTCCCGCTTTTCTCACCTCGTCTTTAAATAAATCCCTGAGCGGTTCCACGATTTCTTTAAAATCCACATAGTCCGGAAGCCCTCCTACATTATGGTGGGACTTAATAACAGCGGATTCCCCGCCCAGGCCGCTTTCCACGACATCCGGATAAATCGTACCCTGTACCAGAAAATCAACGGTTCCGATTTTTTTTGCTTCTTCCTCAAATACGCGGATAAATTCTTCTCCGATGATCTTTCTCTTTTGCTCCGGCTCTGTCACACCCGCTAATCTGACATAAAAACGGTCCTGGGCATTGACGCGGATAAAGTTAAGTTCATACGGTCCGTTTGGTCCAAACACTTCCTCAACTTCATCTCCTTCATTTTTCCGGAGCAGTCCGTGATCTACAAAAACGCAGGTAAGCTGCTTCCCGATGGCTTTTGACAGCATCACTGCCGCGACAGACGAATCCACGCCGCCGGAAAGCGCGCAGAGCACTTTTCCATTTCCGACTTTTCGGCGAATCGCCTGAATCGACTGTTCCACAAAAGAATCCATGCGCCACAGACCGCTGCAGCCGCAGATACCTCTTACGAAATTATGCAGTATTTTTGTACCTTCCTGCGTGTGCAGCACTTCCGGATGAAACTGAACCGCATAAAGCTTGTCTGCCGCACGTTCTGCAGCAGCCACCGGACAGTCCGCCGTATGCGCCGTGATCTCAAACCCCGGCGCTTCTTTTGCAATATAATCAAAATGACTCATCCAGCAAACCGTCTGCTCCGATACACCCGCAAACAGTTTGGACGATGTGTCTACAAACACTTCCGTTTTTCCGTATTCCCGTACAGGAGCCGCCTCTACTTTACCACCCAGAAGAAACATCATCAGCTGTGCGCCGTAACAGAGCCCCAAAACAGGAATCCCCAGTTCAAACAGCTCTTTGCCGTACGTCGGAGCGCCTTGTTCATAACAGCTGTTTGGTCCTCCGGTTAAAATAATACCTTTCGGATTCATCGCTTTGATCTGCTCCGGTTTGGTTCGGTACGAATAAATTTCACAATATACATTGCACTCCCGGACGCGTCTCGCCACTAACTGATTATACTGGCCTCCAAAGTCAATCACTATTACTTTTTCCTGATTCATTTCCACACTTCCTCCTAATGTCTCTCTGGGACTCTCCTGATCCGGCGGCTGCTATACAAAAAATGTTTCCTCTGCCGCCGACAGGATACGCCTGCTCATGTCTTTTTGTACCGATTACCATTATAAGAAAGTGTAATTTGAATGACAAGCAGTTTTTTACCTGCGCAGTCCAAGTTCTCTCGTATTTTCTTCCACGCGCCGCTTCGACAGCGGGTATACCACGATAAATACAAATGCGACTGCCGTATAAATCAGCGCCGGAAACAGCGTAGACAGCCCGTAGATAGAAGAACGGACAGCGTTTGTCTGTTCTGCCGCCAGAGAATCATAACCGATTGCAGATAGTGCAAAACCGCCCAGACCGCCTGCCAGCGCCTGTCCTACTTTTCTTGCAAAAGAATATACACCATAAATCGTCCCGTCATCTCTCTGCATCGTTTTCACTTCTTTATCGTCGATCACATCTGTGATCATGGCCCAGACGGTCATATTAAACAGATACATTCCGCCCACACCTGCAATAAAATTCAAAACAATATAGACCCATACATTCGTCAGCCGCAGCAGATAAATGACAAAAAATAATACGGCAGCAAGCACACAGCCCGCAGCAGTCAGTTCCTTTCTGCCAAAGCGTTCCACCAGTTTTCCCGCTACAGCCGCCAGAAGAAGCGCCGCCGGAAGACCCAGTAAATTGTTGACGGACAGCGCTTTTGTGTCTTTAAAATAATCCGCAAACAAAAACGTACTGATGGACTGGCTCATGATCGTAGCACAAAGCGTCAGAATAGAAATCAGGATCATAGCCAAAAGCGCGCGATTCGTCAGGACATCTCCCAGTGTTTTTGCAATGGATGCCCGGCTTTTTTTCGATGTCTCTCTCCGTACGACAACCCGTTCCGTCACCAGAGCATAACACAACAGATAGCAAACGACCGCCAGTATGGAAAATGCCCCTGCCACCAGAGTAAACCGGCTTCCGATTACAATCTGATTGCCGTTGGCGTCTGTCTGATAAATAAACAAAGGTGCAATCACACTGATCGCAACGGCGGCAAATGTAGAACCCAAAGAACGGTAAACCGACAGCGACTGCCTGTCCTTTGACTGATCCGAAATCACAGAAGCCATGGATCCGTAAGGTATATTAATCGATGTATAAAAAATAGAACCCCAGAGAAGATATGTTACAAACATATAAATTGTTTTGACCGTCATAGAAGCTTCTGCCAGTCCGCTCTGATACATGAGAAAACTCGAAACTGCCACGGGTATGCACATGCGCAGGATCCATACCCGAAACCTGCCCTTTGAATTTTCCGGCGAAGCATCTGCAATCCGCCCCATACCGACATCCGTAAACGCATCCACACATCTTGCCACCAAAAACAATACGCCGACCATAGCAGCATCGATGCCCCACACCTTCGTATAAAATACCATCAGATACGTGCTTGCAAATATAAATGTAAAATCATTTCCGAAATCACCAAACAAATAACCGATTTTGTCCTTAAAACCAAATGCGGTTGTACCCGTGTTCTCCATGTTCTAAAGCCTCCAACATTGATATTGTCATTTCGGCTTTAGCGTTACCATTTTCCAGAAAATTATTCATACATTTGACCGAACCATCCGTCACGGCACGCATTCGTTCCGTCTCTTTCTCAACGTGCGGAAAAAAGATACCATAATCGGCAGAGCCGCCGCGCCTGCCAGCAGATAGGCAAATGGCTGTGCCGCCCAGATCCCTGTCTTTCCAAAAAAACGGGGCAGAAGAAAAATCAGCGGAATGAAAAACAGCCCGCTCTGCAGCGCAGCGATCAAAAGAGACCTGCCCTCTTTCCCGACGCTCTGGAACAGCATACTGCCCACCGCCGAGACCGGAAGCAGATATAGCATACGGCACATCCAGCGCAGCGCGTCCGTCCCCATAACAAGAATCTCATCCTCTTTCCGGAAAAAACCTATAATCGCACGGGCATTCCAATCACACAATGCGCAAAGCACACCCATAATTCCGATCCCTGAACATAACGTAAACCATGCCGATTTCTCCACCCTCTCATAGTTTCCCGCACCGTAATTAAATGCGCAGACCGGCTGAAATCCCTGAGCAATCCCCAGTGCAAAGCTGAACAGCAGATTTCCGCATCGACCTACGATACTGACTGCCGCAACCGCCGCATCCCCATAAACTGCCGCCTGTACATTTAAAAGCGCTGTCGAAACGCTGTTTAAACCCTGCCTGGTCAAACTGGGCAGACCCGTGGTCAGTATGGTTCTGATATCTTTGGGCGTTTTGGATATATAACGAAACCGAATCTTTGTAACCGTTTTCCCGAACAAAAACGGGAGCAGTAAAATTCCTGTGCTGATATACTGGGAAACAGCGGTAGACAGACCCGCTCCCGCAATTCCCATATGACAGCTGTAGATCAATACCGGATCTAAAAGCAGATTCAAAAGAGCCCCCGAACATAAACCCGCCATGGCAAAAGATGCCCTGCCTTCGTAACGCAGTATATTGTTCAGCACGCATCCGACCGTCATGGCAGGAGCAGAAATCAAAATAAAAATTCCATAAGTTTTGGCATCGTTTTGTATACTTTCCGTACTGCCCAGCAGGCGCACCAACACATCCGGAAACAGCAATCCCAATATCCCGATCAGTATTCCCGCTGCAAATGCAAGGCTTACGCTGGTGGAAGTAAACACATTTGCCCGTTCGGTCTTTTTTGCCCCCAGCAGGCGGCTGATATTGCTTCCGGCGCCGTGCCCGAACATAAATCCAAATGCCTGCAGCACAGCCATTAATGCAAAGACGATTCCTGTAGCCCCGCTGGCGGAAATACTGATCCTGCTGACATAAAACGTATCCGCCATATTATAAATGTTCGTAATCAGCATACTGATTGTCGTTGGAATTCCCATGGACAGCACCAGTTTCCCAACCGGCTCTGCGGTCATTTTTTCATACTGGCTGTTGCGGATCGTATCCATATTGTTCCCCTTCTTTTCAAAAATACTAACGTATCCTATGTTTCAACACATTCTTCCCATCATTATAGCACACATTCTGATTTTGTCAAAATTGGTTGACACATTTTCCTCAAGGATTTTGTAACCTATGCTGCTTCTTTCAGGGAATCATAGTATTGCTGTCGTTTAACCATAGGAGG
>OFGX01000701.1_pt1 | contig 23607 bp, 29 predicted proteins | sample 1521831 | NCBI WGS metagenome assembly OFGX01 (sample SAMEA3504080, study PRJEB24116) | mouse gut metagenome | biome: mouse gut; feature: mouse-associated habitat; material: faeces | place: Denmark | collected 2011 | reverse complement strand
ACAAGGAAATCATGGAGGAATACGAGGAAAAGGATATCCGGCTTGGCGGAATCCCTGGCTTGCTGTCTGAAAGGCGCACAGCTATCACCCGTGCTATGGTTCGAGAGCTGGACGAGAACTTCTTTCTTGTGGCTGTCGGCAAGCGCAAAGAGAGTGACGGCACTGTTGGGACTGTTACCGGTGGTACAGAGGTTACAGTGTCCGGCGATACAATCAAAGACCGTGTAACGGCGGTGGTGATGAAGCTGCACACCGCAAAAAACGAGTTCGTGGACGGTATCGAGAAAGAGGATATTCATGTGGTTCTTTCCCCAGAAGCATACGAGGAAATGAGGGACTACATCGACACCAAAGGCAATGCAAATGTTCAGACGGACGTTGCGGAGTTTGGGCGGTACCACGGCGCATGGATTTACTCCAATGTCCATCAGCCGGAGGGCGTTGAAATTATTGCCATGTGTACTGGGGCGATTGCGGAGCCGGTTATGGCAGACGAATACCAGGCAAAGCAGATTGAACTTTCTAATGCGTATGCAATCGGTATGTTCTTCCATTACGGCTGCAAAGTTGTTATGCCTGACCTGATTTTCTTCAGCAAGAAACCGGGTGCAGCCAGCGCAAGCGAAACGGGCGAGGAATCTGGCGGCACGACAAGGGCAAAGAGTACGAAGTTGTCATAAGGAGCAAACCGGCATGGGATATGTAAAGTATTTCATGCCGGAAAACAGATTGGAGGAAAATATGAATTTTGCAAACGCATTAGAAGCATTAAAAGCAGGACACAAAGTAAAGTTACCGTCATGGGCGGGATATTGGGAAAAAGACGGCGATACTGTAAAAATGCACTGCAAGGACGGCAGGGTGTTGGATATTCGGGAAACAGAGGATGTTTTCTACACCCTTGAAAATATCGCGTCCAATGAATGGGTAGTCGTGGAAGCTGTCGGCGGTTGCAGTAATGATTTTGATATTCGCACTGTTAGATTTGGTGAAGCGTTGCGACTGTTAAAACAGGGTAAAAGAATGACACGCAAAGGCTGGAACGGCAAGGGGCTGTCTGTGGTTTATCAGAAAGGCTATCCACATGGGATTCCGTGCAACAAACAGACCGCCGAAGCATGGGGAATGAATGAGGGAGATTTGTTCAAGTGTGAACCGTATTTGCAGATTAGCACCGTGGACGGCTCTCATGCTATGTGGGTTCCGTCAATCCGTGACTGTCTGGCTGATGACTGGGAAATCGTGGAGTAGTCTATGGGATATGTAACCTACGACTACTACAAAAGCATATACGGAGAGGATTCCATGCCAGAAACCGACTTTAACCGGCTGTCATGGGAGGCTTTCCGGAAGGTGGACGTGCTGACGCTGAATAAGCTGAAATTTGCGTTCCCAACTGACCATGACGCAATAGAAGCTGTCCGGCGGTGTGTCTGCAAGCTGATTGAGATTGCCGGGCAGATTGAAGCGGCAAACAAGCGTGTGACAGAGGGACAGGGGTACATTACGGACGAATCCGGCGCACTCCGGGGAAAAGTGGTGTCTTCTGTTTCCTCCGGCAGCGAATCCATATCGTACACGGCAAAGGCAGAGGGCGGCAGTACACTGATTGACGCTGTTTTATCAGACAAGGCGGCGCAGGAACGGCTATATCGCGACACTGTGAGGGAATATCTCTCGCTTGTGCCGGATTCAAATGGTATCAATCTTCTGTATGCCGGAATCCCCTACCCGCGCCGCAATGCCCCGATAAGCAGACCGCCGGAGGATAAGCCAGTGGAGAAGCCGGAGGAAAGTGAGAAATTATGAAAGAACAAAAAGTAAATATTTTGGGAACTGAATGGAAAATCATCACTTGCAAAGAACAGGAAAGCGAACTTCTGAATGAAAAATATCGTGATGGTTGTACTGACAATTCCACAAGAACAATTTATATCTGTGAGAAAAAGCCTGACTGTGAATTGCAGGATTACGAGATGTGGAAACGTCTTTCCCTGCGGCATGAGATTTTTCATGCGTTCCTTTTTGAAAGCGGTTTGGACGCAAGCTCAAATTGCACAAATCGACCGTGGGCAGAGAATGAAGAAATGGTTGACTGGTTCGCCATTCAGTCCCCGAAGATTTACAAAGTCTTTGCGGAACTGGATATTTTGTAGGTGATGTCATGGGAATAGGTTATGTTGACAGCGTGGTTGTTTATAACCGCTATGTAAACGGGCTGATGGAAACAGAAACATATTTTGGCACACGGTTTGACAATGTTCGCATTGAGTTCACGGAAGAAGAAAATCAGACAAGGGCAGGAAAGGAAAATACAAGCGTTTGTTTGTTGAAAATCCACAATGACGGTACGCTTCCGAAGCCATTTAAAGACCGTGTTTTATGGAAAAAACAGACAACGGAAGAAATGTTGGAAACCTTTACTTTGAATAAGGGTGAAGATTTTTTTGTCATTGTAAAAAGAGATGGGCTTAATCTTGATATTGAAGCCCCTGTCGGTTTGCAAAACAGTAATGATTCGCCTTATAATGGTAATTTTTTCGAGTACATGAAAGGGGAATATGGATATGTCTACTCAATAAACAGTTTTGAGCAGGTTGGAAGCAAAGTAACTATACCGTATTTCCAAGTAGGCGGATTGTAACATGGCTATGCGTTCAGCGTTGATACGGTGGACGTTTATAACTTAATACCAAGATTTGAAATAGGAGGAAGATAAGAAGATGAAAGAGATTAAATTTATTATACCTGAAAACGGAGAGAAGTTATCTGCAAATGCTGATGAACTACACGAGGAACTTCTGAAACTTCCGGCTGAAATGTATGTGAATTTGTATCACATGATGAAAAGCAAGATGGAGAACAGCTATTTTGTTTCAAATGGCTGTATTTCTTCCAGTTATATTTCTTCTGGCGCAGTAAGGATTTAGCCTATGCCCGAAGAAATCAAAGAACGCCTGTCAAAAACGGAATATGATAAAGTCGGGGAAATGCTGCTGGAACTGATTGCGGAGTGTCCGTATATTCCGGCAGGAGCGAACATCAAGTACAACTCAAAGGATGTCGGCAAGTGCGTGTATATCATAACCGCCGGGGGTAATATCAAAAGCCGGAATGTGCTTGGGGGATTCACGGCAGAACTGACGATACAGATTGCCTACCAGAGTTTTCCGCAAGGAAACGGGCAGATGATAAATGCACAGGCAGTCGTGGACAACATTACTGGATGGCTGGAAGATATACAGAACCTCCCCCGGCTGACAGGAAACAGGACAATAACGAAAATTACCGCAGGCGGCAGCTTCCCGGATGTGGAAGAGGTTGAGGGGGATAAGTCAACTGTGTTTGCCGCTAATGTTGTGATGGAATATGAAGTAGAGTAGAAAGGAGAAAGCAAACAATGAAATTACCAAGAGCGGCATTTGCACAGTTTCTTTCGTTTGATGATGAAAACTGGACATTATTAGGAAAAGACACAGATTCCATGTCTACGTCCATGAATCCTGACATTGAGACAAAACAGAATGTGATCGGCGAGACAACAACAGACCATAAGGGATTTAACCCGGAACTGGCAGTTGATACATATGCGGCAAGGACGGAGGATGCGATCTACGAGAATCTTCTCGACATTACCATGAATCGTAGGTCAGATGATGAACACACGACCGCTACCCTCATGGAATGTGTGCTTGATGAAGCGGTGAATTTGTCCGACAACAAGACACTGACAGGAAAGGCTTGGAAAGAGAAAGTAACAGTAGTACCGCAGGAATACGGCGGAGATAATGCGGCGTTTGGCATTCCGTTTAATGTTACACCGAAAGGCGGCGGCAGAGAAGAAGGAACAGTGTCTGTTACAAAGAGAGTTCCCACATTTACGCCGGGAACTGGTGGCGGAACATCCCCGGCAGCATTAAGCGAACCGGCGCAGACAAAATCAACCAGCAAAAGTAACTTGAGTTAGGCATTAAGGCAACTTAATATATCGGGGTGCGTGCCTTTCCATCGTGCCCCGATTTGGAAAGGATGTTAAGTATGGCGAAATATGAATTAAAATTAGATGGTGCAGAGGTTGACGAGATTACTCTCAACAAGCACGGAGACAAGATTGAGATTTCTGGCGATGATGCAGGTCTTTTTGATAAGTTCGCAAACGGCTATGACAAAATCGTGAAAATGGCGGATGAAATGCCTGGTAAACTGGAAGCGGTCGAGAAAGAATCTGCTGACAAAGACGACATCGCAAAAGCTGTGGCAATGTCAAGAGTGCGAGTAGAGTTCTGCGAAAAAGCAATCGGCATTATTGACGAGATTTTCGGAGAGGGCACAGCAAAGAAGTTTTTCCGGGATTATTACGAATCAATCCCCGACTTTCTCCCCGATGAAGGCCTGTTTATTGCTTTTTTTGAGAGGTTTACCCCTATTATGGAGGATATCTTCGACAGAAAGTTAAAACGGCAGGAAAAGGCAAGCAAGGCACGTATGGCGAAGTATCAGCCGCAAGACCATAAGAAGCCGCAAAGGAAAGGCACGAAATGATTGGCGGGCTGCCGGAAGCATTGACGGTAGGCGGCACCGAATATCCTGTCAGAACCGATTACCGCAATGTTCTCCAGGTATTCGAAGCATTCCAGGATCCGGATCTACAGCCGGAAGAGAAATGGATTGTGGCCATCTATCTGCTGTTTGAGGACTTCACCTGCGCTGACGATGTACTACAGGCGGCGCAGGGCGGCTTTGACCTAGAAGATGCCATAAAGCAGATAGCATGGTTTATCTCCGCCGGACAGCCGGAAAGAGAGTACCTGGAACTGCCCACATATAACTGGAAACAGGATGAGCAAATGATTTTCTCTGCGGTGAATAAGGTGGCGGGCCGGGAGACCCGGGAACTGGAATATCTGCATTGGCGGACGTTCCTTGGGTATTTCAATGAAGTGGGAGAGGGTACATTCTCCTTTATTGTAGGAATCCGGCACAAGCTGAATAAGGGCAAGAAGCTGGAAAAGCACGAGAAAGAGTTCCTGTCTCACAACAAAGAGCTGGTGTTGATGAAAAAGCCACTGACCAAAGAAGAACAGGAGCAGGAAGACGCATATAAATCATTGTTGGATGAGGTATTAGGATGACAGACAAAGAAATAGGCAAGACCGCCCGGGAGATTGCGGATAAAGGATATACTGCAATGGTAAAAAAGAATAAGGATGGGTATTTGATTCTTAAGCAAGAGTGCAAGATTGTTAGGAGAGACAATGTATCGGCAGACAAAGAATTATGAGAACCTCCAAAAACGCATATTTGACGGCGTGGGAGAGTACGACATACCGCAGATAGAGCCGACACAATACAAAGAGTGTGACTGGATAGGCTTCAACTATGCCCGGAGCGAAAAGGACAGAACCAGAAAGGGCGTGCATTTCTTCCTTGACGATTACCAGTTTAACGCCGTCTGGCAGTCCCCGGACAAGTACCTTGATATGTTCCGGCAATTCACGCACGTCATGTCCCCAGACTTCTCTACATACACCGACTTTCCGAAAGCCATTCAGATATATAACCACTACCGCAAGCACTGGGTAGGGGCTTATCTGCAAGAAAATGGCGTGAACGTGATACCGACAATTTCATGGAGTACGCCTGATTCATTTGAATGGTGCTTTGACGGGGAGCCGGTGGGCGGCGTTGTGGCAGTGTCCAGTGTAGGTGCGGCGAACAGCAAGGCAAAGAAAGAACTGTTTCTGACAGGGTATAATGAAATGCTTGCCAGGCTCCGACCTGAAGTGGTATTATTTATGGGTAAGGTGCCGGAGGAATGTAAGGGGAACATCGTGCAGATTAAGGCATTTCAGGAAAGGTTTAAAAAGGTAATGTGATGGGTGGACGTGGCGGGGTGAGCGGGTTATCCAATAATTCTGATAAAGGCATAAGTAATAGCTTACCAAATGAATCAGATTTTAAATTTAGGAATCTTCCAGATTTAGAGGGGTCACCAAAGCAGATTGACTGGGCAGAAAAAATACGGAATAGAGTTCTTGGCGATTTACAGTCATATGCAACAGGATACCAGTCAGATGGAAATAGTGCAATTGACAATGTTATTGGAAAGACAAAAAGTGAAATGGTTCAAAAGGTAAAACAAAGAATTGATGGGGCCAGTAGCAACGAAGCAAAGGAATATCAAAGAAATTACACAATAGAAAGATACAAAGATATTTCTGAAAGAATAAAGCGAGTTAATGAAGTAGCCGCTGTCAAATCTGCATCTTGGTGGATTGACTATAGTCAGAAATATGAAACGAGGTCTGGTATGAGAGGGAATTATAGAAATGCAGATTTCAAACGATATATTGATGGAAAAGCTAAGATAAAGAAAGGATTTCTTCCGACATGACAAAATACAATCCCCTCCGTCATTATGACAGAGGGGATATACTATTTGGAAAACCCCTTTCCGATTTGGTCTAACTTATCAATAATAAGCTTTTCTGCCCATGCCGGTGGCTGATTCTTTCCAGATTCCCAATTTTCCAATGTGCGAATTGGGATTTCTAGCTGGCGTGACAATTCGGCTCGGCTCATTCCGATTTCTTCTCGTTTTTCTTTTATTGTAAGAGGATAAGTCCTTATTAAAACCATTTCTCCAATCATAGGATATTTTCCGCCAGATAGGCTATTCATTAATTCTTTCTTTTCTGTTTCACTTTTTACCCTTGGAATCCTATATTCTTGTATATATTCGTCAATCATTTTTGGCAAATAGGCATTGCAGTAGGTAACAACTTTTCCATCTTTATCCAACCAGTAGATTCTTTCTCCGCATCCTTTTGTTCTTAAAAGGATAGTCTTGGAAATCATGTTTCTAAATTTGGGCCTTTCCAAAATTCCATATACCTCTTTTCCGGAATGAGAAAGGTTAATTTCCACAGTTGTTGCCCACTTGGATTTCTCAAGCCCCATATCTTCAAGGGTGACAGCATTTTCAAATTCGGGTCTGTATTCAACTTTTAATTCTTCCATATTTTCCTTTCTTTCTCCCATCGCAACCGGGTTAATATTCTGCTTCAATATATAATGTTTCACCCTCTAAAGTAAACGAATCAACTAGTTTTTCGGAGACATTATTATCAGATTCCAATTCCAGTAAATCTGGATAACGTCTATAAACACCTGAAACACATACCGCAATTTCAAATATAAGATTTTCGCATTTCGAAGCCAATTCTCTAACTTTCATTTCTATCCTCCATTTTCTGCTTATTTTACCACCGAATTGGTGGATTGGTATTATAATACAACCAATTCGGTGGTAAGTCAATATGATTTTGAAAATAATTTAGAAATTAATTTGGTACAAATTCACTCTCAAACAATGATACAATTATCATAACTAAATCAAAGCGCCCTATGAATTGGCATAGGGGAAGGACTAAACGGTGTCATGGATGCGTGTAATGCGTGTCTGTGGTGCCTTTTTGTTTTACAGGTGGTTTTATGGCGCAGTATGATGGAAGCATAAGGATAAATACCAAAATAGATAGCAAAGAAGCGTCCGCACAGATGATGACGCTTGAAAACCGTATTGTCAAGACTGCGGATAAGATTGCTTCTTTGCGCTCAAAAATGGATTCTCTTAAAGATGCCAAAATCCCAACAACGGAATATCAGGAGATTTCTGCTCAAATCTCAAAGGCAGAAGCAGAGTTTAATAAGTTGATGGAAAAGCAAGAGCAGATGCAGAGTGAGGGAAAGGATAATGGTGCGGCATGGGATAGGCTCAATGCAAAAATGGAGGAAGTTGGGAATACAATCCGGTATGCCAAAGGGGAGATGCAAGACCTTGTAGATACCGGAAAGGCATTTGTACCAGGAACGAGTACGGAAGAATATGCCAATCTTGGTCAGCAGTTGCAATATGCGGAAAGCGACATGTCTGCCTTAAACCAGCGGCACGATGAAATGATTGCCAAACAGAGAAAAGCGGCTGATGGATATAAGAAACTAGGAAATACTGCAAAGCAATCCTTTGAGAAGATAAATAAATCCGCTAAAAAATCAAATGGATTCTTATCCACGATGGTTTCTCGCTTCAAGGGCCTGGCGTTATCTTTGCTGATATTCAATCAAATTAGCAAGGCCTTTAATGCTCTTACGCGCAGTGTAAAAGAAGGATTTGGAAACCTGTACAACGAAGTTGGCGCGTTTAAGTCTGCAATAGATGGGCTAAAGGCCAGCTCTTTAACACTGAAAAACTCTTTTGCGGCGGCATTCCGGCCTTTGGTGGAAACGGCAATACCATACATGCAAAAGGCTGCCGAGTGGCTTACTTTGCTCATGGATAGACTTGGACAGTTTATTGCGCTTGCCATGGGGCAAAAGACGTATACAAGGGCAGTAAAACAGACCGCTGCGGCGTTAAAGGAGGCCGGGAAAGCCGCCAAGGGTTATTTGAATCCTTTGGATGAAATCAATCAATTTACCCCAAAAGAAGATAGTGGGGATACTGGGGCTTCTGGGACAATGTTTGAAGAAGTCCCAGTAGATAGAAAGCTTCCTGGGATTTTTGAGAAGATAGCCGAATATGCGAAGTCTATCAAGGATATTTTTTCACAAGGATTCTGGGATGGCCTTGGAAATTGGGAATATAGGTGGGACTCTATTAAAAACAGCCTTAAATCCATCAAGGATAGCCTGGCAAATATTTGGACAGACCCAGCAGTGCTGAATGGGGCAGATACCTGGGCAAAATCTGTGGCATATATGCTTGGGAGTCTTACTGGGACAGTGGCAAGCATTGGGCTTACGATTGGCTCAAATTTCATCGGTGGAATTTCGCTATATTTAGAGCAGAACAAAGAGCGCATAAAAGGCTTTTTGGTTTCCATGTTTGATATATGGACGGAAATAAACGGAATTTTTTCCGAATTGTTCCAGTCTATAGGATATGTATTTGAAGCATTTGCATCTGGGCAGGGACAGCAGCTTACGGCAAATATCATAGGAATTTTTTCAAATGCATTCATGGGAGTCATGGAGCTTGCGTCTAAATTGTTCCGTGATATTTCCAATATCATCATTCAGCCCTTTGTGGATAACAAGGAAAAATTCCGCACGGCATTAGAGGGGCTTCTGTCCATATTATCGGAAGTGACAGGAACAATAAAGCAAGGCATTGATGATACGTTTGCAAAGCTGAGCGAAATATATGATAGGCATTTCAAGCCATTTTTCGACTCTATAGCTGATGGATTATCCGATACTGTCGGAAAGTTTATGGACTTCTGGAATGAAAGCGTACAGCCAATATTGGAAGAGTGGGCAGACGGCTTTGATAAGCTTTGGAAGGAACATATACAGCCAGCACTTGATAAATTTGTAGAAATGCTGGGAGATGCTGCGGACTTCCTGAAAGCAGTATGGGAGAATGTGCTTAAGCCGTTTATTGATTGGCTCATAGAGAACGTTTTGCCAGTTGTTTTACCGATAATAGATGGCATCGTAAAAGCCCTAGGAGCTGCATTTGGTACTATAGCGGATATTGCTGGCGGAATCATGGATATCATCGGTGGAATTTTGGAGTTTCTGACGGGGGTATTTACAGGAGATTGGAAAAAGGCATGGGACGGAATCGTCAAGATTTTTGATGGAGTGGGTGGGGCGATAAAGGGAATCGTCAACGGCATCCTAGGCTTTGTGGAGTCCCTAGCTAACGGCGTAGTGAATGCAATCAACACTGTCATCCGCGCTTTGAACCGGCTCAGCTTCGATATCCCAAGCTGGGTTCCGCTGATAGGTGGGAATCATTTTGGTTTCAACATACCAGAGCTATCCCGGGTATCCATCCCCCGGCTGGCCACCGGAACCGTAGTGCCGCCGAATCGGGAATTTATGGCCGTCCTGGGAGACAACAAGAGGGAGCCGGAGGTGGTATCGCCGCTGTCCACCATGAAACAGGCTGTCTTGGAGGCAATCGCAGAAGCTGGTGGAATCGGGGAAAAAGAGATTACCATAAAAGTCCCGGTATACATCGGGGACAAGCAGGTATATGAAGCCACAGTGAAGTATGGGAAGACACAGCAGATGTCTACCGGGAAGAATCCGTTCTTGCTGGGCACAACGTAAGGAGGTGGGCCATGGAAAGGCCGTTTGAATTTAATGACATCCCGGTCAAGACCCCGGACACATTCCAGCCGTCCATGGCAACCACGTCCACAGAGGACTCAGACCGGACGCAAGACCTGGTGATGCACAACACGCCAATGGGCACGATAGAAAGCTATGCCTTTGAATGGAAGTACATAGAGCCAGCAGAAGCGGCGAAAATCATCCGGCAGATAAAGAACAAAGGCCAGTATAAGCTGCGGTACATGAGCGCAGATACAGGGACGTGGGAGACAGGGTATTTTTACACATCAAACTACAGCTTCGGCACGCTTAAGGTGGCCAACGGAAAATATGTATGGGAGAAGCTGTCATTTAATGCAGTGGGGATTAATCCAGTATGATAAACGCAAGCAAGGAATTCAAGGAAAAACTGAAAATCGGTGCCAACGTGGTCAACTATGCGGATGTTACTCTGTCTGACGGAACGGTTCTGCACCTGGAACCTAAGGACTTCATGGTGGGCGGCTGCAGCATCGAGGACAAGACCACGGATGGAAAATTCGGTGTAGGTTTCTGCATTGGAAAGACGCTGACCATGCGCATAGCGAACCATGATGAACGGTTCTCCCGGTTTGACTTCTACGGCTCCATAATCCACCTTTATGTGGCCCTGCTCCTGGACGATGGCACCATCGAGAAGCTGCGCAAAGGTATATACTATGCCATGGTTCCGCAGACTCCAGGGGATATTATCGAGATAAGCGCGGTAGACGGCATGTATAGGCTGGACAGGGACTACTCTGCCAGCAGCACCATATATCCTGCCACGCTCCAGACCATCCTGACGGATGCCTGCCTGGACTGCGGGATACCTATCGGCTTTCGGCAATTCGACAACATGGGATACATTGTCCAGGCTCGGCCAGAAAAGGCCACATACCGGCAGGTGGTGTCCTGGGCGTGCCAGATAGCCGGATACAATGCTAGGATTGACAATGCCGGGTACATGCAATTGATTTGGTACAACACAAGCCTTTTGGACTGGTATCATTATGATGGCGGAAGTTTTACGGTATATCCTCATGACACAATCGTGGACGGTGGAAATTTTACGGATTATAGCACGAACCTTGTAATTTCCGGTGGCACGTTTACGGACGCGATACCAGAGCATGTCTTCCGTCTAAAATCGTTGGATGTGCACACGGACGATGTGCAGATTACCGGGGTAAGGGTTGTAGGTGAAGAAGATGCATCGGCGCTGGCCGGGGAGGATGGATATGTCATCGAGGTAAAGGACAATCCTTTCTCTGCTGGAAAAGAGCGTTCCGTGGCGGACTACCTTGGGGGGCGCATGGTGGGAATGATGTTCCGGCCATTCTCCGCCCAGGTGCTGGGAAATCCGTTGTATGAGCCTTTTGACATCATAAGGGTGTCGGACAAAAAGGGAAATTCGTACAACTCCCTGATAAATTCCGTTTCTTACACTGTCGGGGCCTATACACAGATATCGTGCGAAGCGGAAGACCCTTTGCGGAACGGCAGCTCATATTTTTCGGAAGCGGCTGCAGCCGTGGTGGAAGCCAGGAGGAATGCGGAGAAGCAGCTAACGGAGTATGACAAGGCAGTCCAGAACATGAACCAGTTGGCGGGGAATGCCATGGGGTTCCATACCACATATGAGGAACAGCCGGACGGTAGCCGGATTACATATCTGCATGACAAGCCGTCCCTGAAAGAGTCTAAGACCATATATAAGCAGACCATTGATGGATTCTTCATATCAACGGACGGAGGTAAGACATATACAGCCGGTTTTGACTCACAAGGGAATGTAGTGGTCAACATCCTTTATGCAATCGGCATCGTGGCAGACTGGATAAGGTCAGGAAGATTTGAAGTCCGGAAAGGGAGCCAGGTAACATTTCTGGCAGATGCTGACACCGGGGAAGTCAGGATTGTGGCTGACAGCTTTTCCCTGTCGTCCGGTCAAACCATAGACTCCATTGCGCAGAGCAAGGCAGAGGAGGCGGCAAAGAATGCAGTGGATGGCCAGACCCAGCTGGACATCTTCAACAAGCTGACCAACAACGGGGCAGCACAGGGAATCATCCTGAAGGACGGTAAGCTGTACGTCAACGGGGAGTTCATCCAGGCGCGCGGCCTGCGGGTGCTGAACGCGGCCAACCAGCAGACATTTTATATCGACAATAACGGCAATGTGAGCATAAGCGCCACTTCCTTTTCTCTTACTTCTGGGCAGACAATAGACACCATAGCGCAGGGGAAAGTTGACAGTTTTGTCGCCACCATATATGATCCAAAGATTGCCAGCCTGCAAGCCCAGATAGACGGGCAGATTGAGACCTGGTACTACGATTACCAGCCGACTTTGAGCAATGTCCCGGCATCCAGCTGGAAGACGGAAGCCGACCGGGCGAAGCATGAAGGAGACCTTTTTTACTGGAAGTCCAAAGGATATTCCTACCGCTTCTTTAAAGACGGTAGCACTTGGAAATGGCAGCTCATCACGGACTCGGATATCACCAAGGCCTTGGCGGACGCAGCGAACGCCCAGGACACCGCGGACAACAAGCGGCGAGTATTTGTCTCGACACCTAGACCACCTTATGATGTGGGAGATTTGTGGTTTGCTGGAAGTGGTTCTGACATCATGACTTGCATGACGGCAAGGGCCAGCGGAAGCTATGTGGCCTCTGATTGGCAGAAGCGCAACAAGTACATAGACCAAGACGCCGCCAATACGGCCGCACAGAATGCCGTCAACGCCCAGACCCAGGCGGACATCTTCAACCGGCTGACGAACAATGGCGCGGCAAAGGGGATGTGGATGCGGGATGGCCAGCTATATTTCTCTTTTACCTACGCAGAGGGCGGAACATTAGTCTTGGGTGGTGCAAACAATGGGAATGGACAACTAAGCATTAAAAATTCATATGGGTCTCAAATAGGATATATTGACAATACGGGGGTGCATTTTAACGCGGGAAGCTTTACAGGAACAGTGGATGCAACAACCCTAAAATCTGCGAATGCCCAAATTACTGGTGGTAGCATAAACATGACTACTTCATCAGGATATAATGCAATCAGGATAAAATACTTAGAAAATTATGCATATTTAAATTCGATGGGTATTGTTGAACTGAATACCAATGGTTCAGAAACATCAATTGCTGGAAGTTATGCAGATTTTGGGAAATCTGTTACTGTAAAAGGAAGCCTTGCAGTTTTTGGAACAAAGTCCCGTATTTCAAAAACAAAAAATTATTCTGATATACAATTATATTGCTACGAAACAACAAAGCCCTATTTTGGAGATATCGGAGAAGCTACACTTGACGAAAACGGAATCTGCTACATATTTTTGGATGACATATTTGCGGAGACTGTCAACACGGACTGCCAGTATCAGGTTTTTTTACAGAAGCATGGCCCTGGTGATGTGTGGGTAGAAGAGCGGATGGCAAACTATTTTACTGTCCGAGGAACCGCGGGACTACGATTTGGATGGGAGATAAAAGCAAGGCAGATAGGATTTGAAGCAGAGCGCCTGGAAAGGTTTTCACGGGAAGAACCAGAAGAGGCCATCAACTATGAAGCAGAAGCACAAAACTACATAGACAGCTTTTATAAGGAGGTATTTGATTATGAATATGGTAACTAGCATGACATTTTTAACAACAGCAGAGGGAAAACGAATTTCCATCACATTTTCCGAGGTTGACGATGACGGGAGACTTATCAGGGAAAATGAGCGAATACCGCGTATAGTGGTAGATAAAAATGCGTTAATGCATATTGCGGAGCTGGAAGATTTTGCGCTGAAAATTGTGGATAAACAGCAAAGCGAAAGAAACTGAATCATGACAGCCTGTGAATTGGAACAGGCGATGGGCTAAAAGGTGCCAGTGGACGTGTAATGCGTCTGCTGGTGCCTTTTATTTGAGTAGGAGATATTTATTATGGCAATCAACACAATCAAAGCGACAATGCAGATGCGCCGGGGGGCAGAACAACATTTTGACCCTGACCAGATGACTGCCGGAGAATGGGCGGTATCCACGGACTCCAAAAAGGTGTGGATGTGTTTTGCGCCTGGAATCGTCAAGAGGATGGCTACATACGAAGCCTTCGAACAGGACATGGAGGAGATACGGAGAATCCTTACTACTTGCCAGGACATCCAGGAAGCGGTAGAAGCTTTTGAGAGATTGGCAGAACAGCATAAAAATGACGCAGCGCAAAGCTCCCATGATGCATCCGTTTCGGAAGATGCGGCAAAGTTATCCGAGGTTAATGCTGCGGGAAGTGCTACATCCGCCGCGGGAAGCGCCCATGCCGCTGCTGGCAGCGCAGCGGATGCAAAGATATCAGAGGATGCCGCAAAGTTATCTGAGGATAATGCCGCCACCAGCGCAGTAGCAGCAGAAGAGAGCAAAGAAGCTGCCGCCGGAAGTGCCCAGTCCGCTGCAGGGAGCGCGGAAGATGCAAAGGCATCAGAAGATGCTGCCGAGGCAAGCGCTGACCAGGCAGAAGATTTTTCGCTCATGTCCAAAAGTTATGCTGTTGGCACAGATGGGCAAGTGCGCCCGGGAGACCCTACGGATAACTCGAAATATTACTCTGATTTAGCACAGTACCTGACAGACGAAGCAGCAAAACTGCTTGACCAGGCGCAGAAGCTGATATCTGCCGCTACTGCCGGAGCACTAATACCGTCTGGCACAGTGGCTTTTGAAAATCTGCCTACGGAGCCGCAAGTCGGCTATATGTACAATATATCCAACTCCTTTGTTACGGATGATCGGTTTGCGGAAGGACCCGGGATACAGTATAATCCTGGCGCAAACGTGTACTGGACAAAAGACGGACAGTGGGACGTGATGATCGGAGTCCAAGTGACAGGCGTGAAAGGAGCAGCGGAGAGCTTTTACCGGCAGGGGAATGTCAACATTGCGCCCGCGGATATAGGATTAGGCAACGTCCCCAATGTCATCACCAACGACCAGACCCCGACTTTTACCCAGGCAGCCACTCGAGAGAACATCGCCAGCGGGAACAAGCTGTCTGTGATTTTCGGAAAAATCATGAAGTGGTTTGCCGACTTGAAAACAGTGGCGTTTTCCGGCAGTTACACCGACTTATCAGATAAGCCAACCGCCCTGAAAAATCCATCCGCCCTAACCTTTACCGGAGCCGTGACCGGCAGCTATGATGGCAGTGCGGCAAAATCCGTGGCGATACCGAGCGCGGGGAACGGTACATTGACAATCCAGAAGAATGGAGTGAATGTGCAGACATTTACAGCCAACCAGGCCGGGAATGCCACTGCGAATATCACCGTCCCCACAAAGACAAGCGAGTTGACAAATGACTCCGGCTTTAAGACCACGGACAACAATACTTGGAAAGCCAACACGAAAGACCAGGAGGGGTATGTGGCGAAAGGGAGCGGACAGGCGAACAAAGTATGGAAGACGGACGGTAGTGGCAATCCTGGATGGCGGGATGATGCAAATACCACATATGGTGTAGCAACACAGTCCACAAATGGCCTACAGTCCGCTGCTGACAAAAAGAAACTGGATGGGATACCAGCTAATACACAGGCACAGATTGATGAGATAAACACGGGCTTAGATGCTTTTATTGCAAAATCAACTCCAGTAAAAGCTGTTGCTGGCGACCTTTTTAACACAGCTTATGGCAATGGCTGGTACTACTTTGCAGATAAGTCAGCCAACACGCCGGAAACATATGGTATTTGCTTTTTTCTAAACATAAATAGCTGGAGTTTTCGTCTGGCAATCGGGACATCCAAATTTACATATACAAATGTTAATATCGGTCAAGGTTTTGGAGCATGGCTAAAACTTTAATTTATACACGCGTCAGCTACGTGTTAATGGATAAGCAGGGAATCGAACCCTACATGAACCTGGGGATTGGGGAAAATAAATAAATTACACACTTTGGGCATTATACTCAAAAAGGACAATTTTGTGTTTCTTAAGGGTAGATTACTTAAAAGTTATCGCGCCCATGCGGTTTGCACCAATCCACACTATAACATCATTACCAACGACCGAAAAAGTAATTGTATTGGTGCCTTCCTTGATTTTGAGACTTGATTTTGATTCTATTGTTTTGCCAAGGTCGTCAAGTGATTTATTTACATTGTTAATTTGAGTACTGGCATTGGAAATAGCTTCTTGCGCTGAAGATATGGCATTTTTATTATTTGATACTGTTCCAGATATATCAGTATTTCCAACCCACAAATGCCCATCATCACTTACTATAGCAGTATGATTACCATTAGATGACTGTATTTTGCTATACATACCCGTGTTTAGCGAACGAATGGAGGAATATAAAATGGTACAAACCATCTGAAAAACTATGATAGACTGAAAAAAATGGCATGGAGGTATGTTATGTCAAATGAGTTATGGATAGCCGTTATCGGCGGTATCTGTAGTCTTTTTGGATCTGTTATAGGCGTTGTCGGAAGCGCAAAGGTGCTTACATACCGCGTGGCGCAGATTGAGGAAAAGCTGAAAAAGCAGTGTGAAAACTGTGCCATTATGGATGGACGCGTGGACAGAATTGAAGAGAAACAGGCTGTAATGGAAGAAAAAATCAAGGTTGCCAATCATAGGATTGAGAATCTGGAAAAGAAAGGATGAAGAACATGAAGAAAAGAGACTGGACTGAGTGGTGGAAAAAGGCTGGGGTCAGGGCGGGGAAGACGATGGCGCAGACGGCGCTGGCAATGCTGCCCGCGGCTGCAACGATTACGGCCGTAGACTGGGGGACGGTAATCGGTACAGCAGCATTGGCCGGAGTCGCATCCTTCCTCACATCACTGGTAGGTCTACCGGAACTGGAGGGGAAATGAAAAAAGAGAAGCTGTATGAGGGGCCTGACCTCTCGGAACACAATGGATATGCGGACATGAAGCGTGTCCGGAACGCAGGATGCAAGCGTGTAGGTATCCGGGTCGGGTACGGGAAGAACAATATCGACCAGCGGTATGTGCCCAATGCCCAGGCTTGTTACAATCTTGGAGTGGACGTGTTGCTTTACTGGTTCTCATACGCCTATACCACGGATATGGCAGAAAGGGAAGCTTCCTATGCAATCGCCCAGGCGGCAAAATACTGGAGGCGATGTCCGATTGCATATGACTTTGAGTACGACAGCGTGAATTACGCTAGGAAGAATGGAGTGCCCATCACGAAGAAGTTGGCCACCGACATGGCCATCGCTTTCTTGAAGCAGGTAAATTCTGCGGGATATGTACCTGTACTTTATGCCAATAAGGACTATCTCCAAAACTATTTTGACCTGAAAAAAATTGCCGCAGCAGTTGGGACATTGTATGTCTGGTATGCGCGATACAAAAACGCGCTTCCGGCAGACGAAGAAGATATCCCAGATATCTGGCAGTATACATCCAAAGGGAAACTGTCTGGCGTGTCTGGGAATGTGGACATGAACCGGTTCTACACGGACTTCTGCGAAGCTACGGTTCCGGCAGACCGGAAAGATAAGTGCAATTTGAATATCCAGGCTTTCCAGGCCGCGGCAAACGCGGACGGCATCCGGGACATGAACGGCGATGAACTGGTGGAAGATGGCCTGGACGGCCCCAAGACGCAGTATGTCAGGAGACAGGTTCTGCTCAAAGCGAAAAAATTTGGACAGAAATACGTTGTAGGTTCGTCCGGCCATGTGGTGAAATGGTGGCAGGGCAGGTGCAATGAGATTCTCGGTCACAGACAGGCAGAGGACGGTCTGTACGGGCAGGCGGCAAGACGGGAAACGTTTGCCCTGCAGAAAAAGATCGGTTTAAAAGAGGATGGGATTGCGGGCTACAACAGCATACAGGAAGTGTTTTATTATTAGGATGTTTTGTTTGATAAAAGATGTTCCGGATCGGACTTTTCCCTTGAGAACTGACAGTCAGGATGACGTTTCCCTTTGGTGAAATGCTTATCCTGCAGAGTTGGTTCTCAAGGGATGGTCCTTACCGGAAATCAGTATGTTTTATTATGTTTTACGTTTTGTTACATGCCGATCATGGAAGTAAAGTCCGCCATCATCTCCGATATTTTGATCTGCTGAGGGCAGACCTGCTCACAGCTTCTGCAGCCCACGCAGTTTGCAGGGCGTTTTTCCAGAGGCATGCTTCCCACAGCCATGGGAGCAATGAAGCCGCCGCCGGTAGCTTTGTGTTCGTTGTACAGGGCGATGAGCTCCGGGATCGGGAGCTTTTTGGGGCAGTGACTGGTGCAGTAATGGCAGGCGGTACAGGGCAGCCTTCCATTTAACATGCCATCTGCCACAGAAAGCAGTGTTTCCATCTCTTTTTCATTTAAGGGCAGGTCTTTTTCAAAAGTCCTGACATTGTCTTTGAGCTGTTCCATATCTGACATGCCGGAAAGCACTACGGTTACCTCCGGGATGGACTGGAGGAACCGGAATGCCCATGCAGGTATCCCCTCCTCCGGGCGCAGCCCTTTTAAAATTGCTTCCTCTTTCTCTGGAAGCTGGGCAATCTTCCCGCCCCGCAAGGGTTCCATGACCCACACTGGGATATTGTATTCCCGTAAAAGTTCCACCTTTGCCTTGGCGTCCTGGAACGTCCAGTCCATATAGTTTAGCTGAATCTGGCAGAATTCCATGCCCTTCCCATAGGCTTCAAGGAAACGCTTCATCACGTCCAGGTTCCCATGGGCGGAAAACCCAAGGTGGCGGATACGGCCATTTTCCTTCTGCTCCATCAGGTACTGGTAAATCCCATAAGACTGATCCAGATACGCGTCAATATTCATTTCACAGACATTATGGAACAGGTAAAAATCAAAATAGGAAACCTGGCATTTCTCCAACTGTTTCTCAAAAATCTCTTTTACCTTCGGCATATTGGAAAGGTCGTACCCCGGAAATTTTGTGGCAAGGTAAAAGCTTTCCCGGGGATGCCTGCCGAGGGCTTTCCCCATCGCACGCTCCGAGTTCCCACTGTGGTAGCCCCATGCAGTGTCGTAATAATTCACGCCCTGCCCCATGGCATAATCCACCATCTCTCCTGCAGCAGCTTCGTCAATCCTGCTGTCGTCCCCGTCAAGGACTGGAAGGCGCATAGCGCCCATCCCAAGGGCTGACAGCTTCAAATCCTGAAATTCTCTGTAAACCATAATACTTCCTCCTATTCTTTATTCCTGCCCGGACATTTTCCGGCAAACCATAGTAATTCTCCCCGGTATAGCAGTGCCTTTCCTTTATCATTGGCAATGGCATTTGTTCTATTTTACCATTTTCCCCCCTGGAATACAAACACAAATGCAGAAACCGGGACGCATGTAGGGGCACGGTTATGGATATACTGGTTTTGAGGTGATTTTTATGAAACAGCTAAAGCTTTGGTTCGCCCTTGGGGCAATTTTTGTTTCCATAACCGGGACGCTTTCCCATTTCCTGTACAGCTGGACAGGGGAAAATTTCTTCGTTGGGCTCTTTTCCCCTGTCAGCGAATCCGTATGGGAGCATATGAAGCTGCTATTTTTCCCCATGCTCCTGTCCTCCGCTGCTCTGCGCCAAAAATGGAACGGGGAATTTCCCTGCATTGCTTCTGCGCTGTGTTTTGGGATTCTGGCAGGGACTTTTTTTATACCGGCATTTTTCTATGGGTATACCGCCATCCTTGGGAAAGATATTTTTTTCCTGGACCTTGTTTGTTTTTTCCTAAGCGTTACAGTGGCATTCCTGTCCGCTTACAGGTTTACCCTCTCCTGCAGGCTGCAGGGGCATACGCTCCCCCTCTGCGTGGCCGTGGGAATCCTGTCCCTCTGTTTTCTTGTATTTACCTACCATCCTCCAGCATTTGCTGTTTTTCAGCCTTGACAAATATCTGGAAAATGTTAGAATTAGAATAATTCTAATTTTATTTTCTTATAGGAAAGACCGTGTTACTGTGAAGTGCTAAAGTGTATGAATTTCCTATAAGAAAATAAACAATTATGCGCTGTGCGCATTCTTTTTTATAGGAGGTTTCCGCTTAAGCCCCGATGTTTTTCAGAGGGGTTTGGGGTTCGGTTACATTTTAAATTTTAAGGAGTGGAGTTATGACAAAAAATGCAGCAAATATTTTAGAAATTATCAACCATTCGGTTTCCCATTTAACTGCAGAACAAATCCACCAGCAGTTAAAAGCGGAAAACAAATCCGTTGCCCAAGCCACTGTTTACAACAACTTATCTTCCTTGTACCAGCAAGGGATGATACGGAAAATTTCAGTGGAAGGGTATCCAGACCGGTATGATAAGATACGCCGGCACGACCATCTGGTATGCAGGAACTGCGGGAAGCTTTCTGATATCCTGCTGGAGGACCTGACGGAACAGATCCAGAAGCAGGTAAGCATCCCTATGATTTCCTACGATTTAAAAGTGAACTACATATGTGACGAATGTAGGCAGAAAATGCAAAATACTTAAGGCTGAAAGGACAAAACATTATGAGATTAAGGAAAAAAGCGTTCCATGCCGCCATTGCATCTATTTCAAAGCTGGCGGATATGCAGTATGAGCCAGCAAACGGGGAATTAAACAATATCCACCAACGGCTGACGGCAGGGCGGAAAGAATTTGAGCAGGCCGTCACAAAAACCATGGATGCCGTGATCCAGATGAGCTCCATGGATTTAACCTTAGAATCAAACGTAGCAGCTATGGAGCAGATTAACGATTCCGTTTCCGGTGCCCTTGAGGCAATCGGCGCATCCACCGAACTGACAGCCGAAATCTCCACAGAAGCGTCCCGGGCGCACAGCAGCCTGACAGATACGATTATTGAACTGTCTGACGAATCTGCCGGGATCATGAAGGACATACGCGGCAGCGAGCGCGCCCTTACTACCATTACGGAGCTGTCTGCTTCCACCAGTTCCACTGCAAGGGATATGAAGGAGGATATCTATGGGCTCCTTGAAATTATACAAAATATGAACGAAGCAATTGCCGCCATCCATGCCATCTCTGCCCAGACCAACCTTTTGGCTTTAAACGCTTCTATAGAAGCAGCACGCGCCGGGGATGCCGGACGGGGATTTTCCGTCGTCGCAGAGGAAATCCGGAAGCTTGCAGATGAAACAAAATCCCTGACCGGGCGCCTTGGCACCTTTATCAGCGATATCCAGACTGCTTCCCAGAAAAGCTCCTCCAGCGTAGATACCACGGTAGCCAAGCTGGAAGAAATTGACGGGACAATAAAAAATGTATGGAAGCTTACCGAAAACAACCGGATTGGCATGGACCATATTACAGACTCGGTTTCCTCCCTGGCTGCTTCCAGCGAAGAAATCAGCAGTTCCATGACTGAACTGGATAACCAGATACAGCATGTGAACGAGCAGTGCCAGAGCCTGAAAGAAAATGCCGACTCCCTGGCTTCTGCCAGCCATTCCATTGGAGAGCTTGTGGAACCAGCCAAAACCATCGAAACACAATTGGATGAATCCACAAAAATTATGGGAACGATGGCCCGGGATGCATTTTATATGCTGGACAACCAAATTGTCCTCAACTGCCTGAACAGTGCAATTGGCGCCCACAAAGACTGGCTGGGCACCTTAAAAAGCATCGCCCAGTCAGGGAAGCTGCGGGTACTGCAGACAGACTGCACCAAATGCGGCCTGGGGCACTTTTATTATGCCTTCCACCCCATAAACCCAAGGATTACAGGCCTGTGGGAAGGCCTTGGCAGCAAACACAAGGATTTCCATGCTTATGGGACAGAAATGATTTCCGCTGTATGCGCAGGGCGCACGGAGGAACTGATGGAGATTTATGGGCAGGCGGAAAGCTGTTCCAAGGAACTGATTTCTGATTTCCAGCGGCTGATTCAGGAGATCCAATCCTTGTCGGCGGAACATGTGCGGATTTTTGAATAAGTGCCTGCGGCGGAAAACAGCCATATTTGTACATAATGGGGAGCTACTGTGTGCCACACTCAAAATGGCAGTGTTTCCGCAACAGATGGCATATTTTCTTTTTCTCCCTTGCATTTTTGGCTATTATATTGTTAAATCAACCCCAAAACCAAAACATATGTCCTGTTCCAAAAAATTTTTGCAGCACAATACCCTCACAACCCTCATTATTTAAAAAGAGGAATGAGAATTTCTATGGAAAGAATCTATGAGAAAGAGATCATCGAAAACTGCATTGCGAAAAGTAAATACCATGCCGTGCTCCGTCCGTTAGATTTGAATTATACTTTAACCAACTATGAAAAAGGGGAATTGGCAATTTTGCCGTTCCAGAGCGAAAAGGGCTGTCGCATTAAGCAAAACATATACAAAATATAGTATAGAAGAATGATTTATACCAACTATATCTTGTATCATTTTTCTTAATGCGACAGCTCCCTCTATATCCGGCCAGCCCTTCCCTGATATTAAATCCCCAAATTCGTATAGCCCATCAGGCTTTCATCCACCTCCCGGGCGGCTTCCCGTCCTTCCCGGATGGCCCAGACTACAAGGGACTGGCCGCGGTGCATATCGCCGGCAGTGAACACGTGCTTTACATTTGTGCTGTACCGGCCCTTGGGGGCTTTTACGTTCGTACGCCCATCCAGCGTGACACCGAAGGCATCGGCAATGTATTTTTCCGTCCCTAAAAAACCTGCTGCAATCAGGGCCAGGTCTGCGTCCATCCGGCTTTCGGAGCCGGGAACCTCCGCCATTATGGCGCGCCCTGTTTTTTCGTCTTTTTTACTTTCCAGCTTTACGGTAACCAGCCCGCAGAGTTTCCCGTTTTTATCCTTTAAAAATTCCTTGACGGTGGTCTGGTACACCCGTGGGTCATGGCCAAAGATGGCAATGGCTTCTTCCTGGCCGTAATCTGTCTTGCAGACCCTGGGCCATTGGGGCCACGGGTTATCCTCCGCCCGCCTGTCCGGGGCTTTTGGCATCATTTCCAACTGGGTAACAGAAGCTGCGCCATGGCGGATGCAGGTGCCCACGCAGTCGTTCCCCGTGTCGCCGCCGCCGATTACCACCACTTTTCTGCCTTTGGCAGAAATGTATTTATTGTCCTTTAACCCGGAATCCAAAAGGCTCTTTGTAGTAGCTGCAAGGAAATCCACAGCAAAGTAAATCCCTTTGGCATCCCGTCCTGGTGCCTTGATGTCACGGGGGTTTTTTGCCCCGCAGGCCAGAATCACCCGGTCATACTCTTTCAGAAGCTGGGATGCCTTCACGTCCTTCCCAACATTGGCGCTGGTAAGGAAGGTAATCCCCTCCTCCGCCATCAGGCGGGTTTTCCGCTCCACCACCTGCTTTTCCAGCTTCATATTGGGAATCCCGTACATCAGAAGCCCGCCAACCCGGTCGTCCCGCTCATACACCGTCACCAGATGCCCCCGTTTGTTTAGCTGGTCTGCGGCTGCAAGCCCCGCAGGGCCGGAACC
>OFGX01000693.1_pt1 | contig 23725 bp, 20 predicted proteins | sample 1521831 | NCBI WGS metagenome assembly OFGX01 (sample SAMEA3504080, study PRJEB24116) | mouse gut metagenome | biome: mouse gut; feature: mouse-associated habitat; material: faeces | place: Denmark | collected 2011 | reverse complement strand
CATCTGCATATTCATGCCCCCTTCTCCTGTATCGGGCAGACCTTATTCTCTCACCTGCCCGCACCCATAAATCACATACTTCGTACTCGTCAGCGCCAAAAGCCCCATCGGCCCCCTTGCATGCAGTTTCTGCGTACTGATGCCGATTTCCGCGCCGAATCCAAACTCAAAACCATCCGTAAACCGCGTACTCGCGTTCACATACACTGCCGCCGCGTCCACTTCGTCCAAAAATTTCTGCGCGCGGGAATAATCATTCGTTACAATCGCCTCCGAATGCCCGGTATTATACCGGTTGATATGCGCAACCGCCTCTTCCAAAGACGAAACTGTCTTTACGGAAATCTTATAATCCAGATATTCCTTTCCCCAGTCCTCTTCCTCTGCAGGCACAACGTCCGCCACGCCTTCCGACGCCTTTAACGCCGTTTCGTCCGCACGGATTTCCACCTGTTTTTCCGCCAGCTTTTTTGCCAGGGAAGGCATAAATTTATCCACTATCTTTTCATGTACAAGCAGGGATTCACAGGCATTGCATACGCCAATCCGCTGCGTTTTGGCGTTAAACACAATCGCAAGCGCCATATCCAGATCCGCGCTTTCATCTACATAGACATGGCAGTTGCCCGTCCCTGTTTCAATTACCGGAATCGTCGCGTTTTCCACCACGGTACGGATAAGCCCCGCTCCGCCCCTTGGAATCAGCACATCCACATATCCGTTCATATGCATAAATTCCCGCGCCGTGTCATGGCTGGTATCTGTAATCAGGCAAATCGCTTCCTTGGGCGCCCCCTGCTCTTCCAAAGCTTCCCGGATACAGGCCACAATCGCCTCGTTCGAGTGGAGCGCATCCTTTCCTCCCCGTAAAATCACGGCGTTCCCGGTCTTAAAACAAAGTCCGAAGGCATCCGCCGTCACATTTGGACGGGATTCGTAAATAATTCCTATTACGCCGAGCGGTACGCGTTTTTGCCCAATCATCAGGCCGTTCGGCCGTTTTTTCATGGACAAAACCTCACCGACCGGATCTTCTAACCCAGCCACCTGACGCAATCCCTCCGCCATCTGCGCAATCCTGTTATCCGTCAAAAGCAGCCGGTCCAAAAGCCCCTCCGGCATCCCGTTCTTCCTGCCGTTTTCTATATCAACAGCATTTGCGGCTGTCAGCCTGTCCCTGCATTCTTCCAGTTTATCCGCAACTGCAAGAAGCGCGTCGTTTTTTTTGCTGGTGGACAGCGCCGCCATCTGCTGTTTTACTCCTTTTGCCTGCCGGCAGATTTCTAATAACTGCATAATTCATATCCTCCTTTTTCTGTCACAAGCGCGTGCATTTTCATATCGTGCCGTTCGGGCAAAATCTCCTCCCTTACCTGCGTCCCATAGGCAATCCCAATACGGTACATTTCCGGATGGCCGCCCAGGTAGCGGTCATAATAACCTTTGCCGTACCCATAACGGTTTCCCATGCGGTCAAAAACGCTGCCGGGCACAAAACAAAACGCCTGATCCAGTCCGGCCTGCTTTTGTCCCGAAACCGGTTCCCGGATACCAAACGCCCCTGTCTCAAACGCATCCATAGACAAAACCCGGTAAAATTCCATTGTTTCACCAGACACCCGCGGAAAAGCCAGCGGGATTTTTTGTTGCAGCAGCCATGTATAAAACGCCGTCAGGTTTACCTCTGAGCCATACGGATAATACCCGTAGGCCCCGCGCTGCAAAAACTCCCCTTTCCGTTCTTTTACATATGCCTTTAAATTTTCACAGATCCTACTGTCATACCGCCTGCGCTGCCCTTGCGGCATCCCGCTGCGCGCCCTAAGCCCCTGTTTCCTAATTTGCTGTTTTGTTTCCATATTTTTCACCCAGATTATAGGTTGTGCCATCCGGATTTAACATATCTATGTTATCAAGCTGTGTTTTTAAATTATTCCGGACATTTGCGACAAATTCTTTGTGCAGCAGCGCCCGTTCGTTCCGTTCTGCTTCGGTTAAGCCCTCCGCCTGGGATTTGCGGTATAATTCGTTGATGCGGTTTATTTTTTCCTGGTTCATTTTAATGCGTCTCCTCTATATAATCGCTGATATAAAAATCTTCGTCATAGTTCGCGTGAAATAAGGTCCCGGTAAAGCTTCCTTCAAAGATCTGGTGCAGAATCCCCATATTTTTGGCGTTTGCAATAATCATATCCGCGCCGGATTTCATTGCGATTTTTGCAGCCGTAAGCTTTGTCGCCATCCCTCCGGTCCCTACGTCACTTCCCGTGGATTCTTTGGCCATAAAAAGATATCGTTCGTCAATGGCGTCTACTTCATGGATCAGCTTTGCATCCGGATTTTCGCGCGGATCGTCTGTGTACAGGCCGTCAATATCGGATAAAAGGATCAGCAGATCCGCCGATACCAGGGCTGCAACGATAGCGGAAAGGGTATCATTGTCCCCGAACTGCATTTCATAGGTCGATATGGTGTCGTTTTCATTTACAATAGGGATAACGCCGAGACGGAATAATTCTTCAAACGTATTCTGCGCGTTTTTGCGCGATACGTTGTCAATCATCGTATTTTTGGTCATCAAAACCTGCCCTGCCGTCTGGTGGTATTCCGCAAACATCTTCTGATAAGTCATCATCAGCCTGGCCTGCCCGACTGCCGCGCACGCCTGCTTGCGCGCAATCGTCTGCGGGCGCTTTTCCATGCCCATAAAAGTCCTTCCCACCGCGATTGCCCCAGAACTGACGAGGCAGATATCCATCCCGCAGTTTTTTAAGTCGCAGAGTTCGCGTACTAAGCGCTCGACTTTTAAAAAATTAAGTTTTCCGGTTTCGGGGTGCTGCAGGGAAGAAGATCCGACTTTCACAACAATCCGTTTCTTAGCTCCTAATTTTCTTCGTAATTGTGTATCCATGTTTTCCTCCATGCTGTGTGGATATTTACCGTCTCTGAAATTGTATCGCTGTTTGCGCGTTCTGTAAAGAGTTTCTTTTACGCGCGCGTTTGCTCCGGACAACGTGAGGGAACATTCCATCCCTTTTTAGGAAAAATATATATAAAAAAAGCGCAAAGCCCTATTATTGAAATAAGGCCCCGCACCTTTCCTCCTGTAAACTTAATCGTTCTCGTACCCATTCTTCCGGTACAGAATTAAAAATACCAGCACGCTAATCACAAATTCCCCAATCAGCACGGCAATGTCCAGCGGCATTATCGTATAGCCCGCCTCTGTGGCGTAACTGCCAGCCATCTCTGAGAGTACTCCGGTAAACAAAAAACCAGACAGCTTATGCAGCCCTTCCGACATGCTTCCAAAAAGTGGAATCATCATAAATACCATCATCAAAGGAGTGCCGACCAGGCTCGCGCTCATTTGGTTTTTGGCGCAAATCCCCACAATCATGCCGATAACACAGCTAATCAGTGAAGCCATTACGCTGACTGCAAAAAAACCTGGGATAAACACCCGTGCCATCGGCACACCGCTGATGATAAGCACTGCAAAATTAATCAGAACCGTAATAATAAACGGAAAAAATATGCTCCCCAAAAAATACTGCCATCCCGTAACGGAAGAAGTCATCAGCGCCCGCAGGGTATGTTTTTCTTTTTCTTCCGCAATCGCCGTCCCAACCATCATAAACCCGTCGCCGCAGACATTCATAGTAAGCCCCAGGTTTAAAAGAGAGGACATTATCCCCGGCGTAAGTTCTCCGTCAAACGCCATTCCATAAATAATTTTAAAAACATAAACCATAGCCACCGTAAAAATGGGGCCTGTCATAATGACCGGGTTCCGGGTGATTCCAATCCACTTTATCTGCGCCACCGCCATAAATTTATTCATATTCCTCATACAAAACTCCTTTCCAAAAACCTTCTTTTATACGCTCAGCGAAGCCCCTGTCACCTGCAAAAACACGCTTTCCAGTGTGGGTTCGCAAGAGTGGATGCTCTCAATTTTATCCTGCTTCATCCATTCTGCAATCTGTAACGCATGTTCCGGACTCTGATCGAGCGTCGCCTTCTGCCCGTCGCTTAACAGCAAACGGTATTGTTTCTTCTGGTTGTATTTTAAGCAAAGTTCCTGCGGCGTGCCAAATTCTACAATATTCCCCTGATAGAGCAATGCGACGTGGTCGCAGAGTTTTGTAGCTTCTTCCATATTGTGCGTAGTCAGAAAAACCGCCATGCCTTCTTTTTTCAAATCCAGCAGCATCCGGTGGATGGAAAGGGCCGTAGACGGATCGAGCCCGCTCGTCGGCTCGTCTAAAAACAATATCCTGGGCTTATGCAACACGGCCCTTGCAAGGACCAGGCGCTGCATCTGTCCTTTGGACAGTTTTGAAGCCTGCTTTTTTTTGTGTTCCAACAACCCCACCTGCTTAAGCGTTTCTTCAATCCGGGCTTTTGGCACGCGCCAGATTCTGGCAAATACGCTTAAATTCTCCCAAACGCTCATTCGTTCATAAACTCCGCTGTTATCCGAAACAACCCCGATTTTTTCATAGATAGAAACATCAAGATTCGATGAATCCGCCCCAAGGATTCTGGCCTCGCCGGAAGTCTGCGTAAGCTGCCCGGTAATGATTTTAATCGTTGTTGTTTTTCCTGCGCCGGACGGCCCCAAAAATCCAAGAATTTCTCCTTTATGCAGCGTCATGCCAATATCCTTTAATGCAAGTTCTGTCTTATACCTCTTGGAAATGTGGGTCAACTGCAGTAGTATGTTTTGTTCCATATCCAATCCTTCTTTCTGTTTTTTTGACAGAAAAAAGCATAACATCTTTTGCCGAAATTTTGCGCCCTACTGCCCAAATGGGATGATTTGATGCCCAAACGGGCAAAAAAACTGCCGGCGGCATAATTTGCCGCCGGCACAGACGTTTTAAACGCCGGAAAATGTCTTATATTGTCTTTTGGGGCCGCCGCAGACCGGGCAGCGCTCCGGCATGCTGTCGCCGGCCATAAGATGCCCGCAAATCGGACAGACCGAAACGCTGCCGCCTGCAAACGTTTCCACATCCGCCGCCTGCTTTAACAGCGCGGCGTGTTCTTTTTCCGCTGCCGCCGCCCCCTCATAAGCCTGCGCCGCCAGGGGATACTCGTGTTCCCTGGCATACGAAGCGAGCATCCGGTACAAGTGCCGGTATTCAAATTCCTCTCCGGGCACAAACGTTTTCGCAGACTCCAGAAACGATCCGGGAGCCTCCAAAACCGCGTAAAAATTCCTGGCATGATAATATTCGGAAGCCGCAAGCGCCGAAAACAGATTTGCAATCTGCAAAAACCCTCTGCGTTTTGCCCGTTCCGCAAACATCAGATATTTAAAATGCGCCGTCAGTTCACCCTGTACGGTTTCTTCGAGCTTTTGCCCCAGAACCCCGTCTTCGCGTTCCCGCCCGTAACAGTCCTCGGACAGATCGCAAATCCGGTAGCTTAATACGCCGTCCTCTTCATAAAAATGAACCATATGGTGTTCTACGTCGCACGCCCGGATATCTTTTGACACATCCTCAATCATTGCGCCCCCGCCTCCGGTGCAGATAAGCTCTATCCCGTCCACACAGTCCGTAAAACGCGAATGGACATGGCCGCAAAGCAGGTATTTTACTTTATCCTTCCATGGGGCGTACGCCCTTCTCAGACGGGCAAATTCTTCTTCGGAAACGCAGTTTAAAATAAAGTGGTTCGGAACCGGGATGTGGAACGCAATAATTGCCTGTTCCACCTCGTCCATGGCAAGCGCCTCCGAAAGAAGCGTAAGGCCTTCCTCTTCAAAGGTACGCAGGGCATTATCCAACACCACGATTGCAAACCGCTCCGCCAAAAGGACATAGTTTTTCCGCCCGAAATACTGCATATACGCGCCCGTGTCATGGTTGCCGCGCAGAGAATACACGTCGTTTCCCGCAAGCGTTTCGGTGATTTCCTGAATCATGCGGTAATAACCGTTTGTGCCTGCGGGAACCAGATCTCCGACTATCAGCGTAATATCGTCTTTACTGCTCTCCTCCAACGCGCCCGCATATACTTTCATATTGTATGTTCCAAGCCCCTCGCAACCCGGATCGCCGATTACGCCAACCGAATGCACGCCGGGAAGCCGGATGATAGGTTCCTGTACGTTTATCATTTTTGCATTGGCCGTTCTTTTTTCTTTATTCATCTATATTTACCGTCCAGCCGTATTTGTCTTCTGTGTCCCCCCACTGAATCCCGGTCAGGTAATCGTATAATTTCTGCGTCAATCTGCCGATTTTAAAATCGTTGACCAAAACGGAATCCTCCCGGTACACAAACTCCCCAACCGGTGAAACGACAGCCGCCGTCCCGGTGCCAAACGCTTCTTCCAGGCTGCCGTCATGACCCGCTTTCATCAAATCCTCAATCGCAAGGTGCGTTTCATGGACCGTATAGCCCCAGTCCTTTAAAATATGCAGAATCGAATCTCTGGTAATTCCTGCAAGCACCGTGCCTTCAATCGGCGCGGTATAAATTTCCCCGCCAATTTTAAACATAATATTCATCGTTCCGACTTCTTCCACATATTTGCGGTGTACGCCGTCAAGCCAAAGCACCTGCGTACATCCCATTCGCTCCGCCTTTACCTGGCCTAAAATAGAACCGGCATAATTGCCGCCGCATTTGGTAAAGCCTGTCCCTCCCTGTACGGCGCGCACCAGTTCGTCTTCCACCAGAATTTTTACCGGATTGATCCCTTCCGCATAATAGGCGCCGACCGGGCAGCAAATCACCATGAATTTGTAGCTTGTCGCCATATGCACGCCAAGCGCGTTTTCCGTCGCAAACATAAACGGACGGATATAAAGCGACGTGCCAGGTTCGGACGGAACCCAGTCGCGCTCCACCTTCACCAGTTCCTTTACTGCCTTTACAAACATCTCTTCCGGAAAAGCCGGCATACACAAACGCTCATTTGATATTATCATACGCTTTGCGTTCATTTCCGGACGAAACAGCTGGATTTTGCCTTCTTTGGTACGGTATGCCTTCATACCTTCAAACGTCTCCTGCGCATAGTGAAGCGTCACGCATGCCGGATCCAAAAGAAGCGGCTCATACGGCACAATTCGCGCGTCCTCCCAGCCCCGTTCCTTGGTCCAGTCCATGACAAACATATAATCTGTCATATATTTTCCAAATCCCAGGTTTTTCTGATCCGGCTTTTCTTTTAACCGTTCTTTTTTTTCAAATCTGATCTCCATACGTTTACCTCCGATGTATTCTCTTGTTTTACAACATTCTGCCGCTTTAGCTGCATTCTGAATTTTATTATTATACTTTTTTTGCTGTGTGTCAAGATGATTTGCATCCTCCCGGGGCTGTCGGTTAATACCGACAGCCCTCTGTGTAGAACTATCTATTTCAGGACAGACCCTTAAGCGTATTTGGAACGATAGAGCAGATCTAAAAAGGCAGGAAGCGAATTTACTTCCTGCCTTTTTCTAAATCACGTTATATTTTCGTTACTCCATGCCAGGTTCCTAGTTTTCCGAAGAAGGCTCCAAAACCTCCTCGTCCGAAGCGTTATCCCCTGCCGGCTGCGTACTGGGTTCCAGGTTTTCCGAAGAAGGTTCCGAAACCGTCTCGTCCGAAGCGTTATCCTCTGCAGAGCCCGTGCCGTCGTCAATATCGGCATACATAAAATACCAATATCCATTTGTCCCATGCCAGGATCCTTTCAGTTCTTTCCTCTGTAGCCAGAAATCATTATAATATGCAAGCGGGATGCATCCCATTTCTTCAAGCAGGATATCCTCCGCTTTGTGCAAAGCCTCTGAACGCTCCGCCTTATCTAATGTCGTCCTCGAAACATCCATCGCCGCATCGTAATCGGAGTTGCTGAATTTACCGTCATTGTTCCCGTTTGAAGAATAGAACAAATCCAGCATATTGGAAGCGTCGCTGTAATCGCCTACCCAACCGTTGCGGGAAGAGTCGAAGTCGCCGTGGCGGCGCATCGGCGTAAAGCTTGCCCACTCTACAATATCAACCTGGCAGTCCACGCCGATTTCCGCCCATGCCTGCTGTAAATATTCGGCTACTACCTTGTGGTAGCTTGCGTCATTCGTAGAATAAACAAAGGAAGGGAGACCTTGTCCGTCCGGATAACCCGCGTCGGAAAGCAGCTGTTTGGCTTCGGCCAAATTGGCTTCATGATCGGAGCTGATATAAGGCTGTCCGCCGTTTGCATTGTTCATAAATTCGCTGTCGTCTGTGTCAAACCAGCCCGGTCCTATAAAGTTATAAGCCGGCGTGTACGTTCCCTGCATCAGAGTATTGGCAACATAATCACGGTCAATGGCAAGGCTTAACGCTTTGCGGACCTTGGGATCGTTAAACGGCTCTTTCTGGGTATTTAAACTCAGGTAATAGGTGCCGATAATCGGATCTACATAAAATTCATCGCTGCCGGACAGGGAAGGAATCTCTTCCGTCGGAACATCTTTAATCATCATGATCTCTTCGGTCTGGTAAGCGCTGTAAGATGCATTCGGATCTTCAATCAGGTTCCATTTAATGGCGTCCAGTTTGATTGCGTCTGCATTCCAGTAATTCGGGTTCTTGCTCATTGTGATATGGGAACCCTGTACCCAGTCCGAAATATAGAACGGCCCGTTGGAAATATATGTGTCTGCGGATGTCGCCCAGGCGTCGCCGTTTGCGTCTACCGTAGCCTGCTGAACCGGACTTAACGTAGCAAACGCCGCGAGGCTGCCAAAATACGGGCATGGGTTCGACAGCGTAACCACAAGCGTCTTATCGTCCGGAGCCTCTACCTTAAGCGCATCCAACTCGCCCTCAATCGCTTCCGAGAAGCCTTCTACCATACCAAGCACCGTTTCCGCGTAAGGCGCTGCAACCTCCGGATCACATACCCTCTTCCAGCTGTATACAAAATCGTTGGCCGTCAAATCCGTTCCGTCCGACCATTTCAAGCCGTCCCTTAAATGGAACGTCCAAACAAGTTCTTCCTCATCCGTCTCCCAGGACTCAGCCTGGCCTTCCGCCAGATTACCGTTTTCGTCAAGCGTCAAAAGGCATTCAAACGAGTGAAGAAGCATATTTCCACCGTCCACCGCGCTGTTTAACGCCGGATCGATCGTTTCCGGGTCAGGGCCTACCTGCACGGAAAGCACCTTTCCGTCCACGGGTGACTGAGAAGGTTCGTTTGTCCCGTCCTCTCCGTTTTCTGAACCACCGCCGTTGGTCTGTGCATTGTCTGCAGTATCGTTTCCGCCACCGCCGCAGGCTGTAAGCCCGAACGCCATAGTGGCAGCCAAGAAGAGCGCAATAACTCTCTTTTTCATAACATATTTCCTCCTGTAAAATTTTTTATAAACACTGCAGCCCTTGCTGCATTTGCTTATCGCATACCGTTAATTACACTTATCAATATGATGGCAGGCCGCAAAGTGCCCTTTTTCGAGTTCCCTCCATTCGGGCGCCTGTTCGGCGCAGGCAGCGTCCGCATACGGACACCTTGTCCGGAACCGGCAGCCGGACGGAGGATTCAAAGGACTTGGCACATCGCCTTCCAAAATAATCCGCTTACTTTCCTTCGCTGTCTTTGGATCGGCAATCGGAATTGCAGAAATCAAACTCTTGGTATACGGATGCAGCGGACGCGTAATCAGCTCGTAGCTGTCTGCAAGCTCTACCATCCTGCCCAAATACATCACGCCGATACGGTTTGAGATATGCTTCACCGCCGAAAGATCATGGGCAATAAACAGATACGTCAGACCCATTTCCTGCTGCAGATCCTCAAACATATTAATCACCTGCGCCTGGATAGACACGTCTAACGCGGAAATCGGCTCGTCGCAGATGATAAACTCCGGCCTTACCGCAAGCGCGCGCGCAATCCCGACACGCTGGCGCTGCCCGCCGGAAAACTCATGCGGGTAACGGTTGGCATGCTCGGAATTTAATCCTACGCGCCTTAACATTTCTATTATAATATCATAACGTTCTTTTTTATCCGCCGCCATTTTGTGCACGTCAATCGCTTCGCCCACAATATCCCCAATCGTCATACGGGGATCTAAACTCGCGTACGGATCCTGAAATACAATCTGCATCTTCTTCCGGTACGGAAGCATATCCGCAAACTGCTTTTTCTCCACATCAAAAATTACCTGGCCGTCATATTCGAAACGTCCCCCGGTAGGCTCGTACAAACGCAGAAGCGTGCGTCCCGTCGTCGTCTTCCCACAACCGGATTCGCCGACTAAGCCAAGCGTCTCTCCTTTATAAATGTAAAACGAAACGTCGTCTACCGCCTGTACGTACTTTTTGTTTTTCCCAAAACCGCCGGCGGGAAAATACTGCTGTAAATGCTCCACCTGAACTAATTTATCACTCATTTACGGCGCCTCCCTCTAATTGCTCTTTCTGGTTCAGCCAGCATTGGGTATAATGGATATCCCCAAAATTCGTAACCGGCGGCATTTCCCGCAGGCAGATTTTCATGCACGCATCGCACCGCGGCGCAAAGGGACAACCTGCAGGCGGGTTCAATAAATCGACCGGAGTGCCTTCAATCGGCACCAGGCGTTCATGCTCTTTGCTGTCCAGCCTGGGAATCGACCGTATTAAGCCCTTTGTATACTGATGCTTCGGATGGTAAAAAATATCCTCCGCCGTACCGTATTCTATAATCCGTCCCGCATACATAACGGCAATCCGCTCGCACATGCTTGCCACAACGCCAAGATCGTGCGTAATCATAATAATCGCCATGCCCAGCCGATCCTTAAGTTCTATCATCAAATCCAGAATCTGCGCCTGAATGGTCACGTCAAGCGCCGTCGTCGGCTCGTCCGCAATCAGAAGCTTCGGCTCGCAGGCAAGCGCAATTGCAATCATCACCCTTTGCCGCATACCGCCGGAAAGTTCGTGCGGATACTGTTTTAAGCGTTTTTCCGGCTCATTGATGCCGACTAACTCCAAAAGTTCCTTTGCGCGTTCCTTTGCCTGCGCCTTATTTTTATCCGTATGGAGCAAAATCGCCTCCATAATCTGATTTCCTATCGTATAGACAGGGTTTAAACTCGTCATTGGATCCTGGAAAATAATGGATATCTCATTTCCCCGGATTGCGCGCATTTCTTTTTCCGACATCTTTTCAATCTGATGCCCGTTAAAAGAAAGCGTTCCCCCGGTAAGCCTGCCCGGGTGCGCCGTAAGGCCCATTAAGCTGTATGCCGTAACGGACTTACCCGAACCGCTCTCCCCAACAATTCCTAAGACTTCGCCTTTTTTCAGTTGGATCGATACGTCGTTTAACGCTTTTACTTCTCCCGCCGGAGTGAAAAAAGAAAGCCGTTCGTTTTTTATATCAACCAGATATTCTGACATTTTAAAACCGCCTCCTTTACTGTTTTAATTTCGGGTCAAACGCATCCCGCAGCCCGTCGCCAAGCAGGTTAAAGCTTAAAATAATTAAGCTGATTAACGCCGCGGGAATAAACAACAGATACGGGTATGTATTAATCCCGTTTAACGCGTCGTTTGCAAGGCTTCCAAGAGAAGGCAGCGGAACCGCAACGCCCATACCAAGGAAACTTAAGAAACTTTCCGTAAAAATAGAAGAAGGAATCTGAAGCGTAGTCGTTACAATCAGCGTACCGATACAGTTTGTCAGCAAATGCTTGCGTATAATCTTGCCGTTTTTCACCCCGAGCGCCCTTGCCGCCGTTACGTATTCGCTCTCCTTTAACGTCAGGATCTGGCTCCGCACCATACGCGCCATACCGACCCAGTAAAGAAGCGCAAATACGATAAAAATACTAATCAGGTTATCCCCCACTATGCCGACCCATCCAAAACCCGGCACGCCCTTTAAATAATTCAGCGGCTCTTTTAACGCAAATTTCAAAAGAACAATCAAAAGGATATCCGGTATCGTATATATAATATCTACAATACGCATCATCACCAAATCAACCCAGCCGCCGAAAAATGCGGCTACCGATCCATAAAGCGATCCAATCACCAGGATAATGCAGGTAGCAATCAGCCCTACCAGCAAAGAAATACGGCTTCCCATCATAACGCGGATCGCATAGTCGCGTCCCATCCGATCCGTACCCAGAATATGCGGGAATACCTGTTCCCCCGCTTCAATCCTGGCCTGCTCTTCGGCCGAATACTCCATTGGCGCAAGATGGTTGGCGCCCTTTATCTGTTCCTTATAAGAGTATGGGTAAAATGCCGGTACAATAAACGAAAAAATCATTACGAGCAAAATCACTACAAAACTCACCATAGCGACTTTATTCTTCACCAGGCGGCGAAAACCGTCTTTCCAAAAGCCGACGCTCTCGCGCATAATCACCTGGCTTTGCTTTTCTTCTTCGGTAGCCGGAAGAAAATCCTCCGGATTTAATTTCAACTGAAAACTCAATGGGTTTGGTTTCATCTTCCTCTTACTCCTTATTTCAATTTGATACGCGGGTCTACCAGCTTATACACAACATCCACGACGACGTTCATAATGATAATAAGCGTCGCCAGGAATATAGTAGTCCCCATAATCAACGTATAATCACGCCCGCTGATGGCCCCGATAAACTCTCCGCCCAGTCCCGGAATAACGAAAATCTTCTCTACGACAAAGCTTCCCGTAACGGTATAAGCAAGCATCGGCCCGACATAAGTAACAACCGGAAGAACGGCATTCCGCAAGGCATGCTTGAACAGAATCCAGAACCCCGCCACGCCCTTTGCCTTCGCCGTACGCATATAATCCTGTCCGAGCACATCAAGCATGGAGGAGCGCATCAGGCGCATAATATATGCCGTCGGATAAAACGCAAGCGCCGCAACCGGCATAATATAATGCTTCCAGGTCGTAATTCCCATGGTAGGCAAAAGCCTCAGATGCACCCCGAAGAAATACATCAGAAGCGTACAGATTACAAAGCTTGGAACCGCTATCCCGCAGGTGGAAACAACGCTGATTAAGCTGTCCAGAAACTTGCCGCGGTTCAACGCCGCAATACAGCCGAGCGGGATTCCCACGCACAGCGCAAGCAGCACAGAAATCCCTCCCAACCGGGCGGAAACCGGGAACTTCTCCGTAATAATATCCGCTACGGTACGTCCCCTCTGTTTTAAGCTGTCGCCGAAATCGCCGTGCGCGGCGTCTGACATATAGGTCAAGTATCTTTGCCCGATGGGCTTGTCCAGCCCGTATTTGGCCTCCAGCGCCTTCTGCGCCTTAGGGCTTATCGCCTTTTCCGAAAGGAACGGGCCGCCCGGTACCATATTCATCAAAAAGAATGTAAGTGTGGCTACTGCCCAAACGGTTACTACTGCAAGTACCAGTCGTTTTGCTACATATTTTAACATGTGAATGCCTCCTATAAAAAAGGACTATAGTGTTTTGCGTTCGCTCATCCAACCCTATCGTCCTTGTAAATCTTTATAATTATACAAAAATACACGAATTATGTCAAGAATTTTGTGCATTTTCTAAAATTAGTTTATGGAAGCATATGTTGGAAGAACCCACTTTTATTTCCTGTGCCCGCAACACAGATTTTTTCCCCGGTCCCGCCGAAATAAAAGCATCCGGTATATGCATTCCGTAAAACCATGTTCCCCGCAATCTCCCACATCCTAGCATCCAGCCTGTGATAAACCCGCCGCCCAATCCACGGCAGCCCTTCCAGATATTCCCTCTGCCTTTCATCCAGCAAGCCCAGCAGCATCCGGTACTGTTTTGCATCCTTTTGCTGCAGTACGCCGAAATCGCAGGACAGATATGCCGTTTCCCTGCCGTTCTCCCGGCGCTTTTCACATAAATACCCCATTGGATCCCGAGCCGCCTCTTTTTGTATCCAGCAGATTTTCTTTGCGCCGGCTTCGTCAGAAACCGCAACACGGCGAAAGCTTTTCTTTCCGAATTTCCCGCGTTCTTCCACAAAAACAGCTTTCTGCGCGGGCGCGCCGGAACCAGGCTCTTCAAGGAGGATCGTTTTCTGCTTTACCAGATGATCCCATATGGTCGTTTGTATTTTTGCAAACGGCAGGGCAAAATCAAGCTCTGCCGCGATTTGTTTTGCCGTAAATCCTCTGTCCGCCAAATGGCGGATTGCCCCGCCGCCCGCCACATCAAACGCGAAATCCGACAGCGCTTTCTGAAAATAATTACGTTCCTCCATACTCAGTTCCCATCCAAAGCAGAGTTTTTCTGTGTGCAAAATAATACGCGGCGCCCACAACGTCCGCCAAAAACCATCCGATTGGTATCGACCACCAAATTCCTGCCACGCCAATCCCGGGCGCCGTGGAAAGCAGATAAGCCAACGCTACGCGCGTCCCTAGTGAAATCACAGTCAATACGACAGACATACCGGGTTTCCCAAGCGCCCGGTACAGCCCATACAGCAAAAACAGACAGCCAATCCCACAGTAAAACGCGCCTTCGATCCGCAGATAACGCATGCCCTCCTCTTTGATCCCGGTTTCGGCGGCGTCCACAAAAAGCCCCATCAAAGGCCCGGCAAACAGGCACACCGCCGCGGAAACAACAAGGCAGAACAAAAACGAAAACGCTGCCGCCCCGTTCAGCCCGCTTTGGATGCGCTCCTTTTCTTTTGCGCCGTAATTTTGGGCGATAAACGTAGAAAACGCATTGCCAAAATCCTGCACGGGCATATAGGCGAACGCGTCAATTTTTACCGCCGCCGCAAACGCCGCCATTACCACCGGGCCAAAACTGTTTACAAGCCCCTGCACCAATAGTATCCCCAAGTTCATTACCGACTGCTGGATACAGGTCAGCACGGAAAACCCGGCAATCTCCCGCACGCATCCGGCGCGGATCCGCAGGCATTCCCGAAACGGGCGCAGTTCGCCGCACCAAAACAGGGTATATACAAAAATCCCGATTCCGGAAACATACTGGGAAATCACAGTCGCTAAGGCGGCTCCCGCAACGCCCCATTCCATGCCCAGGACAAACCACAAATCCAACGCAATATTTAAAAGCGCCGAAACGGCCAGAAACAAAAGCGGAACCATGGAATTTCCGATTGCGCGCAAAAAAGACGCAAAATAATTATACAAAAACGCAGCGGCAATGCCTGCATAAATAACCGCCAGGTAGCAACGCATCAATCCCCAGACTTCCCCCGGTACTCTTAAAAAAATACGCACGCCGTCCAGGGACGCATATGCAGCCGCGTTCAGCATAAGCGTAAGCGCTGCGATAAGCGCAAAGGAAGCGCCCGCGCTCTCACGCAGCCCCCGCATATCCCGCCGCCCGAACCGGATCGAAAATACCGCGCCGCTGCCCATGCAAAGCCCAAGCAGGATGGAAGTCATCAGGGTAAAAGACGACCCGACGGCCGCCAGGGCGTTGCTGCCCAGGTATTTTCCGACAATCAGCGTATCTGCAATATTATAGCACTGCTGCAATAGATTCCCCAGTATCATAGGGACGGCAAACCGCAGCATCGAACGCATAACAGGCCCTTTGGTTAAATCCCGGTTCATATTCTTTCCTCACTTATCGTAATAAAACGTATTTTCCCAAAAATCCTGCCTTCCTGCAAAGCGGCCGCCTACACAACTTTCTTTGCCGTTTTCTTACTCTCCGCGCCATACGCCTTTTTCTTATCTATGGTCGTATAAGCTTTCACGCGCACATAATATTTCTTCCCCTTCCGCAGCTTCCCCAGTACAATTTTTGTCGTTTTACTTCCTTTTACCGTTTTTCTCTGAACCTGCTTTTTCATTTTTTTATCGGTAGAATACTCAATTACATAACCGTCCGCTTCCTTTTGGCGAACCCAGGAAACCGTCAGCTTTCCGGATTTTAAGGCTGTTTTTTTAATCTTTGCTTTCTTGGGCACAACACAGACGGTCACGCTTCTTTTCGCAGTTCCCGCCGTTACCGTAATCACCGTTTTCCCGCATCCGCGCAGCGTAACCCGTCCGTCCGCGCTTACCAAAGCCACATCCGGCCTGCTGCTGGCATATTCTATCTGCGTATCCGCCGACGCGCCGAGTGAAAACGGCTTGCTGCCCAACGCTTTCGTATAAGACAGCTTTGTCACCGTAAGGCCGGACAAATCCGCGTCTTCCCCGTTTGTCCCCGGCGTATCCGTCCCGGGCAAAACAGGGTTCGGATCATTTCCTCCCGGTTCTTCTCCCGTTCCCCCGGATCCGTCCGTTCCGGCCGGACGCACCGTCAGCAGAATCGTTTTATACTCAGACGCCCGGTAATTTGGCGTTTCGGACGCGCGGATATGAATCTCTGCCGTACCTGCCCCGCGTATCAGGACAATCCCGTGATCATCGACAACCGCAACCTCCGGGTTGCCGCTTGCGTAAGTTAAAATACCGCCGCCGCTTGCGCTCGCCTCCAAGGGGAAAATCAAATCTTCCGTCGTCTTTTCCCAATTGTGCGCCGTCACCTTCTGCGGAGCCTTTCGAATCGTAAACCCGGCAGAAATGCTTCCGGTATAATTGCCCTTGCCCGTCACCGTAACCAGTCCCGTCCCGGCGTTGACATGATTCGAATAGGACACCTCGTAATCCGAAGCGTCAAGCGCCGCTTCATCCCCGGTACATTTGCGCACCGTAACGGCAGGACAATTCTCTTCCCCGGAATAAACAAAATCTCCCTCCGGTTCCACAACATAAGCAGCCTTCCCGTCCGGGGCGCTCCTGCCCAAATCGGCAGCCCCTGTACGGAGCATAAGAACCGCCTGCGCTTTTGTCTCTACATCTGTGGCCGTAACGGCAACCGTTTCCCCATCCTGCGTCATACGCCCGGGCGTAATGCCAAGCCCGTCTTCCGTCACCCGGTACGTATAAGCGTCCGTCTCCGTATACTGCCACGCAAGCGAGCGCGTTTCTTCTGTTTCTTCCCCGTTTATAAGAACCTTTGCCGTAAGAAACTCTTCTTCGCCTTCATACGGAAATACCTTTTCCCCATTTTCATATGAAAACGCCAAATCAACTGTCTGTACGGCAACGCCCGCTTTTTGCAGTTCTTCCATGATTTCGGTATCGTTTAACCTGCTGCTGCAAAGAACGGACACATTCATAGCCCCCGCAAACACGCCCGCATGGATACCCGAAACGGTATCCGGCAATACAACCGTAAGACCGTCGCAGCCGGCAAACAGTTCTTCGCCAAACGAGGTTACCGTATCCGGCAGAACAATCTTTTTAAGAAAAGTACAGTCCGCAAACGCACGATCCGCAATTTTGGTAATTTCACAGCGTTCCACTGCCGGAAAAAGACCTTCCGCAAACTCCAAATCTTCCTGCGGCAGCGCGTCCGTAAGAGAGAGCGTACTGTCCGTATTATCCGAAGCGTCCGCATCCAGCCCAATCAGTTCTGCCTGCATCCGCCCGTTTTCATCGAACGAATGCGCCCTGCCGTTAAACCGTCTGCCGTCCGCCGTAAACCCAAACTGCCCGCTTCCCCATTTTGCGTAAACATGAATATTTTCTCCGGTCAGTTTTGTACTGCCCGTAAAACGCTCCCCATTTCCGTTTAAGCTGTCATCTTTGCCCAGATACCAGCCATAGAAAAAACGGTCGCTTCCGTCCTCATACGAAGGCAGAAGAGGCAGCGTATTTTCTCCGTCTTCATTATCCGAAACGGACTGATTTTTCCTGCCAATCATCAAATCAGAAGGCTTCTCGCTTTGGTTATGGAAATAAATCTTTGTATCCTCTTCCCCTGTTACCGAAAAGGAAATCGTCCCCGCATCGCCCTGCGTATTCGCACGGATAACAAGATAAGCCGTTTCCTGCTCCTGCATATCCCACTGCATCTGCCCTTCAAATTCCGTTTCTCCCACTGCGTCCGCGGTATCGACACAAACGCCGTCCGCGTCGTAGCGGTAAACGCCAAAATCCACGTCGCCTACTAAAGAAAGCGTAAAGCGGTCTGCTTTTTCGGATTCTATCTTATATGTAAGAAACCATTCGGATTCCCCAAGGGAAGCCCGCACGGCGCGGCCACGCAAAAGCTCCTGCGCCCGGTCGGCCGGGAACGGAATCTGCCCGTACTCCATTACTTTCTGTTCATATCCCATATAGTTCAAATAAAGCGCAAGAACGAAAACCGGATCCCCGTCTTCATCCGTATGTTCTTCCCGGACAATTCTAGGCTGCACCGCCTGCGTCTCTCCTTCGTCCGGTTCCCAGACGACGCCATGCTGCGTCACTTTTTTATGATCCTTCGTACCGTCCTCATAAACTATGTCATATTCCATGCCATACAGATCAATATCGTCCGCATCTTCAAATGGATAGAGCGCAATTCTTAACGGCTCCTGTATCATCCGAAATTCCGTTACCACAGGAGACGGGGTCTCCGTCTCTTCCGTTTCTTCCGTTTCCTCTGTCTCTTCCGTTTCCTCCGTTCCTTCTGTTCCTTCCGTTTCCTCCGTCTCTTCCGTTCCTTCTATCTCTTCCGTTTCCTCCGTTCCTTCTGTTTCTTCCGCTTCCTCCGTTCCTTCTGTCCCTTCACTTCCATCTGCCGTCCCAGAGCCTTCTGCAGTTTTATTCCCTTTCTGCGCCGCTACCCCTTCTTCATTTACAGCCTGCCATGCCCAAACCGGCATACTGCCGCAAAACAGGGAATCCAACAGAACGACGGACATCAGAAGCGCCAGTCCCCTTTTCCATTTACTCATAACATGATCTCCTTTCCACGTAACCCTCTTTATAAATTCATTTGTTTTTCACGGTTCTCTTCTATCATTGCCGCAAGAATCCTGTTCTCCTCTTCCAAAAGCTCCGGATCCCGCTCCAAAAGTTCCCCGACTTCATCCGCTGCCTGTTTCATCACATCTGCGTCCTGGTAAATATCCGCAAGCGAAAACGCCAGATCCCCGCTTTGGCGGATGCCGAAAAAGTCTCCCGGCCCGCGCAGCTTTAAGTCCTCCCCGGCAATAAAAAAACCGTCGTTTGACCGGTTTAAAATATCCAGCCTTTTTTGGGAAGATTTGCTCTGGGCATTGTCCACCATAATACAGTAGGACTGCGCGTGTCCTCTCCCGACACGGCCCCGCAGCTGGTGCAGCTGCGCCAGCCCGAACCGCTCGGCGGTTTCAATCATCATCACCGTTGCGTTCGGCACGTTCACCCCTACTTCCACCACCGTTGTAGAAACAAGCAAATCAATCTCGCATTTAGAAAACGCCTCCATAATGCGGTTCTTTTCTGCCGGCTTCATTTTACCGTTTAAGCAGGCAATCCTGATATCATTCCCGTAATAATCCACAAGCTTTTTTGTATAATCCGTTACGTTTTCTGCCTCTATGGCCTCGCTTTCCTCCACCAAAGGACAGATAACATACGCCTGATGCCCGTTTGCGATCTCCTTTCGGATAAACTCATAAGCGCTTTTGCGGTAGGAAACGCCTACGACGCAGTTTTTATTTGGAAGCCGTTTTTCAGGAACTTCATCCATAACGGAAATATCCATATCCCCGTAAAGAATAATCGCAAGCGTCCTTGGGATCGGCGTCGCGCTCATCACCAAAATATGCGGATGGCTGCCTTTTCCGGCAAAGGCTTCCCGCTGGCGCACGCCAAAGCGGTGCTGCTCGTCGGTAATAACAAGCCCAAGCCCATCGTATACCGCGCGCTCTTGTATCAGGGCCTGCGTCCCAACCACCATCGCGTCCGGATAAATCTGCATCGCCTCATATGCCCGCCGCTTTTCCTTTGCGGTCAAAGATCCGGTCAAAAGCACCACCTTACGGTTCAGCCCGTATTCTTTACACATTTTCAAAAAAGTCTCATAATGCTGCCTCGCCAGCACTTCCGTAGGCGCCATCAAAGCCGACTGATATCCGTTTTCCCCCATCAGCGCCATACACAAAAAAGCCACAATCGTCTTGCCGGAACCGACGTCCCCCTGTACCAGACGCTGCATCGCAACCCCGCGCTTTAGATCAGAAACGACTTCATCCAGGCATTTTTTCTGCGCCCTAGTCAGGCTATAGGGCAGATGGGACAAAAGGTACGGGATTACGGTTTCCGTTTGGATCGGGAAATCATTCGCAATCTGCGCCCTTTTTTCCTTCTGAAGCCGTATGTTTAAAATAAACAAAAAAAACTCGTCGAACACCAGGCGTTTTCTGGCCGTAATCAGCGCTTCTTTGCTGTCCGGGAAATGAATCTGCCGGACGGCATAGTTGTATTCGCATATCCCATGTTTTTTTCGGATCGTTTCCGGTAAAAATTCATATGTAAGAGGCAAATCGCAAAAAGCCTGCCGAATAGCTTTTGAAATTATATTATTGCTTAAGCCCTCCGTCCTGGCATAGACCGGCTGCAGCGTTTCCATTTTGGCGCGGTACTGCTCCCGTGTATAAATCTGGGGCTGCTCCATCCCAAACCGCCGCCCCTTTGATTTTACCTTCCCATAAAACACATATGTTTCGCCCTTCTTTAACTGGCTTTTGATATAGGGCATACGAAACCAGACGCTTTCTATGTATCCGCCAGAATCCCCTAACTTTGCCTCCACCAGTTCCATACGGCCTGTCTTTTTGAGCGCCGGAGTTCCTATCACCGTCCCGGAAACGGCATAAATTCCCTCGCCTGCAACCATAGCGGGCGAAACGGGATCCGGATAGCAAATATAATCCCTGGGAAAATAAAGGAGTATATCCTTTATGGTATATACTCCTATGCGGTTCAAAAGCTTTTCCGTTTTGCTTCCGATTCCTTTTATCGTTGTAACCGATGCTTCTAATTTCATAACGCGCTTTCGTCCGTTCTATTCTACAGATACAACGTAATAGTAAATCGGCTGGCCGCCCGCGTTTACTTCCACTTCCACGTCGGGGTATTTCCCAGTCAGACGATCGGAAAATTCCATCGCTTCCTCTTCGGACGCTTCTTTTCCATAATAAATACTGATCAGGGAAGAATCCTCGTCTATCATTTCTTCGATCATTTCCATTGCAACGGCTTTTCTGTCCGTCCCTACCGAAAGAATCGTCTTATCGCCGATCCCCATATAGTCGCCCTGGTGAATTTCCTTGTCGTCTATCTCCGTATCACGTATCGCATATGTGACCTGTCCGGTCTTGACGTAAGAAATTTCTTCTTTCATATGCGCTTCGTTCTCTTTGGCCGACTGGCCCGGAATATAATTGACAAGCGCCGTAATCCCCTGCGGTATCGTCCGGGTCGGTATTACGATAAGTTCCTTATCCTCGCAAAGCGACACCGCCTGGTTGGCCGCCAGAATAATATTTTTATTGTTCGGGAAAATAAATACCGTACGCGCGTTGACCTTCGAAACGGCCTGCAGCACGTCTTCCGTACTCGGATTCATCGTCTGGCCGCCTTCGATAATATAATCTGCGCCAAGCCCGTAAAAGATCTCGTTTAGGCCTTCGCCTATGGATACCGCAACAAAACCGATATCCTTGACCGGCTCTTCGGAAACCTCTTTTGGGGGAAGCGCTTCCACAGCGGCGCCCTGCATTTCTTTTTCTTTGAGGGCGGATAATTTTTCATCCCGCTCCAGTTCCATATTTTCTATAATAATGGCGGTCAAGCTGCCGTAAGATAAGCCTCTTTGCATTGCAAGCCCCGGATCGTTGGTATGTACATGTACCTTTACGATCTCATCGTCTGCAACCACTACAATGGAATCCCCGATTCCTTCCAGAAAGGCTTTAAATTCCTGCTCCTTGGAATCGGAAAACGCCTCTTTGAGCATCACCAGAAACTGCGTGCAGTACGTAAACGAAATTTCCTGGTTTGCCTGCGCTTCAATGCTGGCGTTTACCTGCGTTACGGCTCTGGTTTCGTCCGCTTTTTCTTTGGAGGGGGCTTTATAGTCGATTTCTTTGCCCTGCATAACCAAAAACGCGCCGCGCAGCACCTCGACTAAGCCCTGCCCGCCGGAGTCCACAACGCCCGCCTGCTTTAGCACCGGGAGCATATCCGGCGTCCGTGCAAGCACGCGGTCGGCCTCTTTGATTACGCCGTCCATCATGGTCAAAAGATCGGTCGTCGTTTCCGAAAGTTCCGCCGCTTTTATGGCGGCTCCTTTGGCTACGGTGAGGATCGTGCCCTCTTTGGGCTTCATAACCGCCTTATACGCCGAATCCACTGCCTTTTGAAAGGATTGGACAAGAATCTTTACATTGATTTCTTTTTCATTTCGGATCACTTTCGTAAATCCGCGGAGAAGCTGGGAAAGTATCACTCCCGAATTTCCTCTGGCACCGCGCAGGGAACCACTGGAGATCGCTCTGCATATCGTCTCCATATCCGGATCCTCGATAGCCAGAACTTCGTTGGCTGCCGACATGATCGTCATCGTCATATTGGTTCCTGTATCGCCGTCTGGTACCGGAAATACGTTTAAGTCATTTATATACTCCTTTTTAGCCTGAATCGCTGCCGCTCCCGCCAGAAAACATTTCTTCACCAGCAGCGCATCCATCGTTTTTACTGTCAATTTTTTGTCCTCCAAATCGTCAATGATACAGACACTCCCGTGTTAGTACAACAAATATTAAGTAACTGACATATCCACTTGTCTAATTGTCCAGCTACTGCATCAGAAAATCTAGCCGTAGCACCGAATTTTCGTTATTCTAGTTGACCACTCTTACGCCCTCTACACACACAATTATTTTCCCAACTTCCATCCCGGTAAATTCCTCCACTTTATATTTTACATTATCTACCAGGTTTTCTGCCACAGTCATGATACTCACACCATAGGCAACAATAATATGCATCCCGATATACAGCTTGTTTTCCTGTATTTTTACGTTCACCCCATGTCTTATATTATCTCTTTTAAAAGCTGGACGATGCCATCCTTCATGCTGACGGATGCCATCCCCACAACGCCAAAGCATTCTACAGCAGCAGAACCAGCATATTTCGCCAGAACATCTTCATCCACTACGATCTTTCCCATTTCATTATTTAACTGCCCTCTCATATGAACCCTCCAATCAAAATTCAAAATACATTATTACTAGTTTACACCAAAATCTCGGAAAAATCAAACCTTTGGAACAAAGATTTTTACCTGCATAAGTCAAACACCAGCATAGCGCTAGCTCAATGGCGCTATTGAACTATGCTTCTGTGTAACTATTTTTTACACCGCGCATAAAATAGATTATGAGTAATTTTATTTTCTAACAACCAGAAAGGAGTCAGTGTATGAAACGTCTTCTTGGATTTATCCTGTTCTGGCTCGGAATCGGTATGACGATCATGCTTTTTATTACGAATGGTTTCCTTGCCATTATCATCATCATACTATGTCTGGTCATTGGATATAACCTGTTTACATCCTGTTAAAAACATCTTTCTCATTGTAAAACTTTTTTATACATGGCTGCCCAGCTTTCGCTCCCATAGAACCGGCCAATAGAATCATTTTAGCAGAGAGAGAATAGACTGGGTATTACGATTTGTCTGGCTGAGAATACTCACTCCCGCCTGCTGTAAAATTTTTGATTTGGAATACTCTACCATTTCCGACGCCATATCCGCATCCCGGTCTATGGATTCTGAATTCTGCGTATTTTCAGCGGCAATATCGTCAACCCTGACCGCATATTCAAGGCGGTTCTCCAGTGCCCCATATTTGCTCCGCACTGAACTCAGATAATTCAATGCCTCATCAATCCTCTCAAGTGCTTTATCGGCATATTTATGTTTACTGACG
>OFGX01000692.1_pt1 | contig 23783 bp, 35 predicted proteins | sample 1521831 | NCBI WGS metagenome assembly OFGX01 (sample SAMEA3504080, study PRJEB24116) | mouse gut metagenome | biome: mouse gut; feature: mouse-associated habitat; material: faeces | place: Denmark | collected 2011 | reverse complement strand
AGATATTGATTGAAAATCTGAATGAATGCTTAAAAGTGTTCTTTTCGAACCTGAACAGGAGACTTTCTAAACTCGTGTAGTTCAATGATTTGTCCCTAGATTGCAAGGAATATCAGACCTGATTTTTTTATGAAAAAATAGCATCCCCTTTCTTACAGTTTCCATTATATCCTGATATTTTTCTGATTCTGGAAACCTTGCAATAATAATTGCAAACTTTTTTATGGGTAGAATTTCTTCTGCCCACCACCATAATATTTTTCAAATCAAATTTTCTTTCTCAAGTGGATGCGCAAATTTACTTAATCATGTTATTTTACGGTTCCGCTGTTAGCTGATGATATACAACCCTCCTTTAAAATAAATTAGTGCCAGAACATATTCCTCCGACACCTGTATCAGCTTCTTCCTATATATAATATACAATTCAAATCTTCTGCTTTTTCAAAGATAGTACAGCATTGCGTGAACCTTCTGTACAATAAGCATCCGGTGTCTGTAGTAGTACGAGCATGAAACTGGAAACGATGCTGCTTGCATCGTTGACGGATTCAGCGCAGTACTGGCGCAGACATCGGATGCTTATTACTATTGAGAGATATTTTTCAGTTCCTTTTCTGTATTATCATAAACGTTCCTTATAGTATCTGACATTTTTTTATCAATATGAACCTGATCGAAGAAAGAAGTACGCATATTGTTTAGTGCATTCACAAGTATTTCATTATTTCCTGTTCTGTAAGCCTGTATTATCATAATGAACATATTTGCTCTTTGATATACTGCTAAACATTCTTCGGAATGCATAGATTTATTGTATTCTATTTCCGTAGATTCAAACAGATTACGTAGATAGCCAAAACATGATTGAATTTCCTGCATACTTGGATGATGTATTGTTAAATCTTTTATAAGTATACGAAATTCATAATAAATATGACTAAATCTTACTATAAACCAAAACTCTCTATTTATATCCTTTTCATGTGAACATAACTGTTTGTAATACGAATGTGCCTTATTTACATCATCCAAAAAAACGTTTGCAGAATCACATTTATACAATGCCTGCAGATAATAGAATATTCCACGATAATATTTTATACGTAAATCATCTGCACATTCAATAATCAAAAGGCCTAGAACCACTTGAAAACAATTAAGCATTTCCGATATCGAATTGTCCTGATTATATATACTATTATCTACTGGCTTATCATCTAACATATAGCTTATAAGATTATCTATTCCTTTGATATCTATTCCGCATTCGATTTTATCTAATATTTTCTGTATAATCCTAATCCACTCTTCTTGCCAATATTCATATGTTATTGCTTTCTCAAAACATAAAAATAGAACGATGTATTTTGATTTTGAGGAAAATCTAAAAAGGCATCTTTGCATCCGTTATTTACACGACATAAACTATTTGCTTGTAAACTTTTTATATTTATTTTGGTATCTTCTATTTTTTTATCACTCAATCATTATCACTCTCCATTTATAATACTTTTCTTATCCCAGATATAACCACTTATTTCCACCTTATCCACTCTATTTTCCCTTAACTACTATCTATGCTAACCTTCTTTCACTCCAATCATGCAATTCAAAATGCAGTGCAAAAACTGTCCTATACACCTATACATATGACAGTTTTCTTTCACGCTTGAAAGCCAAATTTCATTGTCCTTTTCTACTCTTCCATTCCTCAAAATCCAATATCTCAGCCTGCCCACCATTATTGATCAGCTTAATTTTATAATCTTTAAATTCTTCAATATCCCACAATTCATCCTCTGGAACATCTGTAGCAGTCAGGTTTGTTTCGATTGCTTCTATTGTCATATAGAAGAATGAAATTTTTTCTATTCTGTAAATTTTGTTTGCTACTTTTAGGTATTTTATTTTTGTGTTGTTAATTTCTGTATTTCCTCCAATTCTTAGTTCTTTTCAATGAATCCTCTCTTTACTCAAAAGGTGTTTCTAAATTTCATAAAACTGCTCTTGTATTTGCAGTCCATATATGGTAATCTATTGATAAAACCTAATTGCCTCTGCAATATAGGATTTTCCTATACAAAGAATCTTATCTAAATCTTCCATTGTACAAGATTTTCCATTTTTTATATTATTCACAATACAAAGAAAAACCTTAAATTCATTTTGTGTTATTTGTTTTGAAATAAATGCTCTTGCTGTACTGTAATAAAATTCAATATTATGTTCATCATCCAATATTTTCAATCCACGTTTTATTTTGATTTTCATATCATCATATGTTACTTTTTTCTTTCTACATTGTTCTGGTTTTGGTTCAATCAATTCTATACAATGGTGTTCTACTAATTTTTCCAATGTATTTTTGAATGTTTTTATATCCATGCAAAGTTGCCATTTTCCGTGTTTTTTGTATTGCATTTTCATTTTCAATTCTTTTATAGTAAATGGAACCCTTGATTTTGGTTTTATATACTTGTATAAAATCGTCATTACCAGAAATTCATATCCACTAAGGCTTACTTCCCTGTCATTACTTAATCTTCCATCTGTCAATAGCTTCTGTGGCATTTTTACGCCACTATTTTCTCCAATGAATATATTCTTCTTTTGAATCGCTTGCATACAATGGAATTTATCACACTGACGTTTGACAATTTCCTTTACTCTTGGATCTTCTATTTTCTCCCAACATCCATTTAATTTGTATACATCTTCTTTGTCTAAATAGAAATCAACATCATTTCTTATAGTATTTGGATTTTTCGGGGGTCTGCATTTTATGTTCCAGTCTAGGCAAATTTCCCGGACTTTATCTTCTGTATACCCATTAAATCTAAGCATTGAAATAATTCGTCCTAGCCATGTATCTCTTTCACCATGATCCGCACCTTCTCGCAATATCTTTTCAGTGCATAGGCAAGGATAAACTTTTATATCTAAGCCATCACCAGCATAATCCCATTTCTGTAATGGTTTAGATTCCAGTTCACATTCTAAAATCTTTTTTGCATTATCTACTCTACGTTTAATATATCCGACATTACATGGATGGAAATGCTTTACTTCATACGGATGCTTTTGGTAATGGTCTATTTCTTTGACTAATGGAAATCTGCCTTTTTCATCTGGATTCTTACGATTGAAAGTACATGGTATTCTTGCTACTTGTGTCACTTTACAGGCGTTAGTATCTGCTCCAACTAATGCACTTATTTCTTTATTCAACTCACTTATTTCTCTGACTTTACAAGTAGGTGGAATAATTACATAATAATGATAGCCATGTCCAGAATCATAATATGCGTGTAGAAATAGAGTTGGCAGCTTATCTTTAATCATCTTGGTAAAATCATGTGCATCTTTAAAATTAGGATAATCTTTTTTATCAAAATCAATAAATAATACTTTCTGTTGTCGCATATTGGCTTCTCGCCTATGGAGTTCATCATACTTATCTGTTTTTACAGTAGCAAGTGCATTATAAACATGGAAATTGTGCTTATATCGCCTTATGTATTCTTGATATTGCTCAAAATTCTTTACATACTTGTGAAATTTAATCTCGTTTCCATCTTCATCTAGTACTGGATTTCCCTTTTTATCTGTTTTTACTAAGAACAAACATATATATTCATTCTCTTTCAAAACTTTTGGGAACAACATTTCATAGTACCTTTTTAAATATTCTGTTTGTGTGTTATTGCTAATAATACATCACTCCTTTGTTTTTATTGTAATGGGAATAAACGCTGAAGATCAACGTTGTACTACTCCCTTATTACCTATTCTCCTTTTGACAATCCACCATTCCAGTGTTTACACACCTTTGACATTAACAGCCTGTATGCCCTTTTCAGTCTTGATAACATCGTATTCTACTGGTTCCGCTTCTGCTAATTCCTTGAATCCTTCACCTACGATTCCAGAATAATGTACAAATATTTCTTTTCCATCATTACCTGAAATAAACCCAAAACCACGCTGATTATTGAACCATTTAACTTTTCCTGTCATTTCTACTGTCATTTCTAATTTTCTCCTTTTTCTTGTTTGATTTATTTTGGTGGATGGAAATAAAAAATTCCCATCCATATTTACTTCTACATTTATTTGTATTCTGATTGTTAAAAATTAGTTTACAATATTACTCTACGCAGTAAGATATCATTATTACACCTATATTGGCTCTACATTAATCCAGTTCATGTAACAAATCAAAACTTATCTCTCTACGTTTATTTACTGGTCTTTTTATTGGAGTTTCAGTCTCAACTTCTAAATTCAAATCATCAAGATTACTAAATGACTTTTTCTTTTCAAGGACGTTGTTTCTGTTCTTCTACAGCTTTCTTTCCCAAATTCGCAATATATTCTGTCGGAAATCCTAATCCTGATACACAAACAATATTTACATTACCATTGTTGCCAGTAAAAATATTTTCCGGTGTACCAACCGCTTTTACAATTTCTTTTTCATCTATATGATTTTTTCTTTGATTGATAATTCCTATATGAGCAACAATCCCGTCATTGTTAATAGGAATAAAGATATTCTTTGCCGTTAAAGCATTTATCATATCTTGCGTAGATACTTTTTTTGCTTCATTCACGTCTTGTAAATCCGTTTTATAATCTGAACGCATTGCAAAATTTTTTCTGAATCATCGAAGTTTGATACACTGGATGAAGAATCATCTGTAAAAAACGCATCCAACATATTTACCAGGTTATAATTGATTTTGTTTAGATCTGAATCATATGCTTCATTATTTACAAATATAATCCCACCCACTTCTGGAATTTCCAATAGTTCTTTTGCTGTATCATAGGCATTCAATCTTTTCTTGATAGGTTCATCCGTTCTTGGCATCATGAGACACGCACATATAATCTTATCTGGACATTTTTGACAAAGTATATCTGCTAAATATGTAATACACCCACTTCCAGTAGTTCCTCCACCTGTCGCAACAAGCAAAATTATTTTCTCTTCAATAGAAATAACCTTCTGTAAAATGGACTTATTACTTTTAAGCGCCTTAAAAGCTAAACTCCGATCACCGGCCAGTCCATCATATCCTTCCAATACCAACATATTTTTTGCATCAGGTAATGTTTTATTATCCTGACCAGATCCATTGATAAGATAAGACGGATAATTTCGTTGCTGAAAATCATATCCTACTCTTTCGCCACCTAAACCTATACCGATTACAAATACATCATTCTTAATCATTATTCATTCCTCCGCTTTCTATAATTTGACTTCCTTTTACAGATAAATAAAAAGTATCTGCATTCGTTGACTTACATCCTTTTCTACATAACCATATTTGCGTAAATCCATCATCTTCCGATATAATGTCGGTCTTGATATTTTTATCGTACCCATAATTTCTTTTAAGGTCATACTTTCAAAGTAACTTGTACTTCCTTTCTTTTTGAGAAGTTTCATGATTATGTAATCTACTCTTGTTAATCCCACTGATTTTCTCCTTCCTGTGATATTTCAACAAACTACTTGTATTTTTGGTGAACTGCTATTGTAAATGACATGTATTACCATTAGTAGATAGCAGTTCACCAAAACCTAAAAATATATAGGCTTCTCAGCCATACAATCTCAGGATGTATCATATCCTTCTGTTTTTGATATGAGTTTCTTCCTTATATAATGAAGAAACAGATCATATTCTTTACTATGGCACACTGAAACCTGAATAATATGAATACTCATTCTCGATCCCCAAAAATTAGCTTTCAATAGTTTTCCTCCCTGATATTAAATATTTTCTTTCATAATTGATAAAATTGTCTTACCTCTATCTTCTGTATTTAAATAGAAATTTGCATCAAAAAACACCGTATATAGTTTCTATACACAGTGTCACTTTTTATTTTATATATCTATGGAAATGCTAATATACATATCCCATCATTTCTTTTATCAATTTTTCGCATATTTCTTCTTTGGTTCCATCTTGAAATTCACTATCATCCATACGCTTTTTGACATCATCTACCCACTCTTTGAAGCCAGATCCCGTTTCTTCAAGAATATTGTCCAATGCACTATCAATAATATCTTCGAATTCATATAATACTCTATCCATAGTTTTTTGGCCAAAACTATCGTATGAAAATTTTAAATCATCATAATAAACCTCACAATATGGATAATATTTCTTTTGTCTCTCAGTTCTTTCTTCTATTGGAGATTTTACCTTTCTTTCGGAAAAGATCTGATCTTGTCCAGATTCAAAAAAATTATTGATCAAACTCTTAATAAATTTATTCGTACTTTCTCCTGTTTTATCGAGATAATTTTTCAGTCTTTGATATTCGTTCATATCAGACGGTGTATATTTTATTGAAACCATCTTTGTTTTCTGGTCATATTTCTTCTGAGCTGCTTTTTGTGCATTAGATATAGTCCATCTGCTTGCTATTAGGTGATACAATCTCAATAATCCAATCAGGCGCACCATGACAACCTTTATCGTCTAATTTTGACGGATCACAGATTACAGAAATGTCTGGTTCTACATAATTGCTGTCATTTTCATTCAGAAATATTGCAAAAGGGGCTGGAAAAACTTCACAAGAGCCTTTTTTGTTACGGATATATATATTAATCTCCGTACTAAGATAATTTACTAATCTTTGATGGTTTGTATTTGGTGGTGCCATATAATAAATCTTTCCATCAATAAGCTCTGCACGTTCTCCCTCTGGTAATGTGTAGATGTCATCTATTGTGTAGGTTTCTTCTTTTCTTACTACATTCATTGATTGTACCTCCTTAAGTATATTATAATTGAACTATCTATTTTAATTCAAGACCATTACATAACTTTATACAAAGACTTTTTAAATTATTGTCAATTCTAATGGAACCTTTATACCATTTTCTCTTATCATTTCCAAAAGTATAATCATATACCTCTTTTATTTTTTCATATCCAACATTATATTTTTCTTCTTGTGTTCCATTCTCTTTTCCAAATAGACAGGCCATTTGATGTAATGCAGGCACAACTTCAAACAATTGTTGCAATATACTGTTATCCCCATTCATAAATTTTATTTTCTTACTTTCATCTTTTATATTTAAAATTGCAATAATTGGTACAAAAGCTGAGAGAATTAATCCTTGCTCATCTTGATCGTAGATATATTTCGAAGATGCTGCATATGATATTGATTCATAAAAGCGCAAATTTTCTCGAAGTGATAATCTATAATAAGCATTCAAATCTTCGGAAATATATCTTAAATGATATTGTTTATCAGTAAATTCTAGCATATATTCAATTTTACCTTTAATGTCAATCTCTGGAAGATATATATTTTTATCAAAAAATTTATCTAAATATCCTGTCGAATCAAAATTTGCGCCGTAATATTTTGAAATCGAATGAATAAGCTGGCCTCTATTAATTGATGCTATAAATATTATTCTATCATCAGCAAAATAATGCTTAATACGTTCTAGCATTTCTATTGCAAAATATGGCCTACAACGATCTAATTCATCAACAAATATTACTAGTTTTTCAACATTTTCAACTATAATACTATCAAATATTTCTTTTACTTTTTCTCTAATCTCTTCCTCCGTTTTTACTGATGACAAAATATCTTTACTCTGAAATTCTTCTTTAAAATCCCCTAGTTTTAATCTAAAATTTGATACGGAATCTATCAGTTTAACAGCTTTACTTATAATTGAACTTCCATTTAATTTTGTATCACAAAATCCTTCATATTCTTTCAATGTAATCAACAATAGTGACATCAACGGATCATCATGATTATCATATAGCCATGCATTATAATATACAGGAAGATAGGTAGATTTTAATTCTATTTGGTCTAAAACATTTCCAGAAAAATACGGTTCTAATTCTGCAATATTTATTTCCTTTTTCTTACCTGTCAAATATTTTAAAGTCTGTTCAATTTGTCTCACATAAAAGGTTTTCCCTGCTCCCCATTTTGCATCAAGACTAATAAACATATTTCCCTCTATTATATCTAATGCTTCTACAAAATCTTTAATATCCATATTTCGATTATATGTATTATTCTGAATAGATTTTAAAACATTTTCTTTTGTTGCTTCTAATGTAAATCTCTTCATTCTCTTTTGCTCCTCTTTCTATAATAATATTATACAATCGGAAAACTTTTCATTTCAGTTCAAATATATATTTTGAATAATTTTAACATATTGCTATAATCTTTTCAAATATAAAATATTACACATTTACACCACCTATCCACCAAACAATATCGAACTACATTTTTCAAAATCAGTAATCATTTCTATTTTCTATAATAACAAACTATTCTGTTACACACCAAAATCTCCATGCTTCTTAAAAATTTTCTTCCACTAATCCATTACCCAATAGCACTATTTCATACCGAGCAAAAAAGAAACAAAATAGTTTCTCATCTCGAACAACTTACCGACACCCTTAAATTTCACCATTTTTGCTAACTTTTAAAAGCCATAAATCTCAAGATCTCCAAGTAAATCAATACTTTTCGCAATTTTTACTTTCCGCCTACCGAACACACCACAAAAATCACAAATCCAAGCAAAAAAATAGCAGCTTTCCCATGCTATAACACACAAGAAAACCGCTATAAATCCTTTATTTTCAAGCTTTTTTGATAAATTATTCCGAAGCCTTACCGAACCATTACCGAACTGGTGGCAAAATATACTTTCTAAAACAAGTCTTCATTTATAACACTTAGTATTATTTGGCCACATTTACTTAATGCATATTCCACACCTTCATCATCATCTTCACTAAACCCACCTCCATCATACCCACGTTCAGAAAGCAATCCATTACTATACAAAGATTCCATTATCTCTTGTGGAATATTTTTATTTTTGGCACATATAGTTTCTTTTGATTCCCAGTAAAATAAATACTCTAAGTCATCAAAATAGCACTTTTGAACTATCTGACTAATTCTAAAAAATGATTTTATATCATATTCTTTTTCCACACAATAAACATATAGTTTTCCTATTAACAGGGCCTTTTCATCTACGTCTTGACTTTCTAATAATTGAATAATCCTGTATCCTATTTTTTCTTCTTTGTTAAATACATTCTTTTTGTAAAACTTATCTCTCTTTTCTTTACTTATATCTTTACATCCCAGATAGAATTTGAGTAATCTAACATATATTTTATAATCATAAAAACTTTTGCCTGTTTTATGTATTGTTGAAAACACTCTTACAATGGGGAAATCCAAACACATGCCTAAATTCTCCATAAGCTGCTCAATTACTTTATCTGTCAAATCAATATCTAGACCCATTAGTGATTCTACATCACTCTTTTTTTCTACATGATTTTTTAACATTTCAATCTCACACATAAAATATGCCCTCTCTTTTTTATAATCATAGCATACTTTAAAAGAGAGAGCCATACATATTTCTATTTTACAATTTACAGATTTTCATTTCGTTTAAACAGATACTTGTCAGTACCAGAGTAGAACCCAAATTTAATTTTCTTTATATCGTCCTCTGATAGCGTCAGACCTTCCCTTTTTAATCTGGCTATCACATTGTTAAAAATTTCTTTCCTTATCTGATTGCTTTCTTTGATATTTTCCATATCGTTCTAATCCCCTTCCTTATTCCTTTTATCACATATCTTCTTTCCTATTAAGTATACCCACATATTTATAGAAAGTACTCACCGCAATACCTTGTAACTTTGCGAACTGTACTACTGATATACTTCCATATTCTCCAGACTGAAATTTACTATATTCTTTTATAAACTCTTTCGGAACTCCTGTTGCTGGTCTTCCAAGCTTTTTACCTCTTGACTTTGCCACTTCAAGTCCTTGCATCACTCTATCATGAATCTTTTCTTTTTCCTGCTGTGCAATATGGGCCTTTAGAGTGACGAATATATCAATAATCATTTTTGATAGGCTATCATCATTCATTTTTTCCCAGTCATTCAAAAAAGGAACATCCAGAGCAACAACACGAATCCCTCTTGACTGCAAATCTTTAATTTCCACGATTACATCATCCGCATTTCTTCCAAGACGGTCTACATCGGATATAATCAAGGTATCACCTGTTCTGAACTGTTTCTTCATATTGTGATAGTTTGGTCTGTTATCTGCTTTTGTTCCACCTGTAATCACATCGGATATAAAATCATCAATCCTAAAATTATTATTGACAGCATACTCAATAATTGTTTGTTGCTGCCTATCTATCTTTTGAGTTTTCTTATTTGTAGATATCCTCATATACGCAAATATTTTATTTTCCATCTACATTCCTCCACAAAATCCATAACTATTTTTATATAGGATTTTTCCGTAATATTTGTAGAAAACTACTTAAAGTCTTTCCTTACATGAAATCAAATGTTTTTATATAAGCTTAAACCGTTGAAATCCATTGCCTTTTTATCAGCTTTCACCTATACTATTAATTATAGAAGAAACACGTATTCTCTTGTACGCAATTAGTTTAAAAATCCGCAGGAGGTGATCCACATAAACATTGAACTCAAACCCACAAACAAAATCAAGAAATTCTTCCAGGGCATACACAGCGCATTAGAAGATATTTTATTTTCCGCTGTTCTTCATATTCCAAAATCATTTCTTCCATCGTTCCTTATGCCCTGGTTAGACAGATATACTACAAAACGCACTCAGGAACTACAGCAAGAGATCACTCGTCAGCAATGGAAACAAGTATATCTTGAAAAAGCGGCTACAGAAATTCATTCCAGAGCAAAACAACATCTATCTGATTGAATACAGAAGGAGGGATTGCCCCTCCTACAATTTTTTTGCCTATTTTTTCCATGCATCAATACCCACTTATCGCCCAGCTTATTATCAGATACGCAGGAGCCAATACATAGAACGAAAATAACATCATATTGAACTTTATCCGTTCAATCCGTTCTTTCCGTTTCCTCTGTACGCTGTTCCTTCTATATAAAATACGTTCCGCCTGCTCTAAAGTATAATAATCGTATGTAGCAACAATTTTTCTCATTTTAAATGTCTCCCTCTTATTATCTATTCTGTTGAAAGAACTTCACGAATCTGATTCCGTCACATATCCCTTGAATATATGCCTGTTCCATATAAGCTGTGCCAGTATCATTTTCAATATCTGACAAATTATTGATTGCTTTCATTGTTTTTTCATTCAGATTAAGCATTTCTATCTCTCTGGACGCTTCATTCATCTTTTCCTGATCGTTTTGATATTCTTCTGAATTTCGATAATCAGACATATTGTCTTCTCGAAATTTACTTAGCAAAGCTTTTAAACGTTCTTCCCAATCTTCCTTTCTCATTGTCTCTCTCCTTTTTTCCGTAAATTTTCCGCTGGTCACATTTCAAACAATTCCTTTAAAGCTCTTGGTTGATACTGCCTATGATCCATTCGTGTAATATTTTCCAAAATCTGTTCCGTTGACAGTTCTTCACATATACCAGAAACAATATAATCTATCTTTTGAATTTCATCTTTAATCTTCCGGCGATGGTGAAGCCGCTCCTGTAGCAACTTATACATTTTGAATCCATTGCACACATTATAGTTATGGAATTCCATAGCGTGGTATATATCAGTCACTTCTCTTTCTACCTGCGCAAGTTTTAATATAAGGTAGAGCTTCCGCTTCGATATAGTATTAAATCCTATATCAAATAGACTGTCTGATTCCAAGAGTCTCTTAATATCCAAATTCTCCACCGAAGATAAATCCTCTTCTATTTCCGCTGCTGATACTATTTTCCAGTTAGATTTATGCAATATATCCTCACTCAAATTTTTCAAGATATTTAGTATTTTCGTATATTTGAGTTTCACAGAATGGCCATAATCATTTACCACAATATTTTTTTCTGTCACATGATCATAACCTATATAGTTCTTTCCATCAGTCAGCACATACTGCGGTTCCTTTCTCCGCATTTTATCCAGAGCAGTATCAAACACATAATACCCTTTTGTTTTTCCGCAGTACTTTTTCTTTGCATCTACAGCCTTTTTTACTGAATGAAAATCTTGTGCTTCTAATTTGTTCCGCACTTTGATAATTTTTCCTGCAGCATCATGGGCAATATAATATTTTCCGTTTGTCAAAACGATTGCCATATTTCTTCCGCCTCCGGACACAGTGAACTGCCATTTTTCAGACAGTCCACAGCTAATTTTTTCTATCTTTCTTCCGGGAAACAAACAATAGTTGAATTATCCCCTGGATTTTCTGAAATTCGATTAGTGATTATGTAGATTTTCCCTTTACAAGTTTGATATGCCGCCAATAAATACAAATCATCTGGATTCTGTAAAGCATCGTTATTGATTTCCTGATCTGACAGAGATAAATCTCCCCAGTCTTTTACAGCATATCTTTTCAGTGCTAAACTAATTTCTAAAGTAAACCGTTCATTTTCCATAGCTTCATTAATTCCACAGGTTACAACTACTTTACCCATATTGAAATATTTTGAAGTAAACATATTTTTCACCGCCTTTATTTATTATTTTTCCTTGTTTAACTTATGAGTGAATGACTGTGGCAGGATTCGAACCTACCATAATGCACCAGCCAGACTAAACTTTTATTTACGAATCAGCTTTAAATCATCAAACCAGCGTACCGATCCATCTCTGTTAATCGGAATCTCAACTTTCTTTCCATTCCCGAACTTGATCACCTTTGATAACCTATTCTTTCCTTCCGATGTAAGTTCCGCTCTTGTAAAAATCCTTGTTTCCGAACCCATTCGCATTATTCTCCTTTTCCTTATGCTACTTTTTCAACCTCTGTACAATGCAGTTTTATCAGTTCCACCAAATAATTTAATTTTCCATGTACAACGCCTGAATCCCTTGTTGAATGGTTAATATCCCATTCATGCCATGTTTTCCCGTCAATTTCCGTCTCATTTCCACCATTTACAAACCATTCCAGAAAATCCCCAAATTCTTTATCATTTCTTCCAAGTTCTGTATATGCTTTAAATGCTGCGACAAAAATATATGCATTCTTGCTACTGAATAATAATCTAACATTCGTTGTTCCATCCATAGATTCCGTCAATCTGATTAAAAGATTATCCAAACTTTCAAAATCATGAATACACGCATTCTCATTCAGCCATTTGAAGCCTTGTTTTGTATCTTTCTTATAGTGATCCGGATAGTTGCACAGGAGAACCATGTCTCCGACAATTCTTTCAAATGTTCCATTCAGCTTCCCTTTTTGGCTATAGGAATAAACATCTAAAAAGAATCTATTGTTTGTTATTTCTCTGATTTCCCTTGCAAATGCATCTATATAGGTAAATGCCTTTTGTGCCTGATTCATTGCCTTATGATTGTTATACTTCCGTACAAGTTTAGAAATTTCTGTCGTATCACAGTTTTGATGTATTGCAACTTCAAGCTGATATCCATTGAAACGCTCCTGCAGTTCTTCCGGCAACTGATCATAGGTTTTATTCCGAATATCACATTCTACGGATTCCCATACAAGCTCTCCTTACTCGTCTCTCTTTGGTTTTCCATTTTCATCCATGACTTTCCGCTGATATGTAACCATGTATTCATCAATATTCTTTGTAATTTTAGTATTAGCGTATTTGAATAAGGAAAGCTTGTTTAAGAGGTTCAAAAACACGTCAAGCCCGCAAAAAACTTACATTTAGGGCTTGACATAATAGGAAGGTAATGTATGGAGCGGTAAAGAAAGATCTTGTGGAGATTATAAAAACATTATGCGAGTATAAACATGTAAAGATAACAGCAGGGGCGGTAGCAGAAGATCACGTGCATCTATGTGTAGAATTGCCGCCAAAGTATGCAGTGTCAGACTTTATGGGCTACTTAAAAGGAAAAAGTGCATTACAGGTATTTGACAGGCATCCCGAATTCAGGGCTCGAGGAGATAAAGAATTTTGGGCAAGAGGGTATTATGTGGAAACAATAAGCAATATCGATGAAGCAACAGTGAAGAGATATATTGAAAAGCAGAAGGAAGAGTCCGAAAAGGGAAATGACTAAAAAGTGCCCCTTATAGGGGAGCCAGTAGTAGGCAAGTAAAGCATTCCTTATAGGAGGGCAAGTAACAGGCTTGTAACATCCCCCTTTAAAGGGGAGCACGCAGTCGCCCTTACAGGGCTCTTCCAAACCACCACTTGAAGTGGTGGTTTGTGACTTCGCTTCATATCATTTTCGCAGTATGGTTCTAATACTGCTAAATTTTTGCTATTCATTTTCTTTTCACCTCACTTTCCTTTTGACTACCTCCCACCTTTACCAGATGGGAACGCTCACAGCTTAAAGCCCTGTTTATAGTGACCGTGACCACTGTATTATTTGATTCTAAGTACTTTGAAAATGCTGACCTTTTCATACGGCTTCAAGTCTTCGCCTAAAACATCTTTTAGCTTGTCCTTATCAATTGCCGTTCTACTCTGCGGTTTATATGTGATTTTCGCTGTGTCCGTAATCTCTGTATCAATATCATTTTCAGTCATATATGAAATGATCTCATGTTCAACCGCTTTTAGTTCGTTTTCAAGCTCTTCTTTCATTGTCTTTAAACTTCTTAGCTCCTGAACCTTATTTTCTAGCTCTTTTTTTGTGATACACATATCCTTGCACCTTCCTTTTCTTATAATTAATTTGGTGAGTAGCAACCCCTAAAGAATCTTCTGGACTATTCCTCTCTTGTCTCGATATCGTCACCAGTATATTGTTTTAGGTTTGTGGATGCTTTCGGCTTGTCCGGTTGCTTATTTGAAGAATCAAAAAGAGTGTAAAGCCCTTGATGATTCAATAAAGACTTTACACTCTTTTTGATTTTGGTATATTAATCTCCATCTTCTAGCATTGACTGGAATATGTCTAGAACCTTTTTTAAATCCTCATTGTCAGGAGATTTTTGCAATGCTTTCCTAAGCAATTCCAACGCCAAACGAATAAATCCTTGAAATTGTTTATTGGTCATTCCCATAATTCCACCTCCCTTCTATATGAAAAATATCGTCCTATGAGATATCTCCATTATATCAAAAGGAAATTTGAGTGTAAAGTCTTTATTCAATTATCAAAGCGCATAGGATTTCGATATTCTACTATCCCGACCGCTATATAAGCGGTTTCGTCTTAATTTTCAAAGACTTTTCAGGGGATTTTATTGAATCTGCATTTCCACATCGTATTTATTGTCAATCACATGTTTAAGAAGAAATATCGCTGTTATTTTTGATTTAGCAAGTTGCTTTGCTCCGAAAATGATCGCTTCGTCTCTATTTTCATAATATGTATTATCGCTTGTGTTATCGTGAAAAATTTGTACTCTATATTCCTTCATTTTAGCTGTGTGGTTCATAATGTTTTCCTCCCCTTATGCAATCATCATGATTTCATCTAAATAGATTCTTAAACTACCTTTGCGGATGTAACCTCTGCCTGACTCTGTATAATGGATTTTGTGCTTGTGGTAGTTGGTGTAACCCTCACCGCTTGACCATGCCGCTATCAGATCACAATTGTCTTTCCATTGATCAATATCATCTGGTTCAAAGATTGCTATACCGAAGGTATTACAAAATGCCATAGTTCCTATTGGTTGAATATTTTTGTATCTCTCATGTCTTGCTGTGTTTTTCATTATGTGTTTGGCTCCCTTCACTTTATTTTGTTTTTGTGTTCCTGTCGCTTAACTTGGTTACATTATATACTGGGTACAGTATTTTGTCTATTGACATTTTCCACAAATGTACCCAGTATATTTTGTATATTTTTATACTGGGTACAGTATTGTTTTTTTTGATTTTTCATGGTATGATAAAGTACTAATATAAAGAGGTGATACTATGGCATACAGTGAAGCACAAAAAAAAGCGGTAAAAAAATATAATGAAAAAGCATATGATGAAATTAAATTAAGAGTAAAAAAAGGAAATAAAGACATTATTCAGAAACATGCTGAATCAAATAACGAAACCGTCAACAGAATGTTAAATAGATTATTGGAAAATGAAATACCTGAAATGAAAGACTAATTTACTGCTATATTGATATATAGCAGTATTTTTATCGGAAAATATATTGTACCCAGTATTCATATTATACAAATTTCTATCTCTATTTTTGTCTAAAATGTCAATTGAATTTATACTGTACCCAGTATATAATAATCCCATAAACAACCACAAAGCACCTTGACAATTGAATAGACTTCATACCTTGACTGTGATATAATATGTACTATCAACTATAACAAAGCATCATCACAGAAAGAAGGTGATATAAGATGGCATTGACAAATGATGATTTATTAGCAATATCTCAATTGCTAGATACAAAACTACAGAACTTTGCAACTAGAGAAGAGCTTGATTCTAAATTAAGGGAGTTAGAAAACAATATCCTTGAAGAAGTTGACACAGTTCAAGAAAAAGCTAATGACCATTTTAAACGAGTAGAAAAGCGACTGGATGATATCGAAACAGAAGTACACGCTTCAAAACTACAAAACGATACATTGAATTTACTGTTAAGACGTATCGATTTAATGCAAGACGAGATCAACGAACTGAAAAAGAAAGTATCATAAACACAACTACATAAGCGATCACTAAAAGGTGTGAAGTCTATTGAATTGTCAAGGCTTCGCACTTTTTTATTTCATAAATTACAGGAGGAAAAACACATGAGAACAACACGAAAGTCACTGCAGGCACAGATCAGCAGGTACAACACTTTGAATGGTATTCAGTTAAAACTCAATGACGATATCATAGGCGGAATTAATTTGTATACCGTAGATGATAACATGGTTGCATCAGGCACACTGTCAGAAGTTTCTTTTGCGTTTTTAGGGGCTGTTTTCAATTGAATGGTAGCAAGGGTTAAATGATTAGGGTATGCGTATTTGATTCATTTTAGGGGCTATTTTCGGTGATTTAAGCATATACACATATACCGGGGGGATGTTTACATTTTGAATAGGTTTTCATGTTTTTCCAGCCGGAGGATGTGTTCTATTCACACACCACCAAATTTTTAAGACACCGAAACATCTTCTTTTAACAATTCATATATATTTCTTACGAAAGTTCAGTTCATGTGCATTTTTACACATATACTGAACAGAATAAAGATATACTCCTATTAATAAAGACAGACTATGTGATTGTATTGCTAACGCAACAATCACTTTCATAAATTTTTTTGATAATTGTAGAATGAATTAAAAAAAATCCTTTTTATAAAAGTATTTCAATATCATTCTTTTCATAAATTATCCATATCATGCAACTTATCCCTGATATTTTCTAATAAGAAAATAATTTCCGCAAAGCCTATAGGAATTAGTCCTGAAATCAAAATTACGACCTCTGTAACAATAAATGTAGTAATAATCATAGTACGACCATCAGAACTGTAAGTTGCAATATAATTTGTTTGCGTTAGCGCAAACTCAATAAGCGTTCCAAATATAATTACACACCATCCAATCCCATAAAATACCTTTCCTACCATATTTGTCTTATTCTTGTATGCTTGATACTCTTTTTTTATTGCTTCTTTTTTATTCTGCACAGTCCTTTCTTGATCCTGCATCATTGTTTTTTCAACTACAGCATTTTCATTGACACCAGCAACATCTACCTCCCTTTCAGGCTTTTCATACCATATTGGTTCTATGTCTACATCATCTGATGCATAATATTTCAAGTTTCCCCTGATAACTTTACCGCACTCTTTGCATTTAAATGATAAATCTTCATTTCCATTGTCCATATCAATACCACATTCACGGCATCTTAGTATTGACTTTACAGCGTTTTCAGGTCTATTCTTTAATTTTTGCATTTCCTGAATCTTAGACATTTTTATTTTATACTTCTTACCACATTCCGAACATTTCCAAATCACCAAATCATCAGCAGCAATAGTGGCACCACAATTTGTACAGCGATTCATAATACGCTTTCCCCCTTCTTTCTTCTATAACTGACAAAAATTGTAACATATTTTTCAATAGAAATCCACTATATTCATACTTTTTACGCATAATAAAACACCATTTTTGTACAACATATAAGTAAACTTATATTGTAACGAGGTACAAAAATGGTGGAATCATTAAATTTTGGAAAAATTTTAAAAGAGCTGCGACAAAAATCTGGACTTACACAAAAACAATTGGCAGCACAAATGGGTGTAACAAAATCACTCATTTCATTTTATGAATTACAGGAACGAGTGCCTTCACCATCCGTATTAGTAAAATTGTCTACTATCTTTCATGTAAGTACGGATTATCTTTTGGGCATTGACACTACTAAGAGATTAGATGTATCAGATCTTGATGAGGATGATATAAAAGTAATATCGCTTATGATAGATACTTTAAGAAGAAAAAATAAAAGATAACAATGTGGATAGAAAAAACTGCCATTCGTGTTTTATTCCCTCAGAAGATGACCAAATACTCTGATCCAGAAACAGCACTCCCAGAGAGGGTGCGTATATTTACATCAAAATATCCAAATACCCACCCCACTCTAACTTCCCCTGAAAAAAAGTAAAAAAATAGGGCACATCAGATATTTTCTATCCGATATGCCCCACATTGAATCATTCCTTCTTAAAGTTCTTCTGGCTTTCAAACCACTTCATTTGTTCTTCATGCTCATTCCTCTTTTCATCATAGTATTTCATCATTTTTTGGTGCTGTTCAATTGTCTCTGTTATTTCATCACTGATATCTATGGTTCTCTGGATAGCGTTCAGCAAATTTTGCTTATGTTCTTCTTCCATACGTTTCTCTTCTGCCGCTTTTCGTTCGGCTTCTCTCTTTGACTCCGCTTTCGCAAGTATAGACCTGGCAAAATTATTAATACTTTCCCGATGTTCCCTCTCTTTGCGAATCTCACGCTCAATACGTTCCTGCCTCATAATATATGACTTTTTTTGCTCTTCTTCCTCTCGTTTCCTCTCTCTTCTACTTGCTTCATTAATATCGACCATATATTGATATATACTTAAATCAGGCTTCGCATATTCTAATAAATTGCCGTATTTTTCCTTTGCTTCCTTTTCCCGCTCTTCTCTGGTTTTCCAGTCTACATGGTTTAAATCTGAATATTTGTCCAGTAATTGTCCGTATGGGTTATTATTTTTCTTATCTGTGCTCATAATTTTTAAATCCTCCTGAATCGTGTTAATATGGCTGTACTTCAACCTTTAATAATTTATCGTAGATACAATCTGGAATCTGTTCTTTGTATTTTGCTGCCATCATCAGTATATCAACTTTCTTCATCATCTTATATTCCGCAAACGCTTCCTCTGCTGTATTACACCCTGATAATATAATTTGCTTCTCAGATCCAGTAAAAGTGATTTTACCGAAATATTTACCAGCCCTTCCGCTATAATGCACCCCCAATGGTAGTACATTATCGGGTGTCTCTCCCTCTGCATAATGCTTTTTGCTGTTCGCAAGCATCGCATTCAATCCTTGTGGTAATATACAGCAAAAATTCGGATGATACATGCCGGAACCATCACCAAATAAATCCTTATCCACCTGCATTGACTCATCACCGCATTCGTAGTAATGCTCCAGATACCACTTAACAAAGGATTTCGGATGGTCAAGCCATTCCTGGCACATGGTAGATTTGTCATAGCATTTTCTAATCCTATTATCCTCTTTTGTATCTTTACATCTTGTTCTTATCCCGTTATACACGTGATACGCTTGTATGCTTGCCCTATTTTCATACTCTATGTACTCCTGTTTAAGATTCAATTCCTGCCACGTTACTTTACCAGCTTTCAACTTCTTATAATCTTCGGGCGTAACTGTCAGAAGATTCTTGTACCAATTGTTACATTCGTCCCCATCCTTGTGCCATATCTTAAATCTGCCTTTATATTTTACAAGAAATGTATCAACGACTAAACCCTCCGGTGTTGTTTCTCTTTTCCACTTTGTTTCCTTTATAGAGTAGATACGCTTTTCATTTTGCATTTTCTTCTCTTCTAAAATCTGATTACACTCTTCGAATGGCGTGCCTATTCTAAACACTCGTTCTGTTTTTTCTTTCTTTTTATTTGGTATTTTTGTTTTACATTTTGATTTGATCGGATAACTCACAATTTCTCTTTCAATCTCAAAAACCGTATAATGACAATTTCCTCCTTTGTGTTCATAAAAAGTATTTTTATCCTTACGATTTAGATTGTTGACACATCTTCCGTAATTACTAATCCAATAATTTTCTGTATCTTCTACACTCACAAACACTTCAAATGCATTTTTCAACTTATATTTAATTGGATACTCCACTGGTTTGCATTTGTCTTTTGGTATTTCCTGCAATTCACTGTTTTCATCTAAAACGAATTGCATCCTTGTTTCTGCATTCTCTGCAATTAATTCCTTTTTCATTTTTCAATTGTTAATTCCTTCCGATACGATAATAGATAGCATTCGTCTATATACGAACGCTAAAAAGAGAACCCTGAACCGGATTCTCGGATGTTTTCCTTTATTCAATTGTTTTTTACCAAATTAACAAATTAATCAGACAAAGACTATCACTTGCCCTTCCTTCCGCTCCTATGTGTCGGCGCTTCAATCACAATCACATTTTCAGCCTGTTCCTTACCCGTCTTCTTATTGATCCCTACTCCAAACTCAACTAAATACCCATGTTCCAAAATTCCGTCCTGAATTTGGGATACGTGAACAAAATAAGACTGCCCATCAACCCTTGATTTTATAAATCCAAAACCTCGTTCTTTATCGTATTTTGATACAACGCCCCACATTCTATCCTGATCCATGCAGCTATTCCTCAATTCTTTCAAAATTTTTCTCCCCTCTAATGAATTTGTCAACATTTTTTGAAATATTAAACTTGATAACCCTTCTCTCTGGAAGCCGTATTTTCTGTCTATTGATTGAATCAAACGCAATTCTTCCTTTCCGAATATTCGAAACGAAATTACCAAAACCTCTCACAGAAACGTCTTCACCATCAATCATGCACTGTGATAAGGTATTCAGAAATTCATTGATGATCATTTCAATATCTACTTTTCTGAGCCTCTCTTTACGTCCCTGTTTCCCTACGTTTACCTTTTCCCATACTCTGTCAATCAGTTCTGGTTTTAGGATCATTCTGCTTATCCTCCTTTGCTTCTAAAATCTTTTTCGTATATCTTCATATACTTTGTGCCTATCATATAGTGCTGGCTGTAACGCTCTATACGGCTCATACAGACATTTTCTTGCTTTATGCAAGAACTTCCTACATCTATAAATTTAGGCATCAAAATAAGCCTCACAATTGGTTATATAAGCAACTGACTGTGGGACTTATTTTGATGTCCAATATTTAATTGTCATATTAAGGCTCTTTGAAATACTGTTGTAAAAGTGATGTAAACTTGACTTGTTCCATACTATAAATCCAGTAACTATGCGGGTTCCACTGTGAATTCCATCTTACAGTTTTGTAAGGCGGCTGCATCCAGTATCCGCCCCTGTACCAGTTCCTTCATAATAAATAGCGGACACATCCCCCGCGCCTCTGCCGAGATCACCGGGAGCGTGGCCCTTTGAACCGGATTCGAATGACGGTTCCGTTTTCCAGAGAAGAATTGGCTGTGATCACATGCCCCAGATTATCGCAGATCCTGCGGCACAGGTACAGACCGATCCCGCTTGCCTTTTTATCACTTCTTCCGTTATATCCGGTATATCCTTTTTCAAAAATGCGTGGAATGTCCTCGGGTGCGATTCCGATCCCGGTATCCCGGATGCACAGAATTGCATCCCCTGCCTCTTTTGCCATGGCGTCCGATTCCATCTCGATCGTGATCCTGCCGGATTCCGTGTATTTCAGACTATTGGAGATGACCTGCTCCAGGACGAACTGAAGCCATTTTTCATCCGTCACTGCTCTGGTATGTAATGGACGGTAATCCAACTGCAGTTTTTTCCTTATAAACTGTCCGGCAAACTTTTTCACTGTCTGCTTGACAATCTCGTCCAGATCATATTCCCGGATCACATAATCGGTAAAATCCGAATCCAGACGGAGATATCCCATCACCATCTCTACATACCGTTCAATCCTCGCCAGGTCTTCGAGTATCCTCCGGGCAAACTCCGAATCCTGATTCTGCAGATTCAGGCGCATGGATGCAATGGGCGTTTTGATCTGATGCGCCCACACGGTATAATAATCGATCATATCGGAGTAACGGAGGTTCATCTGTGTCTCCAGCTGCTTCTGTTCCTCGCACAGCCGGCTGATAATCTGCTGATAGTCCCGGTCTTCCACTGTGATCGGTTCCGGAAATGATTCCTGCAGCGCAGATGGAAGCCTGCCAAGCTCTTCCAGCCGCCGGTGCCGCAGCCATTCCCGGCGTATGCCGGATATCAGGAAAAGCAGTCCCAAAACCGTGCACACAAACGCAGGATACAAAACCGCTCCTGCCGGAAGGCGGTACAATAAAAATGCACATAAAAATACGAGGCAGAACAGGAAAAATACAAATATTCCCTTTCGCCGCTGTCTGAAATATCCGATGATAAAATGCATATAGCTCCTTTTCCTTTCGGCACTACACGAAGACCGTTCCTATGTCACCGTAATGATATATCCCACACCTACTTTGGTGGTAATAAATCCTTCCAGCCCGGAGGCATCCAGCTTCTTCCGCAGCCGGTTCACATTGACGGTCAATGTATTCTCATCCACAAAGCTGTCTGTCTCCCAGAGCCGCTCCATCAGCCGCTCCCTGCTGACGACTTTCCCTTTACTCTCCATCAGCGCCAGCAGTATGCGGTACTCATTTTTCGAAAGATTGATCCTCTCCCCCTGGTAGACCAGCGTATTGTCTCCCATATTCAGAAGCGCGCCCCGGTGCTCCATCACAGGCACCGTCCCCGCAAAGTCATACGTCCGGCGCAGCAGTGCCTGTATCTTGGCGATCAGTACGCTGCCGTCAAAAGGCTTCACAATAAAATCGTCGGCCCCCATGTTCATTGCCATCACAATGTTCATACTGTCCGACGCCGATGAGATAAACATAACCGGCACGCTGGACAGTTTACGGATCTCGCCGCACCAGTGGTACCCGTTGCGGAAGGGCAGGCCGATGTCCAGCAGCACCAGATGGGGGGCGAAGGCGGAAAATTCCTCCATCACCCGGGAGAAGTCCTTTACCGTCCGGGCCTCCCAGCCCCAGGAGGCGATGTGTTCCACCACCGCCCTGGCAATAACGGCGTCGTCCTCTACCACAAAAATCTTATACATATCGTGATCCTCAGATGTAACAATACAAATTGTAAAAGTCAGAGCAGTTCCCGCAGGAATTCGTCCCCGTCCCAGTGCACATACTGTTCACCCAGGCTGTCATCCTCAAACACACGGATCATCTGATCAAAGCTCACCGGCAGCGGATAGTTCTCCAACTCACTGCGCTTGATCCAGAACACTTTTCCCTCGCGAGAGGATTGTAGCTCCCCGGAAAACTGGTTCGCTTTATAGAGCATCACAATATATCGCGTGCCATCCTCCTCCGGAAACTGCTTCAGTCCGCACAGCCGTGGATGCTCAATGGTCAGCCCCGTCTCCTCCCAGACCTCACGGATCACAGCTTTGGTGAAGGACTCCCCCGGCTCCACATGGCC
>OFGX01000683.1_pt1 | contig 23954 bp, 18 predicted proteins | sample 1521831 | NCBI WGS metagenome assembly OFGX01 (sample SAMEA3504080, study PRJEB24116) | mouse gut metagenome | biome: mouse gut; feature: mouse-associated habitat; material: faeces | place: Denmark | collected 2011 | reverse complement strand
ATCCACGTCCCCACGCGGGGGACGACCTTTTTCAGCGTGGCATCCGCATTGCCTCTGACGATTTCAATCCACGTCCCCACGCGGGGGACGACGTAGGGATAACTGGAGTTATCGGGGCATTTAAAGATTTCAATCCACGTCCCCACGCGGGGGACGACATTTTCATAATCTCTCCTTACTCCGGGCTTTCAGATTTCAATCCACGTCCCCACGCGGGGGACGACCATATGTCCATCCAAATATCTGCCCCAGGGCGTTTATTTCAATCCACGTCCCCACGCGGGGGACGACCGGAACCCCTCCTTATCTTGACTGATACTGTTCTGATTTCAATCCACGTCCCCACGCGGGGGACGACCATTCATGGTCATAGGTGTGAGCAGAATAAACTCTGATTTCAATCCACGTCCCCACGCGGGGGACGACAGGTGTCATAAGTTGCTCCATATTTCCCAATTTATTTCAATCCACGTCCCCACGCGGGGGACGACTTCTTGCGCTGCATTTTTTGTCTCGTATTTTTCTATTTCAATCCACGTCCCCACGCGGGGGACGACGGTGTAACTGCCGGAAAATGCCACTGTTTTCAAGTCGATTTCAATCCACGTCCCCACGCGGGGGACGACTTCTGCCTTTATGTACTTTTTTGTGTCGATTATGATTTCAATCCACGTCCCCACGCGGGGGACGACGACTAAGTACGCCATCTAAGCCCGTGTTTAATTAAATTTCAATCCACGTCCCCACGCGGGGGACGACGAAGCAGAGGCGGAGGCAAACCGCAAGATTGCGATTTCAATCCACGTCCCCACGCGGGGGACGACATCGTAATACTTTGCGTTATCCTCAACTTTCCTATTTCAATCCACGTCCCCACGCGGGGGACGACAGGAAGTGCTGAACATGTCGGATTTGTTAGAGATATTTCAATCCACGTCCCCACGCGGGGGACGACGGCTCATGCGGTGACGGATGTATATGTCAGCCACGAATTTCAATCCACGTCCCCACGCGGGGGACGACATTTTCGGCGATAAGAGGACGCAGATTAATGCAATTTCAATCCACGTCCCCACGCGGGGGACGACGGGGCAATGTGTTGGTTGATGTGACAACAAATCTGATTTCAATCCACGTCCCCACGCGGGGGACGACTTCGTGCAATCTGCACAAAGTTCGTAACAACCATCAATTTCAATCCACGTCCCCACGCGGGGGACGACCTGCCGAAGCAGAGCGGAGAATCCGGAGACCTAAATTTCAATCCACGTCCCCACGCGGGGGACGACATTCCTCAAAGATAATCGGTGGATTGGCACAGAATTTCAATCCACGTCCCCACGCGGGGGACGACCGCAAAAACAGCCAAAATATATTCTATCTACCATAATATATTCAGCCATTCATACAACAAAACAAAATCAATACCACAAATATCCAATCCCACCCCCCAATCCCACCATAAAACACCTCAAAATTCCGGTGCGGATCCCCCGGCATTCCTATGTTCGCTACCGATTCGCACTACATAATCAAAGACCCTTTCATATCCAGGCTGTCCTTCACCCCAATATGATCCACCTTATTCCGATAATTGTTCCCCAGATAATAAAAGCGCAGGCTGTCCTTCTCCACATCAATGATTTCTTCCAAAATCGCTTTCACTTCCCTGCACTTAGCGGCATCCATCTCACATTCAAAGACAGAATTCTGAACCCTCCTCCCATAATTGACACATTGCTTCGCCACCTGCCGCAGCCTCTTTTTGCCTGCGGCAGTCTCTGTATTCACATCATACGTAATCAGCACAAGCATCCCCAAATCACCTACTTCCACAGAAAAGGCGGATACGCGTCCAAGTCCCCACGGATAAAGCGTGCCAACAGCAGCGCCTGGGAATACGGAACCATCCCCCACTCTACTTTCTCTTCCAGAAAAGGATGCCTGATGGCTTCCTGTTTCCTGGACTGCCATGCGGACAATACGGCTTTCCTGGTATCATCGTCCATCATGACTGCCCCATTCTCTTTCTGATAAAAGCCCGAGGGCGAAACAATCCTTTTATTAATCAGCGACAGCACAAAACGATCCGCGAACACAGGCCTTAATTCCTCCATAAGATCCAAGGCCAGGGATGCCCTCCCGGGCCGGTCTGTGTGCATGAAACCCACATACGGATCCAATCCCACTGTCTCCAGGGCCGAGGCTGTCATATTCGTGAGCAGCGTGTATACAAAGGAAAGCAGCGCATTGATTGCATCTAACGGCGGCCTTCGGTTCCTGCCCTGAAAACGAAATGCCTCTTTCTGCTGCAAAATCAATTCATCGAAGACCGAAAAATACAGACTGGCCGCCTCCCCTTCAATTCCACGCAGCGTATCCATAGACGCACATTTTTGTACGCTTTCCAGTGAACATTTCAACTGTCCAGAGACCTTTTTCAGCCTCTCCGTGTCCACTCTCATGGCGTGATCCCTGGTAGCGCGCTCCAACACCCATCTGGCATTGAATATCTTGCCGATGATGAAGCTTTTTGCGATATCCAGGCTGCCCGCTGCATCCTCCGAGATGCCATACTGCCTCTTGCGCAGGAGCACGTTCCCTCTTTCCTCCCCGGAAATCCTCGCCAGGAAGCGCCCGGAGCGGGACAGAAAGGAAAGCGCCACATTCCTCTGGGCACATGCTCCCATCAAAGCCGGACTGGCTCCCGTGAACCCGAATGTCACGATGGCTTCCAGATTATGCAGCGGCACTCTGCCCACCTCCTTCTGCTCGGCCAGGACTACCACATTCTCTCCGTCCAGAGACAGATACCGGTCTGACGAGGTGATGTACAAAGTATTGAGCAGTCTCTTCAATCCGTTTCCTCCTCTCCGATGCACCTGGAAATGTACTGCCTGGCCGATTGCTTCTTTGCTATCTGGGGCAGGCAGATGTTCTTCAGGGAGCAGGCATTGCAGGCTTTTGTCCTTCTTGCCTTGGGCGTATACTTCCGCTCGTAATGCCGATGCATCTCCTCGAAGGCATCCCTTACCTGCTGCCTGACCCCTTCCTCCAGGGGCACTTCGATTCTACGCCTTATCTCTCCGTAAAACAGATATCCCTTCTCAATCCTGCATGCCAGCATCTCCTCCAGACACATGGCCTGTGCGGCCATCTGGAGAATGTCCGTCTCATCCTCCTTGGGCTGCCCTTTTTTGTATTCGACCGGATAGACCAGGTACTTCCCTTCCCTGCCGTACAGGGCGATCCCCTCTGCGTCATTGCGCCGAAATTCCACAATGTCGCAGATGCCGCTCACCCCCAGTTCACTGGAAAACACCGGCATTCCTCTGGATACGATGATATCCTTACGTTTCTCCGAGGAATAGCCGTCATGGGCCTTTTTGTGGAAAAGATTTCCCTCCACAGTCCTCAGGTTCTCATCCCACTGCTGTTCGATATGAATCAATGCCCACTGCCTTCTGCAGAAGGAAAAGTGCTGGATGCCGGAAAGCATCAGGTAATCCTCTTCCCTATAGCCCATTAATGATCTCCACATCCAGTCCTGGCAGTTCCTCTGTATCAATATTGTAATCCTCAAAGGACTGAGCCTCCTCGATACCGTCTTTCAGACTGATTTTTACACTGCCATGCACTTTAGCCGCAGAATACTGGCCGATTGCGCAATTGTGCTTCCACCAATATAAATTGTGTACCTGCATGCTTCCGTCCGGCCTTGCAGAAGAAATATCGTTTAAAAACAAAGTCCTAAGCGCCTCTTTCAGTTTTTCCGCGTCTTCTTCTGTGAACCCAGTCTTTTCAGCCAACTGTACATTGATGCTTCCCTTAACCACATAAAGGCCAAACTCCACTCTATGCTTCATCCCCATGGTATCCGAACTTTTTTTATCCGGATTTTTTTCGTTTGTCTCGCTGTTGACACTTTTCGTAATTTGGATGCTCGCAGTAGAAACCGGATCCACGCTGAATGCCGGATGGACAGAAACCGGCCCGCGCACTCCTACGGATACTCCTTCGGTGTCCTTGTCCTCATCCTTCTTTTTATCCTTAAAAGCAAACACCTGGCCAAAGCTCCTTACATCCAGCCATTTTCCACAGGCTATTTTGGCAAATTCATCCTTCTTCTTTTCCTTTTGTGCCTTTGCCAACTCCGTCTGTTCTTTCACGCGTTCGCTCAGGCTTTTGCAGCCATCTGTCTTTTTATCATCTGACTGCACGAAAACGGGTTCTCCCATATCCATCCAGCGATTCCTGATCTTCCTCTTTATACAGACATCAGAAATCTCACCCAGACCGTCATTTGTCACCCTGGGCATATTTCCACTCAAAGGATCGCCGTTGGGATTCGCATTCTTTACGCTCACAACTGCCAAAAAATCAATTTTGTTCTTCAATTCGCTCATTTGCCTCTCCTCCTGCCGCTGCTTCCTTTTCTTCTTTTTTCTGGAATGTCTCCATCTGCGCTTCGAATCCTAAAATCATCCGTCCGTCCAAATGTCTGGCCGCTACAAGTTTCTCCAGTGGATTTTGGTTGAGCTGCTGAGAAATCCGGTATTTTTCATTTTGCAGCCAATATGCCTTCTGTCCCAGCTTTGTCTCGTACACCTGGATCTTACTTTGAACGATAGCCATATATTTATTGGGATGCTCTGCATACTTTGTGAACAGACGCATTGCATTGGTCTCCCGCTTTTCACTGGCACTCCGCAACGCACGGCGTTCAATCTCATGAGCGCAAGCTAACCACCGCCCATAATTATACGGTATATCGATTGAATCCTTATTTATCTCCATACTTCCCACCTCCTTATACTTTGTCCTGATCACAGAACAGGTAATCTTCAGCAATTTATTCCAGTTTGCCTCGCTATAGCACAATGGATGACATGCTTTGGCCAACAGCTTTCTGCTGATATCCTCCGGCACCGCCCTCCCCTCCAGCACACAGGGAAGCAAGCGCACTATCGTATTTCCCAGTATCTTTTCATTGGACTCTATTTTCTTCTTTTTTCCATCTCCTTTCACCTTACCGCCTTTCACGTCTCTCTCCACTCCCTCTGCAAACTCCGCAATATCAAAGATAGAGGGAGCCATAATCCTGCTCTTCCAGGCTCCTTTTCGGGCATCATACCAGTCGTATTTCCAGCTATGGGCAAAATGCCATCTCTCCACAGTCTTCATCAGCTGTGCGTATTGTATAAACCCGTATTCCTGATAGTAGGAAACTGAGAGCCGTCCTTTAGTTGTCGCCTCCAGAACCAAAAAGGCGATTTTTTCATTATGCCCTAAATCCTGCTCCTTCCCATATATGGCCTTTTTCAAGCGTTGGGCAAATTCAACCTGGGTATCCGCAACTGCCTCTTTCTCCCCTTCATCCTCGTCTTTCCCCAGAAAGCCATCTGTGCTGCCAAACATATCCTCCTGATTGCTTCCATCCACACCCCACGCAATCAATATCTTATCGCCAATCGGAATCCCCTGCTTATGAATCAGCCATTTCAGTGCATTATGTATTTTCTGCGAAGCTTCATAGCTGATCTGTGCCGCCTGATTTGCCGTCTCGAACCGCCCTGAATAGACGAATCCCCGGTTCTCTTTCTCGTTTGCGGAAATCAGTTTCGCATTGGCATTCCGGTTCCAGATAGATTTAGGATGGTTTTCCGAAACAGTCTCCATCTGCCCGCTAAAATAGCAGAAATCCTTTTCTCCCTGAGACAATGACAAGTAATTTCTGAAGTCTTCCTGGATACTTTTCTCTCTCCACAATTCCAAATCTGTCTGTAGATCCCGCCGAATCCCTAGCCTGACAACCTCTTCCAACCTTTTGTCAAACTCTTTGGATTTAGGTTCCCCCAGGATTCCTGTCCTCTCCAAATCCTGGAGCAAAGTCTTTTTCTCCAGATAGCATAGAACCGTTTTTACATAAGGATTTCCCCACTTTGATCCACACCACATCCGCAGGTTCTGCATATAGGTACAATGGGCTTTCTGATTGTCTATCTTGTAAGCAGTTCCATCGCCTGCAAGATATGTCAATTTGTCAAACAGGGGATGGGGCACCGGATTCTTTCCCGAGCGTCCGGATGATTTTTCAGTACAAGGAATACTGATTTTCTGCCGGTTCTTATCCGAAATGTAAGAAGCGCCTGCAAATTCCCCATTCTCCGTTATCCATACTTCAATGGGCGCTGTGGCCGATATCTGTGCCATCTGATAATTTTCTATCAGTTCCGCGTCCTTCGCCTCATAGGCATATTCATAGGTATGATACAATAAGTCCATCATCCCCATCTGCTACATCACCTCCTGCGCAAACGAAAAGTTCACTTCCGGAGAAAACTGCTTCATAGAAGCCTTTCTGACAACATGTTCTTTTGGACATGCCTCCGGTCTACAGCACTTAATCCGGCCTTTTTCCATCCGGGGATACCAGAAACGGACTATCATCTGATTCTCTCCCGTCTCGTCCGGATATCCGATAGAATGGTATTGAAGGCCGAAATCCATGTCCATGTCATCATAGGCTCCTTCTCCGCTGTCAAAATCCACAGGCTCCACATAAGCCTGGCATTCTCTCGTTCCGAGGAAAATGTCTCTTCTTCCCCCCGCCTTCAGACTGCGCCGTGCAATGAAATAGTGTTTGTTTTCATTCCAGTCCTGGCTCAAATCCGGGCGGTTTCTGTTAAATTCAAAGTGCGCTCTCACATAGTACTCTACGTCCTTCAGATATGTGTACCGCGCCAGGTCATTACCCCTGTCTCCGATAGGCCTGATTCCCTTTCCCTCCATTAGAATGGGCTTCATGATGCGTATCTCATCTACGATCCACATTATAGAAGGTTTCCAATAAACGCTTTCCGTCACACCTTTGATGCTCTGAGGCGTAGGGATCTGAAGACTGCTTTTTTCACCTCCTATCTTCGTAACAGAATCTGTAAACAGAGCATTCCGTCCCCATACCCGATAAGTTATCTCATTTTTCATGGCTCACCCCCTTAATATGATAGAAATCTCAGTGTCTGCTCTTCTTTGATGCCGGTCACATCATCGTAATATCCATCCCGCAAAATCAGGACGCCCGGTATCGGAGACGACACAACAGCCTCTTGATAAACCTTCAGTTTGTCCGTATAAATATTTACGAAATATGGTCTGGCAGCTTTCATAAAGCTTCTCATTTCATCAAGTCCATACCTCCCCTCTCGCTCTATAAAGTCTGTAATCAATTTCTTTCCTTCTCCATAAGGCACCAAAATCGATACCGTATTTTGGTCAATGACATGGAATTTTTTGCCTGCTGTTTCAAACGGATAGGTCAAGGTGTGCCCGTACTTCCCATTTTTATTGGTATACCGCCTTTTCAGCACTTTGTCCCCGTCATTTGTAAAATACATATACATATTTTTCATCTCCGGGTCATCCTCCAGCGGATACCGCAACTGCTTCTTAATCGCTTCTGCGTCAAAATATTTCCGGTAATAATCCGCCATAGCCTCCGGAGACAGCAGACTATTGTGATATGCTTCGGGTTTACGTCTGTAAGTATCCAAGACCGACTCCGTCTTTTCTTTCCCTGCCACAATCTCAATCATAGAGCCGAGCTTTTCATTCTTTATATTGATGATATAGGCAATCCCCTTATGGGAACTTTCCCCATTACGATTTCCCCTCCCGCTTGACTGGGCTATAGAGTCCAGTCCGGCCAGACTCCGGACGACTCCCTCGAAGCTGACATCGACACCAGCTTCTAATAGACTTGTGCTTACGCAAATAACGGGTTTCTTCTGCTCCAGTAATTCCTTTAAATGCAAAATCACTGCTCTTCTGTGAGCCGGACAGAGCTCTGTTGTAATATAAAGAATTTCCGTCCGACTTTCCATATCTTTTTTCAATATCTCGTAAGTCTGTTTTACGATTTTTTTCGTATTCATCACCACAAGAAGGCTTTTTACCGTCTTTTTCACCTCCGCTATCAGAGCTGCCGCTTCCTCCACGGTATATCCTTCTTCTCTGGTCTTGTCCAAAACAGTCATCCTCTCGAATTGTGCAAATTTTCTGGTAATATCCGGCACAATTTCTCTGACCTTGGTCTTTATTCCAATGGGTAGTTCCTCCAGATTCGGTTGGGTTGCAGTACACAGCAATATGGTGGTGTCACAGGCACGGCAGAGAAAATCAATCAATTCTCCAAACAGTTTCATGGTCTTCAACGGAAGCGCCTGCACTTCATCCATGATGATAACAGAATTTGCAAGGTTATGCATTCTCCTGATATTTTGCGTACCTGATGCATACACTGTATCCAAGAACTGCACTGTAGTGGTAAAAATGAACATTGACTCCCACCTCTCTGTCAGGAGCCTGTATCGCTCTTTCGAAAGGTTGCTCTCCATCTCATCCCCTGTTTCAAATACGATATTCGAATGATGCTCCAACAGGTCTTCCTTACATTCCAGGATATTCCTTACGGCATCTGCATTCTGCTCTATGATGGCCGTAAAGGGCAAGACCTGGATGATATGGCCTGTATCTGCTCCTCTCTTTTTTCGGATATGCCGCAGGGCCATCCTCATGCTCGCCAGAGTCTTCCCTCCGCCTGTAGGCACTGTCAGTTTGTATACGCCTGTAGGCCAATCCCCGGCCTGATAACAGGCCTCGGACATCTCTTCCCTTAAATCCCTGATTTTTTTCTCCGAATCTGTTTTAAGTCTGCGATTATGTAAATCATCCAAATGAGCTTCAAGATGGTTTCCGTATTTTTCCCAGTCCGAATTATTTTCTTTATTTTCGATTCCCTCCATGAAAATTCGGGTATCTTCTCTGTCCGCATCAATCAGGCAGCTGTATAAAAACTTAACAACCAGATGCAGATGAAAGTTTGACAGATTGGACAAGGCCTCCTTCAGGTTCTTCAGCTCCCGCACAGCAGCAGAAAACAGATTTCTGATTTCATCGGCAGGGTATATCTTCTCATATGCCGTCTTGATAAGGCAAAACTCTTCACCATTCTCCTGTTGATAGTTCCTTATCCTGTCCCAAAGGGGAGTCGATGTGTCCAGGCCGAGGTAATCCCGCAGTCCTCCATGGTGATAAGCGATAGCCATCGCCAGGATTTCAGCCATCACCTGCGAAAACGCATCCCTTTCATTTTCCGTTAATTCCATGATATAGACGGCGCCAAAAACACCATGATCCACACTTCCTTTTACCGGAGGCGCTTTCCTGTTGCCAAGTTCATATTGTATGCATTCCTGAAGATATTGCTGGTACGCGCCAAATTTCCCGCTGTCATGTAATAATCCCAGCAGTCTGCCTGCCTTAGGCATATTGATTTTAGAGGCAAAGCCTTCGGCCAGATTGGCTGTTCCATTCAAGTGAGCTTCAACGCTTTGGTATATTATTTTCTTCCCTTTTTCTATTCTAAAGTGCGCTATATCCATCTGGACACATCTCCTCACTGGATTATGGCAAAAGTTTCCCGGAGCTTCTCGAAAATCCTGTCAATCCGGACATGCTCTTTTATCCTGCTCCTACACCATTGCCTCCATATCCATTCGCCGCAGTCCCGTCATGTTACAGAATCATCTTTATCTCTGCATCAGCAGTAGGACAATTGTTTTATCCCCTCCTGCTTTTCTATCATCAGGAATAAGCTGTCCAGCCTTTTGGCGCTGCGTTTCTCCTCTCGCTTCTTCGCCGTTCTGTAATACCGCTTCTGCCGTTCTGTACTCTGTGGCAGTTTTCGGTAATCCTTCGGTGCATTCTGTTTGAATCGATCATGCTCTTTTATGTATTTCAGATACTTCATGATGCTTCCAGCCTCTGGAATATCGCCTTGGCGGTGGAATGGTGCCTTTTCAGCATCTTCCAGACATACTCTCCCGTTCACATAGTTTCTGTGAAGAAGAATAAACCTCTGTTCCCTAATTTTATATATAATCTTCCAGCATCCAACATCCGTCCGCACATAGACCTTCTTATCCTTTAAATCCACATTCATGCCAGACTGTTCTGCATACCTTGCAATGCTGTCCTTTTCCAGCTTATAAAGAAAATCTATGCCATCGCAACACTTACATGGACGATAGCCCTTCCATTCCGCATCCTCCCAATCCATCTTAATCCGATTCTTCTTCTTGATTTTTCCCGCATACCGGCATTCCGGCCTGTGGTACACCATATCACATGAACTTCTACTCATAATCCTCATACACCTTTGCTCCTTTCCTCAGGTTGGTTTTCTTTAATAGATAAGGATATCGGAATATGTGTCCCAAAAAACGGACTCAATGTCATAGACTATCAAAAGCACCCCCTGCACACTCAACATAAATATGTTCCTCATTCTTAATAAATTGTCTCAGACGTTTGCGAAACGCCTGAACCTGCACAAAAACATGATTCTATTTCATTCAGCTTCTCTATCTGCTGTGCTCGATTTTTATATTCAATTGTTCTTTAAATAGTATGCTTAATTATTGTAGCATGATATATATTTGGATGTCAAGCACCTACTTCCTCTTGTTCCTTGCAATACAAACTCCTTTGCGAAATACTTTTTCTATTTTCCCCTTTATCTTATGAGAGCTTATTACTGACAAGGAATTAATGCAATCTTTTCCCTTCTTTTTCCCTTCAAAGCTGAAATTTAACGCATTTACTTTACCTTTAAGCTTAAGCATGATATACTACTAAGGGTTTCGGCTTACAAAAGCCAATCTATGTCATATAGCTTTCTTTTTGAAAATTATATGTGGATTTAAATAATTGTTCTGTTAATAGAGCGCTCTCAAATCAAACTACTTATAAAACTTTAGTTCGATTAACGGCGCTCTAATGCATTGAAAGATGTTATTTAGTTTTGCCACCACCTTTTAAGATGCGGCAACAAACTTCTGCCGCATCTACTTTTCACCAATCAAATTTTTAATCGGCATATAAATACAGTTAACCTCGTATGACCCGGCTTATGATTTATCATAGCGACAGCGGATGGGAATGAATGGCTTAATGTAATTTATGGACACACCCGTCCTTTCCGTGGTACAATATGTACACCAAAAACAGAAAGGAACATACCAGAGATGAAATACGATTTTACGTCAATCTTGAACCGCAAAGGCATGGATGCCATCGCCGTTGACGCCCTGGGCCACGGCACCGCCCCCGGTGCCCCCAAGGAGGGCTTCGACCCCATCCCCATGTGGGTGGCGGACATGAACTTCCCCACCGTCCCCACGGTGCAGGAAGCGATCATCGCCCGCACAAAGGAGCCTCATTTCGGCTACTTCTCCCCCAGGGAGGAATACCTGGACGCGATCGTCCGGTGGCAGGAGACCCGCAACGGCGCCACAGGCCTCGCCAGGGAATGCATCGGCTATGAGAACGGCGTGCTGGGCGGCGTGGTCAGCGCCCTGAACGTGTTCTGCTCCAAAGGGGACAATGTGCTCCTCCATTCCCCCACCTATGTGGGCTTTACCGGGTCCCTGGGCAACAATGGCTACAGAATCGTCCACAGCCCGCTGGTCCTGGACGAGAACGGTACATACCGCATGGACTTTGCGGACATGGAGAAGAAAATCACGGAGAACCGGATCCATGCCGCCGTATTCTGTTCCCCCCACAATCTCTGCGGCCGTGTCTGGGAGAGATGGGAAGTGGAGCAGTTCATGGAGCTGTGCCGGAAGCATGACGTGATGGTGGTCTCCGATGAGATCTGGTCGGACATCATCCTGGAAGGGTATAAGCATGTGCCCACCCAGAGCGTCAGCCAGGATGCCCGGAACCGCACCGTGGCGGTCTACGCGCCCTCCAAGACCTTCAACCTGGCAGGCCTGGTGGGCAGCTACCATATCATTTATAATGAAGCCCTCAGAGACCGGGTGGACAAGGAGTCCTCCCTCTCTCATTACAACAACATGAATGTCCTTTCCATGTACGCCCTGATCGGCGCTTATAAACCTGAGGGCTACGAGTGGGTGGACGAGCTGCGCCAGACGATCACCGGCAATGTGGACTTTGCCTGCGCCTACATCACGGAGCATTTCCACGGCGTGAAGGTCTCCAGGCCCCAGGGCACTTACATGCTGTTCCTGGACTGCACGGAGTGGTGCCAAGCCCATGGAAAGACCATCGACGAACTGGAGCAGGCCGGATGGGACGTGGGCGTGGCCTGGCAGGACGGAAGGGCGTTCCACGGCCCCTGCCATATCCGCATGAACCTGGCCCTGCCCCTCTCCCGGGTGCAGGAGGCCTTCCACAGGCTGGACAAGTATGTGTTCAATGCCTGAACCTTTTCCCGAGGGGAGCGGCAGGAACGGGAATGCCAAGGCCTGAATACCCGGATTCCCGGCCGAACTGAACAGCGCCAGACAAGAACCAGGCTTTTTGAAAGCCTGGTTTTTGCGACAATCTTTAAGAAAAATTAAGATGGACCTCCGCATTATTTTTAGAAAAAAATGGTATGCTGTCACATAAGACAAAAGAAGGGCATTCCTTGGATATAAAGGTATTGGCAGAATGAAAAACATGGACGAAACAATCGGCACAGATAGGATGGATGAAATGAAATTCGAAAACCAGGGCACAGACCAGGCCCCCGGAGACGGTCTGGTCTGCAGGGGCGCGGAATCCCTGTCCGGCCTCACGTCCAAAGAGGTGGAGGAGCGCATGGCCGGAGGGCTCGTGAATGTCAGCCACATCACCACCGACAAGACCACGGGACAGATTGTAGCTTCCAATCTCTTTACCTATTTCAACCTGATCTTCCTGATCCTGGCAGTGCTGCTGTGCCTGGTGGGCTCCTACCGGAACCTGACCTTCCTGCCGGTGGTCATCGGCAACACGGTCATCGGTATCCTGCAGGAGCTGCGGGCGAAGCGGGTCCTGGACAAGATGAACATGCTCAATGCCCCCCATGCGGTGGCAGTGCGGGACGGCAGGCAGATCCGGCTTCCCTCGGAGGAGCTGGTGCAGGACGATGTGGTGCTGCTCTCAGCCGGGGACCAGATCTGCGCGGACGCAAAGGTGCTCAGCGGGAACCTGTCCGTGAACGAATCCCTTCTCACCGGGGAGGCGGATGAAATCCGGAAAGAGGCCGGCTGCGACCTCCTCTCGGGCAGCTTCGTGGTGGCAGGGCAGTGTCTGGCCAGGCTGGAGCGGGTGGGGGACGCATCCTATATCTCCAGGCTCACCGCACAGGCCAAGGCCCTGGGCAGCGGGGAGCAGTCGGAGATGGTGCGCTCCATCAACCAACTGGTGAAATGGGTCGGCATCCTGATCATTCCGGTGGGCGCCATCCTGTTCTCCCAGGCCTACTTCATGAACCGGGAGACCCTCCGCACCAGCATCGTGTCCATGATAGCGGCCGTCATCGGCATGATTCCGGAGGGCTTATATCTGCTGACCACGGCTGCCCTGGCCCTGAGCACCATCCGCCTGGCGGGGCGCAGCGTCCTGCTCCATGACATGAAGAGCATCGAGGCCCTGGCCCGTGTGGACGTGCTGTGCGTGGATAAGACCGGAACCATCACGGAGCCGGGGATGCAGGTGGCGGAAGTCCTGTGCCGGGACAGCGGGGAAGATCCGCCCAGGGCACAGGCCCTGTCCGGGGCCGGGGGGAATCTGCGGGAACTGGACCTGCTGCTTGCGGATTACGCCGCTGCCATAGAGGACAACAATGCCACCATGCAGGCCATCAGGGAATATGTAACCGGGCTTTCCCAGCGGGAGGATCTCGGGGAAGGCATCGGGGAGAATGCCGGTTCCTCTATGGACCAGGCAGCTACCGCCCCCCGGGCCCCTCTGGCCACCCTGCCCTTTTCCTCCTCCCGGAAATACAGCGCCGTCCGGTTCTCCGACGGGGAATATGTGCTGGGCGCTCCGGAGTCCGTGATGGGGGAAGACTATCCCTCCATAGCCGGGGAGATCGGGCCTTATCTGAAAAAGGGCTACCGGGTGCTGGTGATGGGAAAATGCGGGGACGCTGTGACAGGCATGTCAATGATCCCGGAGCCGGAAGACGATGAATGCCGGCGGGCTCCGAACCAGGCGGCCGGAAAAACGACATGCATGTCAGGTGCGATGTCGCAGCAAAGCCCGCAGGCCCACAGCCTTCCGGAGAGAGTCTGCCCACTCGGCTATGTCATACTCTCCAACCCCATCCGGGAAAATGCCAGGGAGACCTTCGCCTACTTTAAGGAACAGGGCGTCCATGTGAAAGTGGTTTCCGGGGACAATCCGGAGACAGTCTCGGAAGTGGCCAGGCGCGCAGGCATAGAGGGCGCGGAGCGCTTCGTGGACGCAGGGACCCTGCAGTCAGAGGAGGCGCTGGCCGCGGCAGCCAGCCAGTATACAGTCTTCGGGCGGGTGACGCCCGGGCAGAAGCAGCTCCTGGTGCAGGCCCTGCAGAAATCAGGCCATACCGTGGCCATGACCGGGGACGGCGTCAATGACATCCTGGCCATGAAGGACGCGGACTGCAGCGTGGCCATGGCCTCGGGCAGCGAGGCGGCGGCCCAGGCAGCCCAGGTGGTCCTGCTGGATTCCGATTTCGCCCACATGCCCAATGTGGTGTGGGAGGGGCGGCGGGTGGTGAACAATATCCAGCGGTCGGCCAGCTTATTTCTGGTGAAGAACATCTTCTCTCTCCTGCTGGCCCTGTTCTCCGCCGTGCTTGCCATCACCTATCCCCTGGAGCCCTCCCAGATATCGCTGATCGGCATGTTCACCATCGGGCTCCCCGGGTTCCTGCTGGCCCTGGAGCCCAACCGGGAGCGGATAGAAGGGCATTTCATCCGCAATGTCCTGCTCAAGGCCCTGCCTGCAGGGCTCACGGACGTGCTGGCGGTAGGCGCTCTGGTGGTCTGCGGCCAGGCCCTGTCCCTGCCGAAGGAGGGCATCGCCACGGCCTCCACCATGCTGCTGGCCGTGGTGGGCTTCATGATCCTGGGCAAGATCAGCTACCCCTTCAACCGCATGAAATGGGGCATCCTTGCGCTGAACCTGTTCTGCCTGGCCTTCTCCGGCCTCTTCCTGGGCAAGCTGTTCGCCATCAGCGCCATGTCGGAAATCTGCATCCTGCTGATGGTGGTGTTCGGCTTTGCCGCCGAGTCCCTGTTCCGTTATCTGTCCATGGCGGTGGAGTGGACAGCCGGACAGGGCCTGGGCAAAAGGTTCAGGAGGGCCCTGTCGGCGCTGCTGCTGAAGTCTTGACCCCACCGGTCATTCTTCCCCACACGCCTCGTCAGCCATTCCGCGGCCATGTCCCTCCCAAACCCGCTTCCCTTATGCATACGGCTCCCCGGCTTCCGGAAGCGCTGCGGCCCATGGGAAGCAAAATCCCGCCCTCGGCTGCCCCTTCCGGCAGGGACTGGTCGTGGCTGATTGCAATGACCAGCGCATTCCGGGCGACTCTGTCAAGCTCCTTCCAGATCAGCAGGCTGTGCTGCCTGTCCACTCCCGCAAAGGGCTCGTCCAGCAGATAGACGGCGGAATCCTCCAGAAGGGCCCTGGCCAGAAGCAGGCATTTGCGCTGGCCGCCGGAAAATTCAGCCCCTCCGTTGACCACATGGGTATCCAGCCCCTTTTCCAGCCCCAGAATCCATCTGTCCAGTCCCAGCCTCCCCAGCAGCGCCAGAATCCTTTCATCGTCCGCCCTGGTCCGCCACAGAATGTTGTCCCGGACAGTCCCTTGAAACAGCGCGTCTTCCTGGGTCATATAGACGATCTGGCTCCGGAGGCTCTTCAGGGAATATTCCCTCAGGCTTCTCCCGAACAGGCAGAGCGTTCCAGACTCATAGGGGTATATCCCCGTCAGCAGCCGGAAAAAGGTGGTCTTCCCCTTTCCGCTTTCTCCGCTCATGACATAGAGGCCCCTGCTCCCCAGCTCCAGGTCCAGATCCTCATACACGCTGTGTCCCCCCGGACGGCACGCTACTCCCCGGGCCAGAATCCCCGATTCCGCCCGGAGCTCGAAGCCCATATCCCTCCCGTCTAACGGCTCCTCTTCCAGATCCAGGATATCGTGCAGCCTGCGAAAGCTCACGAGCCAGCGCTGGAAAGCCCCATAGCCGAAGGAAATCCCTGAAATCATGGCAGTGATCAGCGCCGCCATCTGATACAGGACCACCATTCCCCCCAGCCCGATTTCCCCTCTCTGGTACAGGATACAGCCCGCAAAAAGCATCCCCACGCTCTGGAGATACTGCAGCAATGTCCCTCCCAGCCCCTCCGCCGTCTTCTGGACCGCCAGCCTGCGGGAAAGCCGCCTGAAATCGGCAAGATTCCCCAGCATCTTCTCCTCAAAGGCGTCCACGAGCCCGCAGAGCCTCACTGTCAGGCCGTTTAGGAAGCCCTCGCCGCAGAGGCCCACGGCAGCCGCCTGATTCTCCTGAAGCCCTGCAATGGTGGCGCGCTCCTTCCGGATGACCAGCACCTGGGCGGTCCAGCACAGGATGCCCACGCCATAGACCAGGACGCACAGCCTCCAGTGGACGGCCGCCACGGTGACGGTAGCGCCGATTCCGGAAATCAGCAGCATCAGCGGCATCAGTATAACGGAGGCCACCGTCTCCACATCCGAATTCATCCGGGACAGCAGCTCCCCCTTCTGGCCCATGCCGGACACCCCGTCGTACCGGGCCTTCAATATACTATCATACAAAATGGCACGCAGCCGGTTCTCCACCTTATGTACGGTCACCGACTGCCAGAATATCCCCAGGGTGTCAAATGCCAGAAAGGCCAGGACGCACAGCGCCAGGAAAGCCAGCTGCCCTGTCAGGTCCCCCGCCCTGCCCCCGCCCGCCAAATCCAGCACGCTGCTGCCGATGAAGGCCGTAAGCCAGGTAATCAGGAAATTGCGGCACGCCACCATGGTGGTGCTCACGGCGTAAGGAACCGCCCATCTGCCCATTTTCCGCAGTAAAATCCGGTTATTCATCTCTTCGCCCTCTTATCCCCTCTCCATGTGTCCTTTTTGTTCCCCATAGCCCTTCCGCGGGCTATCCCGGAGCCCCTATCTCCACTGTGCAGGGGGCCGCATCCAAAAGCTCTCTTTCATGGGTGATCACTATCACGATCCTCTCCTCCGACAGTTCTCCCAGAAAGGCCGCGAATCGGTCTCTGTTGGCCCTGTCCAGCGCGCTGGTGGGCTCGTCGAAGACATAGACATCCCCCCGGCGCAGCAGCGCCCTGGCCAGGCACAGCCGCTGCTTCATTCCCCTGGACAATCCGTCCACATAAAAGTCCAGCTTATGCCCCAGTCCTACCTGATCTAAAAGAGTCTGGGAACGCTTCCGTGCCTTCAGCCCCTCCATGCCATAGCAAGACGCAAAAAACTCCATGTACTCTGATACTTTCAGATTATCATAAACTCCAAAATAATCCGGCACATAACCAATCTTTTCCTTCAGCCTGCCGGGCTGGGTCAAGGCATCCGTCCCATGAATCTCCACGGTCCCTCCATCCGGCCAAAGAAGACCGCTGATGATCTTAATGGTGGTCGTCTTTCCGGCCCCGTTTGGCCCCACAAAACCATACAATGCCCCCTCTCGGATCTCCATATCAAGACCGTCCAGGGCATGATAATTTCCATATACTTTCTGCAGATTCCGAATTTTCAGCATTACCTCTCCCTCCCGGCAACCATAGGCATGGGAAGCTGAATTGCATTGTAGCTTTTCTGTCCCCCGTATACATAACGTACTGTCAGCGTATTGCCTGGCGACAAATAAGGGCGGAGCTGATCCACATTCATTTTCTTTCCGTCAAATTGAATCCGGTCATAGTTTCCGCTACCATGATTATAGAAATAAATACTTCCTGTAAAAGCTTCAATATAACTGTCCCTTCCATTTCCCGAAAACACCTGGGAAACCGGTTCAAAGGTCAGGCTCTCCACGTCCAGTTCTTCCCCCATCTCATATTCCACTACCAAAGGTTCCATACCGCTCATAGAATTAGACTCCGCATTATACTCTCCGCTGATCACCCTCGGCATTTTCATCAGTACAGAACGGTAAAGAAGCTGATCCCTGGATGCATGGACTTCTATGGAGGAGGTTAACATGGTATGTCCGTATGTTTCCCCTTCCTCTCTCAGAAACAAACGCTCCTCCTTCTCTGTGCTGAATGCAATCACACGGGCATCTGCCATATAATTGTTCAAATAATTGTCAAGATAAAAGGTCAGCATGTTCAGTCTCTCTGCTGCCAGAAGATAAGCAGAATCACTGATGTCTGCCCTCTGAAGCTGCTCCTCCCCGATAATCTGCTCTGCCACTGCATAAGAATGATTCAGAGGGTAGCGCAAAATCTCCAATCCGTCTAAACGGCATGTCTGGCCTGGCTCCAGCCGTCCCAAAAGCACCATATTCCCATAGAGCATTAACGTAGCATTCTCCAATGGAAAGGGAAAATGATTGGTCACTTCTCCGCTGATGCTCCCTTCAAAATAATCCACGTTTCCTGCAATCCCGATATTGTCTGTATTGTCCTGCTTTCTCTCCAGCTTAAAGTATCTAGGTGAAAAGGCCGGAATATCCTGTCCCCGGATTGTCAGACGCTCCTCCCCCCGCTCAATGGCAATCTGGTAGGATTCCTTTCCCGTGAATTTGGCTTCCCCAACAGAAGCCGAAATGCTCCGGCGCGTTATAGGAAGCACAGAATAAGAGGGATCTAACTCCACCTGATAGGGACGATTGTAAGGATTACGAATATTTACGTAGGTGGTATCTGTCACATAATCTGCTGTCACATCCTGAATGGCCGCATAAGTATAAAAGGTAGAGCGGAAACGGGTAAACATTCCCATCAGATAAATGATTACCGCAAAAACCACTGCCAGAACTGCAACTCCCTGCCGGTAAAAAATCTGAAGACTTCTGTTTTTCAAAAAGATATACATTCCTGGTCCCATGATCAGCAGATATAAGATCACCACTGCCGCATAAGCCAAAAGATTAGGCAGCTTTTCTACATTTCCCGTGTTGATCAGGCTCTGAACCGACCAAAACTGATCCGAATTGCCGCTGTAAACCACATTTGCCAGCCGGTTAATCCGAGTCTCCCCCAAAAGAGAGGTAAAGAAATGATCCACATAGGACGGATGCTCCTGGCAGAATCTTTGGATGTCTGACAGATCAAAACCCGCCACTCCAATCAGCCCCTGTTCTTTGGATGCTGCTGTCAAAAGAGCAAAACCGCCGCTGGAAAGAATAATGTTGCCGCCATGAAGGGAAATATCCACACAGGCCATCTCAAGCATTCCGTCCTCTGGCCTGTCTAACGGGAATCCTTCTCCCAGATCCAGCCTGCGCATAACCGCGCTTCCATAAGAATCATCCAAAAGCTCCGGTGCAAACCGTCCCAGCGTATCCCCCACCCGCTTTCCGGTTCCTAAAATCAGCACACCGCCGCTGTGAACCCAGTCCATAACTGCAGAAGTCTGCTGCTCTGATAATTCCCGCAGCTTAAAATTATTCACCACTATCACATCCAGCAGGTTCAGCCCCACCGCTTCGTCCGGAAACTCCTTGGGATCCAGCATAAAGCTTCTGGTTCTTAAGGTACTGTAGTGAATCCCCACCCCGTCCAGATATTCCAATTCCTCTGGATTATCCGAAAGAATCCCCACAAACAGCTCCGGCACATCCTGACTCACATTCAAGCTCACCTGCTGCTCTGCAAGGATTGCTCCTGCCTTGTCTTCCAGCTCCACAAACAGCCTGTCTGCATCCGTCCCTATGGGAATATAATACCTTCCTTTCCTTTTCTCCCCTGATTTTAAAGTCACATCATAATCATAATGATAAATGTCTCCGTCTGACTCCATGGACTTGATCTTTAAGACTCCCTCTGCCGGAAGATCCTGGCCATTGGCTATGGTAATGTACACCGGAATATAACGTCCTCCTTTTACCCGATTTCCATAGCCATACTCCACATCAATTTCCACTCTGCCCAAGGAATGGGAAACCGTCTCCCCTTCTTTTTTCTGAGCCATACTGCCAGCCCACGCCTCCATGGACAAAGCACAAAAAGCCAGACCTCCAAGAAGCAGGATAACCACAGCTATCCACACTCTCAGCGGCCTGGCATATCTCCTTTTACGGAACATCCAGATTCGATTCTTTATGCCCATCGATTCCTGTTTCCCTTCCTCTCCCTGGGGCTATACCTGCCCGAAATTCTCTCTCTCAATATCAAAATTCACCCTCAGCGTCACCGTAAACACCGTGCCGTTCAAATCACTTTTCACCGTAATATCGCCCCCATGCATATCCACAATATTTTTTACAATGGCCAGCCCTAAGCCGGTTCCTCCGGTATTGACAGACCGTGAATGCTCCACCCGGTAAAATTTCTCAAAAATCAGAGGCAGTTCTTCCTCTGGAATCACATATCCATAATTGGTCACAGATACCTGCACAGTCTCTGCCATTGCATAAACCTTCACCAGAACCCGTTTGCCCTCTGCGCCGTATTTGATGGCATTGTTAATCAGATTGTCAAACAGCCTGGCAAGCAGGTTCCCATCTGCCATGATCACCTTTGCCGGAACATTGCTCTGCAGCTCATAAGACAGATTCTTATTGGAAAAATTAGGATAAGATTCCTCCAAAAGCTGTCCTAACAGTTTGATAATATCTACCTTAGACACATGCATGGAGATCTTCCCGTAATTGAGCTTCGTAAATCCAAATAAATCCTCTATCAGCTTTTCCAGCCTTTTGGACTTGCTGTATGCAATATCCAAATACTTTCCCTGCATGTCCGACGGCAAGGGCGATGATTTGTTGGACAGCAGCTCCAAATATCCGATAATCGAAGTAAGAGGCGTCCGCAGGTCATGAGCCACATTCGTAATCAGTTCATTCTTTGTGCGCTCCGCCTCCCGCTCCTTATCAATCAGACGGCGGATATCCTCTACCATCTTGTTTAGATTCGCTGCCATGGAAGAAAATTCATCATCCCCCACCACGTCAATCGTTGTATTCAGATCTCCCTCCGAAATATTCTGCACAGCGTCCGAAATCCTGCTGATATACGAAATGGACCGCTCCTGCAAAAGCAGAAATGTCACAGAAAATACCATGACACCTAACAGTACATATCCGATCACAATGACCAGTTCTGAGTCATCGATCATAGCCATCAGTGCATTATTCCACTGTGACTTTCGGGCATATCTGGCTACCATGGTCAGATTTGTCACCAAAAACACTTCTACCAGACAGGTAATCAGAGTACTGTACAAAATATTGGTGATCACACGGGTTCGAAAACGATACCGCATATCACTCTTTCTATTTTTCAATTTTGTATCCTACCCCCCATACAGTCGTGATGATTTTATCCTGACGCTCGTCTTCTTTCATCTTGCCCCGCAGACGACGGATATGTACCATAACCGTATTATTGGCCTCATATACCTTTTCATTCCATACCTTCTCAAAAATCTCATCCGTGCTGAATACTTTCCCCGGATTAGACGCCAGCAGATACAGAATATCAAACTCAATCGGCGTCAGCTTTACCTCCTCATCATAAACCGTAACCTTATGGTTATCCTTATTGATGGTCAGGCCCCGGATACTGATCTCATTTCTCACGTTTTCATGGACATTGCTGTTAGGGTTAAGCTGGGTATACCGCCTGAGCTGGGACTTTACCCGCGCAGAAACCTCCAGGGGGTTAAACGGCTTTGCCACATAATCATCTGCTCCCGTGCCAAGTCCTAGTATCTTATCCAGATCCGTGGACTTAGCGCTGATCATAATAATGGGAATATTATTTGTTTCCCGGATCTTCTTGCACATCTCCAGACCATTCATACCCGGCATCATAATGTCCAGAAGAACCAGGTGAATATCTTCCCTCTCTAAAATATCCAATCCCTCCTGGGCATTGTTTGCTTTAAACACACTATATCCGTCACTGACCAGATAGATCTCCACAAGATCCGCAATCTCCTGCTCATCATCCACAATTAAAATATTGGTCTCCGCCATGATGGTTTCCTCCTCCTGATATTCTATTGATAAGTGTAGCATAAAATGTCGGTTTGTGCCTTACTTTTTTATTACAAATATTCTAGGATTTTCCAGGGCGGCGTCTTTCAGTCAATTCCTGTTTTTATAATACTCCAGCATCAAATCCACCATTCTCCCATAACTCTTCACCCCATCCGTCTGATCATTGGCCTTTAAATACACATCATTAATCTGATTAGCAGCCTCTGCCACCTTCCCCTCATATTGTTCCCAAAAAGCATTATTTTCCCTCAGATCCTTCTGCGCCTGCCCGCACAAATGTCCATACAGCTCTATGTATCCCTCCCGATCCACCTGTGCCAGCGCATTTCCGGCATATATCCACCCGGTTAAATATCCGCTATATTGAAACGCCTGCCTTTCTGAGCTGATGCAGGCCAGGTATCCGATAAAATTTGCCTCATCCTCACGCATAAATCCTTTTAAATGTGACAATTCATGACACATCGTATGAGGTATATTATAATCCGGCATATCGCCGTTAAAATTCGCCTCAACGGTAAACGGAGAATAGATCCCGCAAAGCTGCTGAACGGAAAGAATCCACGACACTGCCACCTCCTTTGGCTTCGGATAAAATCCTCCCAAAACCGGAAAAATCTCCCCTGCCGTCTTCATCGCAAGAACCCCTTCTTTCCTCCACTCCCTTTTATGCTCCCCATATCCTTCCTCCACAGCCGTCTCATTCACCTTCTCCGTCAAAAACTCACACAGCTCTCTCAGTTCTTCCTGGGAGTACAGCCCTATCTCCAATCCTGCATAATCCGCAAAAGACGCCGCATAATAATTAACCCCGCAGTTACAAGTATACAAAAACAGCAGCGCTCCAACCACAAAAACTGCCCTTGCCCCCACACGCGCAGGTTCCCTCCAAAACACTGCCCCATATACAATCACCCCAAAACCCAGCAGATAAAGCCCTATCTCCACCACCGAAAAAGGAAAAATCCCCGCAGCCCTTCCCAAAATCCCCACAATCATCGGATACACCCCATGAGCATACCAGGTTGCTGCCCCGTCCATGGCCCTTGCCATCACCTGCACCCCCGCAGCAGCTCCAAACAACCCAATCCCTGCTCCCAAATACCTCTTGTTTTGGGTCCCCGTCCTTTTTGGCCCCATCACTTTTCCTTTTGTTATCTTCCCCAAGGCTGCGTCCCTCCTTCTGCTCTGTTACTCCCTCTCCAGATATTTCCATTCCTGCCCAAAACGGAAAACTCCCGGCAGGATCATACCCTGCCAGGAGCCGCCGCGCAGTCTCTGCACTGTCATCCTGCGCCTTATTCTATTCATTCTCAATGCTTCAGTCCCAGTCTCACCAGTGCCCGCTTCAGTGCCATCTCTGCCCGCAGCGTATCCAGCCCTGCCTCATTAGAAGACAGCCGTCTCTCTGCCCGCACCTTTGCCTCCTCAGCGCGCTTAAAATCAATCTCATCAGGCCACTCCGCCACCTCTGCCATCACGGTAACGCTATCCGGCAGAATCGTAACAAACCCCGAAATCAGGGAAGCTTCTTTTTTCTCCCCCTCCTCATGGATCGTCAAAACCCCTGGCGCCGCTACCGCAGTCAGCGGAATATGGTTCGGATATACACCGATATTTCCCTCCGTAGTCGTCATTTCCACCATGGTCACATCACCAGTATAGAACTGCTTATCCGGAGTGATCACATTCAGTTTCATCACATCAGCCATAGATATACCCCCTATTTCATGCGGGCAAGTACATCTTCAATACCGCCGGCATTCAGGAAATACTGCTCCGGAACATCATCATGCTTTCCTTCCAGAATCTCCTTAAAGCCGCGGATCGTCTCACTGATCGGCACATACTTTCCATCATATCCGGTAAACTGCTCCGCCACATAGAACGGCTGGGGGAAAAAACTCTGTACCC
>OFGX01000678.1_pt1 | contig 24073 bp, 20 predicted proteins | sample 1521831 | NCBI WGS metagenome assembly OFGX01 (sample SAMEA3504080, study PRJEB24116) | mouse gut metagenome | biome: mouse gut; feature: mouse-associated habitat; material: faeces | place: Denmark | collected 2011 | reverse complement strand
CCAGCAATAATTACTTTTACACCATTTTCTTTTAAAGTTTTGGCATATTCAGTTGCTTTTTCTGGTGTACGATGAACAGAAAGAATTTTTATTTCATATGAGATTCCCATTTGTTCTAAAAATTTAGCACAATCTTTCATAATTGGTAAATCAGAATCACTTCCCATAATAATAGAAACATCAATATTTTTCATAATTTTCACTCCTAACATAATGAATCATAATTTTAATAACTGTATTATAATATAGAAAATGGAAAAAAACAATGTTTTTGTCGAATTTAAATAGAAAGTTTTATTAGTTAAATTTTTGTTATATTCTTTCTTTTCATAAATTTAGAAATTGAAAAAATATAGAAAGATAGTCTATTAAAAGTAAATAAAAGCCATGATTAAAATTAAAAAGAGATAATTTTAATTATAGTTTTTTGTTAGAATAAAGTATATAAAAGAAAAAATGAATTGAGAAAATTATTTTAAATAGTGTAGCAAAATGACAGTAAATGTGATATACTAGGTATAATATATTTAAGAAGCTAGAAAAGAAGGAATACAAAGTGCCTAATAAAAAGTTAATAGGAGCAAATAAGATGATTGATTTTACAAATGCAATAGAAGAATTTAATAATTATAAAGGTTCAGAGAAAAAAAAGACATTAATATATAACGATAAAAAATATTTAGTAAAGTTTCCGGATCCAGTTAGAGAAAAAAATAAAAATATATCATATATCAATAATGCTTTTTCAGAATATATTGGAAGTAATGTGTTCAAGATAGTAGGTTTTAAAACACAAAATACAGTTTTAGGAAAATATAACTATAATGGAAAAGAAAAGATAGTATGTGCTTGTGAAGATTTTACAGACAATGATAATATATTATATGAATTTGAAAATTTAGCATTAAGTACAAATCCAGATAAAAAAATAGAAACAGAATTAAATGACATAATGGAAGTAATAGAAGAAAGTAAAATGATTCATACAGAAGAAACAAAACAAAAATTTTGGGATATGTTTGTTATAGATAGCCTAATTGGAAATACAGATAGACATAATGGTAACTGGGGATTTTTATTGAATAAAAGTACGGGAAAGGTAGAATTTTCTCCAATTTATGATTGTGGTTCAGCTTTAAATCCAATGCTTGAAGATGATGAAATTGAAAAAATTAATGAAATAGAATTGAAAAATTTAGCGATGAATTGTTATTCTTGCTTAAAGGAAGATGGTAAAAAAATTAATTATATGACCTATATTAAGCAAATGAACAATGAAAATTGTAATAAAGCCATTAAAAGAATTTTTAAATCAATAAAATTGAAGGAAATAGAGAGTTTTATTGATGAAATAAATAGTATGACAAAAGCAAGAAAGGAATTTTATCAAAATCTAATTAAACAAAGATATGAGATAATTGAGCTAGTATATTATAAAATCTAATTTTAAAAGATGTTTTCGGAAAGTAAAAACATCTTTTTTTGTTATATTCTTTTTTCTTTTTCATAATATTAACTATACGAGTTATATAAAAATTTAGAAAAATAAAACTAGGAAAATAAAGTGGAGGAAAGAATATGGGGAAGAAAACAAAAATAAAATTAGTAATTATGAGTGGTCTGGTGATTGCCATATTTTCTTTTAGTGTATTGCAATCTAATAATCAATTACAGAATGATACAATTTCTACTAATAGTGAAGCAATTAGCAACAAAAAAATAGGATGGGGCATTAAAAGAAATGACAATCATGAACATCCGGATGTTGGAACTGCCAACAAAAAAGTATTAGAAGAAAACCAAGGAATTTGTTTAGGAAATAGTGAAAAAAAATATATATATTTAACCTTTGATGAAGGGTACGAAGCGGGATACACACCACAATTATTAAACACACTAAAAGAAAATCAAGTAACAGCAGCTTTTTTTCTTACTGCACATTTTGTAAATAGTCAGCCAGATTTAGTACAACAGATGATAGAGGAAGGACATATTATAGGAAATCATACAGTTAATCATAAAAGTATGCCAGACTTAAGTAGTGACAAAATCAAAACAGAAGTTATGGACTTACATCAAGTAATCCAAGAAAAGTTCGGCTATGAAATGAAATATATAAGACCACCCAAAGGCGAGTTTAGCGAAAATACATTACAAGTAACGAATCAATTAGGGTATACAACAGTTATGTGGTCATTTGCTTATGAAGATTGGAACGAAGACAAACAACCAGATGAAGAGGCTTCCAAAAAGAAAATATTAGACAATTTACACAATGGAGAGATTATGCTATTACATGGGAATTCAAAAACTAATACCAATGTTTTGGATACTATTATTAAAGAAGCAAAAAACATGGGATATGAATTCAAGTCGCTTGATGAATTTGAATAGTGTCTCATTGGGGACGGTTCTTTTCTAACATTTTCGTCTGGTTGGGAAGAATCGTCCCCAATCAGACAGAAAGGAATGTTATGAAAAAAAAAATTTGTCATTTGACCAGCGTGCATACCAGATACGATGTCCGTATCTTTGTAAAAGAATGTACCTCATTAGCCGCAGCCGGCTATGAGGTAAGCTTAATTGTAAATGATGGTCAAAAAAATGAAATCAAAAATGGAGTAAATATTATATCTACCCAATATATTGCTCAAAACAGAATAGATAGGATACTAAATTCTACAAGGGAAATTTATAAAAAAGCCATAGAAGTAAATGCTGATTTATATCATTTTCACGATCCCGAGCTTCTCTTAATAGCGTCGAAGTTAAAACGGAAAGGAAAAGTTGTTGTTTTTGATAGCCATGAATTTACCGGAAAACAGATCGAGTGTAGAGAGTATTTAAATAAATCATTTCGTAAGCTTCTATCTTTTTTCTATCTTAAATACGAAAAACATGTACTTAAAAAGATTGATGCTGTAATAGTGCCCTGCACATACAATGGTGTACATTATTTTGAAAAGAAGTGTAAGCGCGAAGTTTTGGTTGACAACTTACCGATACTGGAAGAGGTACTTTTAAACAGAGAATTGCTTGATGCGGGAGAAAAAAAGGCTTGCTATATCGGTAGTTTATCAGAAGAAAGAGGTATTAAAAAAATTGTCGAAGCCTCCTCCTTAATAAAAATCCCATTATTATTAGCTGGTAACTTTTCTCCAGCACATTTAGAAAGAGAAATTGTTGATTCTGAAAAAAATCCGCAGGTTAGCTATTTGGGAGTAGTAGACAGAACGGGAATAAAAAAGATTTTGAGTGAGGCATACATGGGAATGTGTGTACTACAGGACAGCGGACAATATAAATTCACAGACAACTTGCCAACAAAAGTATGTGAATATATGGCGGCAGGAATTCCTATCATTGTTTCAGACTTTCCATATAGTAAAAAAATGATTGACAAATATAAATGTGGCATATATGTAAATCCAAATGATACACACAGTATTGCCAACGCCATGAAATGGCTATTGGAAAATCCCAAAGAGGCAAAGGAAATGGGAAAAAATGGCAGAAACCTTGTTGAAACAAAACTAAATTGGAAATTCGAAGTAAAAAAAATAATATTATTGTATGAAAGCTTATTAAGCTAAAAATATTAATTTCCAGTTCTAAAGTTTAAAAGAATAGAGGATTTAATTTGATCGCGGTTATTAATTATGGATTAGGAAATGTTAACTCAATAATAAATATGTTAAAAAAAATAGGCGAAAAGGATGCTGTTTTAGCCAGTACTCCTTCTACAATTGAGCAAGCTGATAAAATAATTTTACCGGGTGTTGGTGCATTTGATACCGGGATGAACTTATTGAATAAAAGCAAACTTATAAATGCAATTAACGAACATGTAATAAAAAAAGGAAAACCTATATTGGGCATTTGCCTTGGAATGCAAATGTTAGGCATTTCCAGCGAAGAAGGAAATTGTGAGGGATTAGGTTACATTAATTTCACGAATAAAAAATTTGTATTTAAAGAGCAAATACTAAGAGTCCCACATATGGGATGGGATTATGTTACTATAGTCCAAAATAACAATCCTTTAACATCAGGTAATATTGTACCTGCAAGATACTATTTTGTACATTCATATCATGCTGTATGCAAAAACACAGCAGATATTCTTATGCAATGCGACTATGGTTATCTGTTTACGGCAGCTGTAAATAAAGGGAATATTTATGGCGTACAATTCCATCCTGAAAAAAGCCATAAATATGGTATGCAGTTATTATCAAATTTTGCGAAAGTGTGTTAGCCATGTACAATAGACCAAGAATTATACCGAGTTTATTAATTCATGAGCAGGGGTTAGTAAAAACGATAAAATTTTGTGATCCAAATTATCTTGGAGATGTCGTTAATGCTGTCAAAATCTTTAACGAAAAGGAAGTGGACGAGTTATGTTTATTGGACATTACAGCCTCAGTAGCAGGAAGTCCACCTGATTTTACATTATTAAAAGACATCGCATCAGAAGCCTTCATGCCACTAAGCTACGGTGGAGGAATTACAAGTCTTGAGCAGGCAAAACGACTTTTTTATATTGGCTATGAAAAAGTCATTATAAATACTGCATTTATAATTAATCCAGGTTTAATTGAACAAATAGCACAATATGCGGGATGCCAAAGTGTAGTAGTGTCTTTGGATGCAAAGAAAAAAATATTTGGAGGTTATAATTGCTATATTAAGGACGGCCGCCAGAAAGTAGAGAAAACACCTCAAGAATTGGCAATAATGGCTGAACAATTGGGGGCTGGAGAAATACTATTAAACTCCATAGATCAAGACGGAACTATGCAAGGTTATGATTTAAATTTAATTCAGTCCGTGTCCGACAAGGTAACAATACCAGTAATCGCTTGTGGTGGCGCAGCAACAATAGAAGACTTAAAACTGGCTTTGAAAAAAGGTCATGCACATGCGGTTTCTGCAGGTAGTATGTTTGTTTATTATGGAAAAAAGAAAGCTGTATTGATTAACGTACCCACAGAGCAAGAATTAATTTCAGGAGGAGTGTATGAAGACTAAGGATAGTTATAAGATATGCACGCGCTGTATTATGGATACTACCGATCCACAAATTAAATTTGATGATAATGGCATATGCAATCATTGTCATCAATTTGACAAAGATGTGGAATTATATGGGTATAAAGGAAGGGAAACTGATGAGGCATTACAGCGACTGGTTCAGGAAATAAAATCATATGGAAACAATAAAGAATACGACTGTATCTTGGGTATTTCAGGTGGTGTAGATAGCGCGTATATGGCCTATTTGGCAAAGCAGCTGGGGCTTAGGGTTTTGGCAGTACATGTGGATTCAGGCTGGAATAGTGAAATTGCCGTAGAAAATATTAAAAAAATGTGTGATGCCTTAAAAATGGATCTTCATACCATTGTTATAGACTGGCCTTCCATGAAAGAACTTCAAAGAGCGTATATGTTTTCCGGACTCCCTAATTTGGACGTACCTCAAGACCATGTATTTATGGCAGCAATGTATCAATATGCAAAAAAGTACAACATAAAATATATGTTAAATGGGAGTAACATAGCTACGGAAGGAATTTTACCAAACTCATGGGGATATGCTGCTATTGATTTCAGAAATATTAAAAGTGTTTATAATAAATGTGGCAGAAGAAAAAAAGTGTTTAAAAAATATCCACATTTGGGAATTATTAAATATTATTATTATCAGTTATCAATCAAGCGTGTTAAGATCTTAAACTATGTACCTTATTCCAAAAAAAAGGCCATTAAAGTATTAGAAAGAGAGTTTGGTTGGAAGTATTATGGTGGAAAGCACTTTGAATCAAGGTTTACAAAGTTTTTTCAATCGTATTATCTTCCGCAAAAATTTCATTATGACAAAAAACGCGCACATTTATCCAGTTTAATTGTGGGGGGCGAATTAAGTCGTAATGAAGCTTTAAAAGAAATCGAGGATACAACCGTTTATCCAATGGAACAAATGTTAGAAGACAGAGATTACATTTTAAAGAAATTGGATATATCCCTGCAAGAGTGGGAACAGATTATGAGTTCACCCAATAAATGTGAAGATGATTATGCGAACAGTAAAAAAATAATAAGATTTCTCGTATGTATAAAAAGATTATTGTACACTGCGGGAAAAAGGAAATCATAATATGAATATTTTAGTCATAGCCCATTATCAAGACGATGGAAGCCCTTATGTCAGTTTTGTTCATAATCAAGTTGTGGAATATAAACGTCAAGGCCATAATGTCATTGTAGTGGTTCCTACAGTATGGGGGAAAAGATACAAGAATTTACGCGTTCACGGACGCATTATAATTGATAATATACCTATTTGGTATGTTAAGTGTATATCGCTGTCTAATTTTGGTAAATACAATATTAATAACAAATGCGGATATGATGCAGTATCTTCTTGTGTCAAATCCATATTGAAAGAGCAATCTATAGACATTATACATGCACATACCATAGGCTTTGATGGCTATATTGCAGTTAAGCTAAAAGAAAAGTTCAATATACCTGTGGTTATAACAACACATGGCTCTGACACAATTGCAGAAATAAACAATGGAAGAGGAGAATATATTATAAGCATTTGCAAAAAAGCTGATTATATCGTCGCTGTAAGTTCAAAATTAAGAGATATGTTACTTGAGTTGTGTCCTATTCTATCCATTCATGTAATTCTGAATGGATTTAAACTGTTACCCACATTGACTGTTGAAAAACCTCCATATACGTTTCTTCAAGTGGGAAGTTTGATACAGAGAAAAAAGGTTGATATAACTATTTCAGCTTTTGCAAAAGTGCTAAAATACTATTCAAATGCAAAACTGGAAATAATTGGAGAAGGTATTGAAGAAAAGAAGCTTAAACAAATGTGTATTGACTTGAACATTGAAAAATCTGTAACTTTTTATGGTTTTTTGGAAAATAATATAGTTTTAGAACATATGGCTAAAAATCAAGTATTTGTAATGCCAAGCATAAATGAAGGATTTGGAATTGTTTATCTTGAAGCAATGTCTCAGGCATGTATCGTAATAGGCTCCAAAGGAGAGGGAATTGAAGATCTGATTACGGACAGTGTGAATGGATTTTTAGTTATTCCAGATGATATCGACCAGTTAGCTGACATTTTTATAAAATGTCTGGAATCACCAAAACATTGCAATGAAATGATAAGGAAAGGTATCGAAACTTCACAAGGACTAACTTGGGAAGCAAATGCCCAAAAATATATTCAACTGTTTCGCCAACTGCTTACAACTTAATTGGGAAGGACAAGTTTATAGTATGAAGATTTACACTGTTACTTTTTGTAACACTACAAATGTGGGAGCGGCATTACAAGAATATGCGTTACAAAAATATTTACAAATTAATGGTCATGATGCCAAAGTCCTAAACTATATTCCTAAAATTATGATGCAAAGAAATTCTGTATGGATCGGTGTACTTCAAGGAAATACTATTTACGAACGTCTGAAAGGAATAATATTACTTCCTTTAAATGTGAATAGAAAACTAAAATATTACAAATTTTCAAAAAAGTTTATTTCCTTAACCAGAACTTGTAGAACTATAACAGATATTGAGAAATTAGAACAACCAGATATGTATCTTGCTGGTAGTGACCAGATATGGAATGATGAACTGACAAACTGGAACGAAGGATATTTCTTAAACTTTAAAACTTCTGCACGTAAGGTTGCATATGCTGCGAGTGCTGGAAAAGATATTTTTTCGGATTTATTTTTGCATAATTTAAAAATAAGAGCAGAAAAGTTTGACAGCTTATCAGTAAGAGAGACGCTTTTACAAAAAAGCCTTTTACAAATGGATATAAAAAATGTTAAACAAGTTTTAGATCCAGTTTTTTTGTTATCCAAGGAGCACTATGAATCGATCTTGATACAGCCTAAATTAAATAATTACATCTTATTGTATGAAGCTGAATTAAATGAAAAATGTATTCTTGTTGCAAGAGAATTAGCTCATAAACACAATAAAAAAATAGTTCAGATTAACCGAATTAATAATAAATATAAAGTAGATAAACTATATCCTTGTGTGTCACCTACAGAGTTTTTAGGTCTGGTGAAATATGCAGATTATGTCGTCACTAATTCCTTTCACGCAGTTGCGTTTTCTTTAATTTTAGAAAAAGAATTTTGGGTTATAAAATTAAAAAATTTGTCTTCAAGAATTGACAGCATTTTAAAACTTACTGATCTTGAAAATAGAATTATAGGATATCCAAATATGCAATTAAATAATACCATTGACTATAAATTAGTGAATTCCAAATTGAAATTGCAAAGAGATGAGTCTATAAACTTTTTGCAATCCACCATTAATGAGGAGGGAATATATGGCACATAGTTTACAAAAACATTTGGGACGACTATTTGCTGCAGCACAATTCAAAATTGATCAATGGAAAAGTGTTTATAATTCTGCTATTATAAATAATCCAACTGGTAGAGCTGTTGTCTCTGGAAAGGTCATATTGCAGTATCCCAAACACATCACAATTGGAGACAATAGTTATATAAATGGAGGTTGGCTATGTGCGTCTCCCAATGCTTATATAAAAGTTGGAAAAAATTGTTTGATTTCATATAATGTCCATATTCGAACGGATATGCATATACACCATGACAAAGAAAAATTAATTCAAGAACAAGGCAACAAGGAAGCTGATATTATAATTGGTAATGATGTGTGGATTGGCTGTGGCGCTCAAATTTTTGGTGGTGTTACATTGGGGGAAGGGTGTGTTATAGGCGCAGGTACAATTGTAACAAAAGATGTATCACCATATGAAATTGTTGTAGGGGGGGCAATGCGGGGGATTGGAGAAAGGAATTTTTGTTTTGAAGAAAAAAAGCCTAAATAGAACAAGTAAATTTTTATATAATACTTTTTTTGCCGCCGCATATCAGATAACAGTTCTTATAGCCGGATTTGTTACACCCAGATTTATGTTGCAGTATTACGGCTCAGAAATAAATGGATTAATTACTTCCATTACACAGTTTATCGTTTACTTTAATTTAGTAGAAGCAGGTTTATCCAATGCTTCCGTTTATTCTTTATATAAACCATTAGCGGAAAATGATCAAAAAAAAATTAGTGCTATTGTGGTTGCAACGCAGAGATTTTATATGGTATCTGGGTATATCTTTTTAGCGCTAGTTATGTTGTTGGCTTTTATATATCCGACATATGTAAACGTACCAAGTTTAAATTATTGGCAAGTATTTTTATTAGTATTAATTTTAGGAAGTTCCGGTATCGTTGAATTTTTTACATTAGGAAAATACCGTGCTCTTTTGACGGCAGATCAAAAATTGTATATTATTTCCATTTCCTCAATATTGTATACAATTTTAAACACTGTTATTTTGGTAAGCATGGCAATTATGAGAATTGATATTATTTTAATAAAAGCCATTGCATTAAGTTCTGTCTTACTTAGATGTATAGTTTTATACAGATATTCAAAACGAAATTATCCCTATATAAACTATAAAGAACATCCAGATAATAAAGCACTGGACAAACGTTGGGATGCATTATACTTACAAATTTTAGGTGCCATACATACAGGAGCACCAGTCGTAATTGCTACTATTTTTACTAGTTTGAAAACTGTAAGCATTTACAGTATATACAACATGGTAATTGGAGGAATATCCGGTGTACTGGGAATATTCACAAACGGACTTTCAGCTTCATTTGGAGATATTATCGCCAGAAACGAAAAACAAACTTTGCAAAAAGCTTACCAAGAATTTGAATTAGCTTATTACAGTTTAATCACAGTGGTATATAGTGTTTCCTTCGTTATGATTATGCCATTTATTAAACTGTATACTTCCGGAATAACAGATGTTAATTATTATGTACCACAGTTAGGCGTTTTGTTTGTTTTAAATGCTTTGCTTTATAATATAAAAACCCCACAGGGAATGTTAATAATATCAGCAGGACATTATAGAGAAACCCGAATACAAGTTACAGTACAAGGTGCAATAGCCATAATCATAGGTATTATATTAGCGCCAAAACTTGGACTAGTCGGAATACTTATAGGTTCCATCTTTTCTAATTTATATAGAGATATCGACCTTATATTTTATGTACCCAACAATATTACAAAGCTGGCTATAGCTAAAACTTTAAAAAAAATTTTAAGCATGGGTTTGGAGATGATATTGATTTGCCTGCCGTTTCATTTCTATAATATAACATGTAAATCATATTTTCAGTGGATACAATATGCAATTCTCATAACAGTATATGCCGTATTTGTAACATTAACTGTAGGTCTTTTATGCAGTCGTAAAGAAATGGTTGGAATCTGGAATCGAGTAAAAGAAGTGAGGAAAAGGTTCAATGCAATTAAATAATGACAAAAAAAATTGTACTGCGTGTGGTGCGTGTAGCGCAATTTGTCCTGTACAAGCTATTACCATGCTTAAAGATGAAAAAGGGTTCTTGTACCCTCAAATCAATGAAGATAAATGCATAAATTGCGGAAATTGTGTCAATGTCTGCCCAATGAAAGACAATACAATAGAGTCTGACGATTTTTGCAAAAGGGCTTATGCCGTCAAGACCAAAGACATTGAAGTAAGAAAAAATAGTACATCCGGAGGCGTATTTTGGGAATTATCAAAATATATTCTCCAGAAAAAAGGAATTGTATATGGTGCATGCTTTGACGATAATTTTCAAGTCGTTCATGCAAGAGGCGAAACATGCGATGATGTACGTAAAATGCAAGGATCTAAATACATCCAAAGCAAAATGAATGGTATTTATGAACTTGTAAAAGAAGATTTGCTAAGCGGAAGATATGTCTTGTTTTCAGGATGCCCATGCCAAATAGATGGTTTAAATCATTATCTAAAGAATTATAAAACAGATAAACTTTTTACTTGCGATCTAATTTGCCATGGTGTCAATAGTTCAAAGTATTGGAATGATTATTTAAATTTTGTTAGCAAAAAAGGTAAAATCCAGAAAATATGTTTTAGAGATAAATCGTTGGGCTGGCGAAACATATATATGAATATACAGACTTCAAAAAAATCTTATATAGAAACAGAAAGTTATGATTATTTTTATCAGGCATTTTTCGGTGCATATATTATGAGAGACTCTTGTTATTCCTGTAAGTATGCAAATATACATCGCCGCGGAGACATTACGATTGGAGATTTTTGGGGAATTGAGAACGTATACCCTGATTTAGATGATAACCAGGGTGTATCATTATCCATAATAAACTCATTAAAAGGAAAAAAGCTTTTTTATGAAACTTCAGACTCATTTATTACAAAAGAGGTAACAATAGAGCAATGTATGCAGCCTGCTTTAAAAAAACCAGTAATGAAATCTCAATTTTACGAGAGTTTTTGGAATGACTATCAGAAAAAAGGATTTAATTATGTGTGTAAAAAATATTTAAATGGAGACCTGAAAGGAAAAATAAAAAGATTGATAAAAGGATTATTCATAAAAATTGGTTTGTGGGAAAATTTGAAAACCTTACAGAAACAAAAATAAAGTGAGAGTAAAAATGAACAGAAAAAAATTTATTTATGAAATTTGGTTTGCATATATTATGTTTTATGTATGCTTTAAACACTTATTTATTAACGATAATTTTTTGTATGTTATATTGGATGTGTTGTTTTTTGCCGTGGTTTTAAAAGCCATACCCCAAGAAATTAAGATAAAATGTGAAGTTTGGTGGCTTTTTTACTTGTTTCTGGTAATAGATATGTTTTTTTCTGCGTTTTATGGATTATATTTTCAAGATGCCATAAAATTTTCTGTAGTATATTTAAACTTTTTAATTATTACGCTTTTCTTTGCTCAACTAACGGACTGGCAAGAAATATTTTTTAAATGGATAAAAATAGGCTGTCTTTTTCATCTTTTTTTTACGTACTTTAGTATTTTTTTCACCAATCAAGCATTAAAAATTACAGCACAATTTCTGACAAAAGAAACACAAGCCATCACAGCACGCTGGGCAAACGAATTTCACATTTATGCAGGTATTTCAGGCCAAACCGGAACAAATGCTTTCTTTTTTTCTGTATTGGTTGGGGTGTTTTTATCAGAATTACGGACAAATTCAAAAAATAAATGGCATATTAAATTACTTTTGTTTAGTTCTTGGATCGGAATGGTATTTACGGGAAAAAAGGGGCTAATAATTGCTGCCATTCTATCGACAATGGTAATATACTGGGTAACCGGTAATGGAACAATAAAGCGTTGGATTTTAGCATCTGGTGGCATTATGCTTTTCGGAATAAGTGCCCTTGCCATAGTTTTTAGGGAACGTATATATAACATGTTCTACATTTCGGTATTTACAAGGTTAAAAATAGGTGAAGGTATGCTATCCGCAATATTAAATCATCCTATTGGCGGGAGTGGTGTAAATTCAATTGGAGCCTACACGTATGATGGGCATTTAGGTCATAATATATATTTACAGATATGGGTTGAACAAGGTATTATCGGACTTATAATATTACTAATTGCCTTATTTATTCCATTATATTTAACCTATATAAAAGTAAAAAACAATACACTTTATGGTAATCATTTAAAAACCAACTGCTATTCTTTGTTTATGCAAATATTTATAATTATATATGGCTTCTTTGGAAATCCTATTTATGATTATAATATTATCATAACCTTTTTGCTTTCATTGGCAGCAGGGTTTGCGGATGAATGTTCATATAATAAAAATAAAAAAATAAAGACTGCAAATTTGAAACTAATGTGAAATTTTACATCAGCCAGCCAGATCACCCTGGCTGGCTTTTTGTGCACACGGGTGCATAAGGAAAATTGTTGCTGACGCAACATGCACCCGTCGCGGTGAGTAGTGGAGAAGAGCGTTCCCCTACTTGATTAAATCGTAAATAAGACTATAATTTTCTAATCAGTCTTGCTGGATTTCCTGCAATTATGCAATGACCTTCTGGAAAACTTTTTGTAACAATTGCACCTGCACCCACAATCGTGTTATTTCCCAATATTACCCCAGGCAAAATCATACTATTCATTCCCAGCCAACATTTTTCACCTAGTCTCACATCCTTTGGCCCATCATGTTCGTCTGGATTTTTTACGGAATGATTTGTTGTAATAATCCCTACATTCATGGCAATCCAGGTTCCACGACCGATAAAAATATGACCATCACTCCATGTTTGAAAATTATTTCCCACCCCCTGAAAATTATTCAAATCGTCTGGGTGAAAATGTATATTTTCATAATGTCCAACTCTAATATGTGGTGAGCATGGCCACGGTACATCAGGATTAAATCTTTTTCCAACTGCATCAATGCAAATCCATCTCCAGCCAGGAGCAGTCAGACCACCAAAACCACCTTGAAACCACCTGCCATAATAATATTTCTTATCATACAGCAGCCTGCCAAGAATATGCCCCCATATGTAATACCATACAAACAGAAATATTTTCTTAACAGAATAAAGCCTGCATTTTTCAACAAACTTCTTCACGGCGCATTCCTCCAATATTATTTCCGGTTCAATCCGTGAGATTCAGAAATAATAACAAATCGCCATTGCAAAACTAAATAAAAAAATGCAGCTTGTTTCTGCCAATGAAACTGATCAGGTATTTATTTCTATTCCACGCATTATGAACCGAATTTTTACACTTTTAAGAGAAAAGTAATAAAATCCTATTTTACATATCTGTTGCAGAAAACAGAGCACTACCCCCCCCCTAAATGTATATTCCGTCCGTTTTTTATAGTTTTTATCATATATAATGTCCTCCATATTATAAAAAGAAAATAGGTATATTATTGTGAGCAATCTAAAATTATTCATTTTCTCCCTTTAGAGACGTCATTATTCTTTTTAAACTTTTAAAATTAAGTCCTAATACTATTACATTAAATAATATATAGCCTAAAGCAAAATTAACAAAAGCATTCAGAAATCGTAATTCTAGTGCTGAAATAAGCAATCTAATACCAATTCCACACAATAGCATCTCCACCCCCAGCAGTAGAATCTGTCCAGGCTTTAAAACTTCTGATATGCGAATATTCACAAGTTTTGAACTTGTTCTAAAATATAATGCTAATGAAACTCCCATACTAATAAAGGTCGCCAAAGCCGGTCCTGGCATTCCCATCAAGTAAAACATAGGATAATTCAAACATATATTGATCGCACAACCAATAATTGAATATTTCATAACGATATCTGTTCTTCCCAACGCCGATGGAACCATTCCAAAGAAGGTAAACCGCATCATAGCTACGGCTGTATAAATTCTGAAAACAATCGTCCCCTCAGAGTTTAAATATATTTTAGAAAACAAAAGTTCAATTGCTTCCGGTGCCAGAACTGCAGCTCCAATACACAACGGCCAGGTAATTTTATAGCCTAATTCAAGATAACTAGACCAAAGTTCTTTAAAATTGTTTTTTTCTCCATTATTTATATATCTGACAATGACAGGCATTACAACTGCGGTAAATGAACTAACAACAAAAGAGAATGGAAGTTCCTTTGACACATTGGCATATAAAGCATATTCCTCTGTGCTCATCATACCGCTGATCATAAACTTATCTATATTAATTGAAATTGTACTAATTGATGTCCCCAATAACAAAGGTAAAGCATATTTTAGAATCTCTTTTATAACTGCAAAATCGACTTGCATTATTAAAATAGAAAATTGTCTTTTTTTATATATTAAAGCAAAACATACATATTGTAGCAAATCTAATACAAATAACAGTATAAAAATCAAAGCTATATTACTGGTAAAATAAGAAAGACCACCTACGATACAAATCTGCCCAATTGATATAAGCAAATTTCTCATTGCTATCATTTTAGCATAGCCGCTGGAAATAAAAAGCGGTTGGTATAACCCGACTAAATTCTGTATACATGGACGAAAAGCAATATATATCAAGAGTCCCGATACGGCATCATTCCTAAAATATCCAACAATTTGAAAGCGAAAAATCAAGATCAGTATTCCACACAACACACCACTTATTATACTGAGTGAAAAAATAGTACTTACATATTTTTTTCTTGCATTTACATCGGTAGATTTATTAAAGAAATAGTTTATTGCATCATTAAGTCCTAAAGAAAAAAAGGGAGCACACGAAGAAATTAATAGTACCGCCTGCGAATATGTTCCATAACTTGTTTTTGTTAATGTCCTTGATAAAATCATTGTCTGTATAAGATTTACCGATAAAGTTATTACTCTTACAAAAACAAGAAAAATCGAATCACTTACGATGCCTCCTTTGCTATTAGGGGCTGTGATATTTTGCGTATCTTTCTTTGATTTCATAAAACACCTCTTTATAAATTCCGGCATGCTTTTTATAAACTATATAATTTTTCCTTGTTCATAATTATATTGTTTTTTTAACTGTAATCAACAATCGCCTAAATTTCTAGTACCTTCTATCATGCTGATATTGCTGTTTTGTATATTAAATCAATAATAAGACTCTAAATAACTTTTTATACATACCGCCTCAACCATTAAACGTCTTCTGCAATTCTTCTACCGAATTAAACTCAAAGACACATATTTCACCATCATGCCATATAATACGATCGGCTTTATTCCAAGACATTACATTCTCACTTGATAATTGTTCTTCTGAAATAATTAAGAAAGTTTTTTCTGACCATGAAAGATCAATTTGTTCTGTTGTACATAACCACTTTGTTTTTTCAAATGTGTTGAGTGATACCAATGGACAAATTTGTAATTTCCCATTACTGTGCTGAACGGAAGAATTCGTATATTTAAAAGTTGAAAATCCATACCGAAAATCATTTTCCAACAAAAAAGTGACCATTTCTCTTTGTTTATCAGGGTTTTCTATTCCACCGTGATTACCAAATATATGCGTCTGATAACCAGTGTTAAGACAAATAATCCCAATAATTCCCCCGGCAAGCAATATCTTTTTGGGCATCCCCTTTTTTTCGGCTTTTAAGATTGTGGAAAACATAATATGGGGCAAGATCATAAAAAAAGGTAACATATATCTTGGCTTATATTCTATTATTAAAAATGTATAAATAAAAAAATGAATTCCTAATGCACATAAAAAAAATAATATAAGGAGGATTTTAAATGAATAGTTCTCTTTTTTTCTGAGATTATAAATAATAATAGTAGTTATAAAAATTATTATGATGATACTTGCTATATTGGATAGACTACCCAGTGAAAATAAATTCACTTCTTTTGTATACCCTAAGTTAGACAATGTTTCTCTAATCATTATTGCAAATGCTTGTAAATCAAATTCTTTCCAAATTAAATCGTCTATATTTCCCCAAGTAAATTTACGGCTCAAAAATAATTTATTTACAAAATATCCTCCTAAAGCCATACTCGTTCCTAATGCAGATATCCAGAATATTTTACAATTTATATAATTTTTTTGAGAATCGTTGGCATATTCAGTATTACGACGATATACACAGCAATAAATTGTACTTCCTAATATCAATGGCATATATAGATTTTCTATTAGACGAATGCCCTGCATTCCTATAATAAAAGAAAAAGTGAGAAACAATAATATTAGCAAAATATAATTAAAATTATGCTTTTTTTTAGCATTTATAATGGCAAAATAAATTCCCAAAATAATATAGACTTGTGTAATTGCGTATCCATAATATCCACACCCATGCATTAACGTATAATACATTTGACTTTCACCATATGGCAACAAAGATAAACCAAACATCCATAAACTGTGACATCCGAAGCCAAGTTGATATGCAAGAAAAACGCTGGCACACCCCATTATACCATTCATTAATATGGTTCCTAATACTTCTACCTGCCACCAAGTGATTTCCGGAAAACATTTAAAAAGCAACGCGAATAATAATTCGTTATCAAACAGCCTAAGTTGTGTTGAAAAGAACCAGTTTTTTGATATAAGACTGTTTTCTTGCGACAGTATATAAGCATAAAAAATATCAGATGCAGAATCTGATTCTATTAATTGTATGCCGTATCTTAGTTTGTAATAAGATAAAATAAATAAAATACCTATCCCAAATATAACTGGCAAAAAATATTTATTGACCTTTTCCATGTGTTCCACCAATACTTCCATAGTCTCTTATCTGTTAGAAAATAAATATATAAATTTACAAACTTCTGTTTTTAGAAATTATATTATGAAATTGAGATTTACATTTATCTTCTAAAAAGGTTTTCATTACTTCCATATATCCATCCCTTAAGGCAATTCGATCTTGTACGGAATAAGTTAGGGCTGTCTTGATGAGTTGAGAAAACTCGTCCGCATTTTGCGCTACAAAAAAGCCTTTTACATTTAAATAATTATCACTGCATGTTGTCACAATAGGTAAAAGGTAACACATATAAGTTAATATTTTTCTAGTATATCCATAAACTATTTTGCTATTTGACGCACGTACTGGACTAATGCCGACACTGGATGACTCTAAATAAGGGATATATTCTTCTTTGCTCATACTTCCCAGATACTTTACATTATCATGAGAATTACGTTCGAAGGGGCCAATCACAATAAATTCTGCTTCATTGTTTTGAGTAGCCGCATATTCAATTAAGTCTAAATCTACAAATGAAGTTCCTATATAAACTACTGATTTCTGTTTACTTTCGACCGGGAACCAGTTCTGTAAAAAGATTATGTCTTTTTGGGTGGACATCGGATTTCTCAATATGCTTAGTTTTGTATGATCTGCTCCATGGTTTACATAATATTTAACCTGGTTTTCATCTACACATGCAGTAATATCCGAAAGGCCAATCATTTGCCGCTCAAGCAAAGAAGCGTTGGTAGCATTAGAAAATGTTTCCAAAATATCTGATGGTCTATAAATTATTTGAGCGGAAGGATAATCTTTTTTATAGTCCGCTGCATATTGGCAGCCAACCCCTTCAATTAATATTATATCATAAACTGGCTTTAGTTTCTTTTTCAGGCGTTTCCAGCTCGGCCAATAATTTTCGCCTGTCTTCATCTTCAATAGTTTCGCCAGTTTTGCTGGTATAAACAAAGGAGCGGAAAAATGAAACACCGTTACATCATTTTCTTTAAAACTGATTCCTCTCCATAGATCCACAAAATTTTTTAAATTTTCTTTATCATTATTATGAAATATCCAGCTTAAGCTTACAGGACATGTTACCCAATCTACATTATACGAAAATTCTTCCAGATATTTTATAAAGTAATGAAAACCTCCCACTCGTTGACAGTTTTTCACATGATATGTTATAACCAATGCATTCTTTTCCACAGAATCCTCCTAGATACATTATCATTTATATATCCCAAATAATTTTTTTGTCTAACCATATTAGCATCTTATATAAAATACCAAAAAAGATAATGGTATAAAATATTAAATCAACCGTGTACATAACCATGTAAATAGCAACACTAATTGACAAATAATTGGCCATAAGTTTATGCATATTTGATTCGCTATTTCTGGCGGTCCAATCACATTTCACTATAAAATTCACAATTACAATAATTACTATTGGAGCAAAAATACTAAAATACTGTACACTTCCAATCATCATGGGAGTCCATATACTTTTTCCGGCCGGGCCGCATAACTGCCTCACATAATCCGGAATTTCAATAGTATAGAACAAACCTGTCAACAAAATACTGTCATTGAACAGTCGTTTAAAAAAGTCAATTGGACTTTGAACAAAGTTTTCTTTAACAGCTATACCTATGGCAGTTAATGTTGGTCCTGAAAAATATCTTTGAAATTTTCTTGCAATAAGATACGGTTCATTTGTACCATAAAAAAAATAACATATTGTCAATAAAGCCATTAGCACAACAAATACATATAAAACCTTTCTATAGATCTCTTTTTCCATATATGGCAATAACTGCACCATACAACAACCACCTATTAAAAGTGATAAAATTCTTCTATCTGAAACAAAAACGATATTTACAATACCTATTACCAAAACCATTGCCATAGAAAATTTACTCTTTTTTTCGAGAAAATGACTAGTTGCCCAAAAAGATATAAGTGGTCTGACAATGATATCGACAAGTATTAATAAGTAATAACTTGTACCGAAACTTTGCAGTTTTAATACAACATCACTTATTGCATAGCTGTCCTCTTCCGCTGTAATAAATCTAAAGTATGATAAAAGCTCTTTGTTTTTTATAAAGAGAATTATAATAACAAAGGCTAATGATAAAATTGCAACTTTTATCACAAATTTCCTATTTTTGATTGGTTCTCGTTTTACTAATACTTTTTTATAGTGTTTATTCCAGAAATAAAATGAACAAAAAACGAGAAAACACTCAAAGCAAGTTAAAAAAATTGCTCCATTGTAATAAGCAATATAAATACTCTTTTCAGGTTCAAGCCAGAAATTTCCATAGGCACATAGAATAGGTAATATACACATTCGAAATGCATACATTACTATAATTGCAATTCCACCTATACCATCGCCAATGTTATTCTGTATAAAAGCAAGAAGACATATAAAATAGCAGATGGGGAGCAATAGTGTAATTTTAAACTCTAAATCATATTTCATGATAATTAAAGAAAAAGCGGAGGCTATTGATAACATAAATAATAAAAATTTAATTGCCCTTATATTAAGGTATACTGTTTTTTCGTTCCCCTTCATTAAAACCTCCCCAATAAATATTACCCCTCATAGCCAAGAATCAATGTAGGATCTTATTTGTATATTTAGATTTTCTTGTGAAGGAACATTTGAAAATGTTTCTAATGCCCCCGTTTGCATTTTTGTAAGCAAATTTTTATCAGCAAAAACCTCTAACAAAGCTTCTCCCATTTCATTCCAGCGCTTATTGGGTACAAGCATACCATTATAACCATTTTTGACCGTATATGGGATTGCGCTATTATTAAATGCAATTACCGGCAAACCACGTCTCATTGCTTCAATCATAACCCAGCCATAGCCTTCCAGCAGTGAGGGAAACAAAAACAGATCACTGTTGCAATAAAGCCAGTCTAAACGTTCATCCGTTACCCTTCCTTCAAAAATTATAGCCTCTTCTAATCCATTAATTTGTATAAAGTTTTTTAACTTTTTATAATAGGGATCCTTTTCATTATACTTACCTGCTATTGTAAACTTATATTTACGATTTTTTTGATAAAAAATATTAAAAGCTTTTAAACCATAAAGTAATCCCTTTCTTTTCTCAACATTTCCAACAAATAAAATATTGTGACTATTTAATTTTGAAACTTCGCACGTTGTTTTATCAAAGGATGAAGGAAGGCAAATAATATTGTTGAGATTAAATGCGCGTTGTAGCTGGTCAATCACATATTGATTCGGTATAATTAGCTGACCAGCTGATTTTAATACCTTCAGTTCCAAATGCTTATGAATTAAATATAATAATCCGGAATGTGTCATATAATTATTGTGATGATGGATAACCACATATTTCACATTAGGATATTGTGCCAAAATTTTTTTAAGATTAATTTTTATGAAACGTGTATATATTCTGCTGTTCATAATTAAATAATCGCAGTCGAAAATTTTTTTTTGAAATTCCTTATAAATATGATTAAATTCTATCAATCCCGCACTGGAATATTTTGAGGAACAAGCTTTTATAAAGTAAGCGTCATCGTACAATTCTGTGTCCGGATATTTCTCAATTAAAATCTTAAAAAAATTATAATCATATATTGCTCCACCCGATGCATCGCCCATCTGAGTTGCCAAAAAATGTATTTTCATTGACTAATTATGGTTTAAAGATCACAAAACCATATCTCCTTCCTGAATTCAGTACAGCTTTAAAACTTATTTGGAAGTGTAGAAGCAGATTTATTCAGTCCTTATAGTTTCCTTATAACAATTTTCCAGTAAAGTAACATTTTTGTCCCAATCATATAGTTTCTCAACCCTTTGCCTTGCCGCTTTTCCTAAGCTTTTTCTTAAATTATCATCAACTACTAATTTTTCCAAGGCAAATGCAATAGCATCTGATGATTTTCGTTCTACCACGAACCCGGTAACCTGGTCCTCTACAACTTCACAGAATCCATCCACATTACTGACGACAACAGGAATTCCCATTGCTTCTGCTTCAACAACTGCAACTCCAAAACTTTCCGAATCTGAAATACTCGTAGCACAAAAAATATCTATTTGCCTCAATACAGAGGGGACATCTTTATGCGGAATTTTTCCCTTTAATCTTACAATTTCTTGAAGACCTTGTTCCTTGATTATCTTTTCCAAATTATTTTTTTCAGCACCATCTCCGTAAATATCACACTTAACTTTGGAAACGAGATTATCATATCCATTATCATGCAGGCTGTCTAGCAATCTGCGTATTCCTATTATCAAGTATTTTATTCCATACTTAACATCTAAAGTTTTTATACAGCCAATAACAATATTATCGCTTTTGGAAGTTACAAATTTGGGGTTAAAGACAGATAGATCTACTCCAAACGGTGTAACAACTATATTTGTATGATCATTCAATAAACGTTTAACTTGTTCTGCCATACAATTACTAGTTGATGCTATTTTGTCCGCATATAACAAGTTCTTTTTTATTATTTTCATAGAAGCTGCGTTCTGAAATGGAAAATCATACACGTCACTTCCCCATACTGACAAAACTGTTTTTCTAAGTTTGGCCATTCTCATCAGGGTTCCGTAACCGCTGGCATAATGGGCATTTACTATATCCGGGCAAATTGTTTTTGCTACTTTATTTAAAAATAAAGCATTTAGATAATAACCAATTGAACCATCTATAGGCAACTCAATGGTTTTAATTCTTTTGTCTAAAGAGTTTTCTTTATTTCTATGACTCTTTAGATATACTAAATACACAGTGTAATTTCGCTTTACAAGAGCATTTACCCATTTCACTGTGTGAACACTATTCGCAGCAGATAAAAATAAAATTTTCATTAGACGGAGTCCCCCCGTGAGAAGGATCCGAGCATGTCGGAGGAGGAAAAGTCGTGCAGCGGGAGCCTGACGGGCCTGCCCTCCAGCTGGCTCTTGTAGACGGCGAGGACGAGCTCGAGAGCGCGCCTGCCGGCGCGTGCGTCGACGTAAGGCTGCCTGTCATGGATGACGGAGTCGATGACGTCGGCGAAGAGTGAGGTGTGCCCGTTGCCGTAGACGTTGCTGGTGGCCTCCCGGAGTCCCCTGTTGTGGGAATCGCCGGAGACGGAGTCTGCAAAGTCCCAGACGTCAATGTTGTTGGTGGATTTGCCGCCGAGCTTGACGGTGCCCTTTTCGCCAAAGACGTAGAGGGTTTCCTCCAGGTTCTGTGGGAAGACGTTGGTGGTGCCCTCAATGGTGGCAATGGCGCCGCTGCTGAACCTGACGAGGGCCATGCCCACGTCCTCGGCCTCGAGGTAATGGTGGAACTGCTGCCTGGTCTGGCCGTAGACCTCGAGGATGTCGTCGCCGAAGGTCCAGCGCAGGAGGTCAATGCCGTGGATGCACTGGTTCATGAGCGCGCCGCCGTCCTGGGCCCAGGTGCCGCGCCAGGGTGCCTGCTCGTAGTAGGGGCGGCTGCGGTTCCAGCGGACATGTATGGAACCGTGGGAAAGCCTGCCGAAGCGTCCGGCCTCAAGTGCCCTGCGCATTTCCTGGACCGCAATGTTGAAACGGTTCTGGTGGCAGGCGGAAACCTTGACGTTTTTTTCGTCGGAGAGAGCAATGATCCTGTCGGCGTCGTGGAGGGACATGGCCATTGGCTTCTCGATGATGACGTTGACGCCGTTTTCGATGCAGAAAATTGCGATTTCGGCATGGAGTCCGCTCTCAGTGGCAATGCTGGCCAGTTCGGGGCGGCACTCCTTTATCATGGTCTTGTAGTCAGTGTACCGGCGAATGGAGCGGTCGTTCTCCAGGGAGTGCTTCCTGAGGAGGGAGTCCATGTGTGCGGGGACAGTGTCGCAGACGGCGGTGATTTCGAGTTTGTTGTTGAGAGCTGCGGTGATGTGGTTGGTTGAGATGCGTCCGCATCCTATGAGTGCGTATTTCATTGAGGTAATCTCCTTCCCTGTGGGTCAAAATGTGGCGGGGTGTGCCGGGCCGGGCCGGTGCTATGGGGTGGCGCAGTGAGCATCCTCACAATTCCTCCACCCCTCGATCCCTTATTACTTTTCCCGGAGTCCCAACTACTACTTTGTTTTCTGGTACATCTTTTAGGACCACTGTACCCATACCCACCATAGCATGTTTTCCTACTTTTATCTGATTTTTAATTAAACATCCCGGGGCAACGTATCCTTCCTCCTGAATCACAGAACTGCCCCCTAACATAGAAAGTGCAATCACAAGCGAATTATTTCCAATTTGAACATTGTGTGCAATATGACACAAATTATCTATTTTTACATTATTGCCAATACGTGTATCGTCTATAGTTCCCCTATCAATACATGTATTCGCTCCTATTTCCACATTTCTACCAATCTCAACCCCACCAAAATGTGGAACTTTACAATAAATACCTTGTTCGTCTTTAAAATAGCCAAACCCATCTGTTCCTATCACAACGCCTGATGCAATGACACTGTTGCAACCGATTCGGCATGGACACTCTATCTGAACATTATTTCCTATCCGCACATTATCTTCCAGGACTACATCCCTGCAAATAAAACAACCATGCCCTATGGATACATTACGCCCAATTGATTGTGCTTCTATTACAGAATCCTTACATATTACATTAGCGTTCTTCTTTTCAAAAAAACGCTCTATAATTCCAAAAAATACCCCCTTTGAATTATCAACTTCAATTAAGTTTTGAACTGGCAATTTACTATTTTTAAATGAAACTGCCAATTTTATATCTGTCGCCTCAATCTTTTGACCAGAAATAGATTCCTTTACCCAGGTAATTGTTCCTTTTTTATAATTACTCAAT
>OFGX01000677.1_pt1 | contig 24101 bp, 19 predicted proteins | sample 1521831 | NCBI WGS metagenome assembly OFGX01 (sample SAMEA3504080, study PRJEB24116) | mouse gut metagenome | biome: mouse gut; feature: mouse-associated habitat; material: faeces | place: Denmark | collected 2011 | reverse complement strand
GCAATACCAACATATTTATTGACTAACACCATTTCTTTTTCTGCTGCTCCGCGTCTTCCGTATGGCGCAGCAGGCGTTCCTGTTCCCTGCAGTCCTCCAGGGATTCGCAGGAGCCCGGCACAAAATCCGCCTCGTCCGTCCCATCGGCCATGCCGTTTTCCTCCCCCAGCCATTCCGGGCGCAGGTTCGCCCTGGCCAGAAAAGAACAGGTCAGATTCGCTTCTCTATCCCTCCCGTTACATATTTCATAGGAAACGATAATGCCACAGACATCATCCGGCGCCAGGTCTGTCCTTGTGATGGAGATGCCCCGGAGGTTTCTATGAGGGTGATAAAGGAATACATTTTTCCATGGCCATCCTTCGAAGCCATCTGCCACCAGCCACTCCTCCTGGCCCTCTCCCGCTATCTTCAACCAGAATCCGTCCAGCAGCTTGATTGGAGGCGCCCACAGCCCTCCCATCTCATAGGGGATATCTCCTCCCATATCCGGAAAAAGACCATCGATGGCTCCCATCATCTTGACCCGTTCATTGGTACAGATACATATGGGGCCGCGTGTGAATTGTACCTTGTTGCTCCTGATTCTCTCCACGAAGTTTCTTCCTTTCCGAGTATATAAAACCGCTCTTGTATACACAAATCCTTAAAGGTGCCCGGCTCTGCTTCCTATGTTATCCTGCTTCAAAAAATCTGAGAAAAGGCATCCGCTTTGCCTGCAGATGCCCCATTGAAACATTCTTTCATTTCGTGTGTCAAGCTTATGCGGAATGCTCCCCCGCTATTTTACAGACCGTTCTCCTGCACATAAGCCTGCCACTGCTTTGTCCAGCCCTCCCTTACGGTATCCAGGCCTGCGGCCTTCACCTTCTCGCGGAATGTCTCGACGGATGCCTCCACATCGTCCACCAGGCCCGCCTCTATGGGCTTCAGGTATTCGCTGCACACATCATCCACAGCAGATTTTTCAGCCGAATAGGCGCTGTAGTCCTCCGCGAAAGCTCCGAAAGGATCCACGCTGGGCGTCCCCTTCTCTTCGATGACTTCCGCATAATGATCGAACATTTCCTGCAGAAGCACACCTCCCTGACCATTTGCCAGCTTGTAGGCCGGATTCCGCAGAGACCATCCGTTCAGGGCTTCATAGCCGAATGAGGCATCCAGGTTCTTGTATGTGCCATCCTCGGCAACCTCATAGTGTACGCCCTCGATGCCGTATTGGGTCAGGCGATTCAGCTCCTCGTCCATGATCAACAGCTCCATGACCTTCATAGCCCTCTCAGGATTCTTACAGTCCTTGGTGATAGCTGTGGCATCAGCGGTAGGCGTGGTAGACCATACGTAGCCGTCAGCCTCGCCGAGCGTATAATAGGCTGTCTTCCAGTCAGGATGCTCGTTTGTCCATAGCTCCACACGAGTGGTGTATTTATTGGGATTATCTCCATAAGGCATAACCACGAACAGGCCGTTGTCATACCGCTCAAAAGGGTCTGTGGTATCAGAAAGGACACTCCTTGACCAGAAGCCCAAATCTGCCCACTCCTTCATCAGCTTCATATCCTCTACAAACTGATCCGAAAACCAGTATTCCTCCGGCGCGGAAAGATTATCCATATATGTCTTCAGTCCATAAGCACCGCCAACCACATTTGCATCGTTATATGCGAGAATACCAGCACTGTTGGCCAGCAGCCCCTGGCTGGAATCGTTCTGCTGAATCCCCAGCAGATATGCCTTCAGGTTCTCAAAGGAATCCGGTACGGGCAGGTCGTATTTCTCCCGCAGATCCTCACGATACTCGATGCCTCCACAGGTATACTGCTTCCACAGGCAGGGAACCGTCATCACCTGTCCGTCAACCCTGCAGCCATCCAGCGCAGCCGGGTCAATCGCCGCCTTCAGGTCAGGGGACACCGTGTCCAGCAGCTCGTCCAGCCCCAGAAACGCGCCGCTCTGGGCAAGCTGGCCGAAGTTGTTCCAGTTCGCGGTATAGATCAGATCCGCGCCGCCGGTAGTCAGCACCAGCTTGTACTTCTCGCCCCAATCCGTCCATGTGGAGAACTGGAACTCCACAGATGCGTTCACCTTCTCCTCCAGAATCGCGTTGATGGCATCCTGCACCTCCTGCAGGCCCGCGGGCGCGTCACCCAGCAGGTAGAACACCAGATCCACATGCTCGGAATAGTCCAGCTCCTGCGCTGCCCCCCCGCCCTCGTCAGCCGATGCCTCCTCCGAGGACTCCTCCTGGGCCGCCGAAGACTCCTCCTGAGCTGCTGAGGACTCTTCCTGGCTCTCCTGCGCTGCGGAAGATTCGTAGTTCTCCCCCAGCTCGCTGTCTGCCGTCTTCTTATCGCCGCAGCCAGCCAGCATAGCCGCCATCATGGCCAGCGTCAACATTACACTCACGACTTTCTTCTTCATAGTCGCTCCTCCTTCTCTCTCCCTCCCTCTGGAGGGTGTTTTTTCTATAAAAACAATCTCCGCAATTGGAAAATCGTTCTTATCTCAACCTTTTACCGCTCCGATAGTAATGCCGGAGACGAAATATTTCTGCACGAACGGGTACAACAACAGCACCGGCCCTGTCACCACCACCGCCATGGCCATCTTCACCGCCTGGGTGGGGAGATCCGCTATGGATATGCTGGCCCCGACTACCAGATCCTTCAGGGCCGTGGTGGAATTGAGCATGTTCGACAGGTAGAACTGTAGCTCATAGGTGCTGGAGCTGGTGGAGAACAGGGACGAACGGTACCAGTCGTTCCAGTACCCCAGCGCCAGGAACAGTCCAACCGTGGCCAGGCCAGGCTTCAGCACTGGCAGCACGATCCTCCAGAAGATGGTGAACTGTCCCGCCCCGTCAATCTTGGCGGACTCCGCGATGGCATCCGGCACGCTCCCCGCGATGAACGTCCTCATCAGGATGATCAGGAAGGTGCTGGTGATGCCTGGGAACCATATGACAAAGGTGGTCCCCTTCAGGTTCAGCACGTTGGCATACAGCAGATACCAGGGAATCATGCCCCCGCCGAAGATGGTGGTGAAATACAGCAGGAACGACACCGTGTTCCGGTACTTGAACTCCTTCCTGGACAGCACATAGGCCGTCAGGGTGGTCACGAACAGCCCCACCGCGGTTCCCACCGCCGTATAATAGATAGTCATCTTATAGGCCTGCAGAATCGAGGCCGGGTTCTGGAAGATGGTCTTGTAGGCATCTGCCGAGAACTCCTTCGGGAGCAAGCTGTACCCTTCCGTCAGAATCACGCCATTGTCCGTAAACGACCCCGACACGATCAGCAGGAACGGCAGCACGCACACGATGGCCGTCACCCCCACGAAAAAGTACGCGATGATATAAAAGGCGATGTCGCTGCCCGAAAGCCTTATCTTGTTCTTCTTCTGTTCGCTCTTCATCTCGCCGCCTCCTTAAAACAATGCATAGTCCGCTTCTTTCCTGCGGATGGCCCAGTTGGTGACCAGCACTACCACGAACCCGAACACCGACTGGAACAGGCCGGCTGCGGATCCCAGGCCGATGCTCAGCGGCTGCCCGATGGTGATCCGGTATACATAGGTGTCCAGGATGTCCGTCACCTCGTACAGCAATCCGTTGTTCCCCACGGTCTGGTAGAACAGCTCGAAGTTGCCCCGCATGATGCCGCCTAAGGAGTAGATCAGCAGGATGATGAAGGTGGGCTTCAGCTGGGGCAGCATGATGTAGCGGATGCGCTGGAAGATGTTGGCCCCGTCCACCTTGGCCGCCTCGTACAGCTCCCCGTCCATGCCCATGATCGTGGCCAGGTACACCACCATGCCGTACCCCACGGACTTCCACATGTTGAACAGCGTGATCAGGAAGGGCCAGTAGACCGGGCTGTTGTAGAAGTCGATCGGCGTCCCACCGCCGTTTCGGATCATGTTGTTGATGGCGCCGTACTGGTACTCCAGCAGGCTGTATACCATGACCTTCAGTAGGACGAAGGACACGAAGTAGGGCATGAAGATCAGCGTCTGCCCCACCTTCTTGAACCATTTCAGGGTCATCTGGCTCACCAGGATGGCGAAGAATATCTGCAAGACATTGCCCAGCACGATGAAGACAACGTTGTAGAGCACGGTGTTGCGGATCAGCCTCCCCATCTGGGACTGGAACAGGAACTCGAAGTTCTTCATCCCCACGAAGGGGCTGGCCCACAGGCCGTCCGCAAAGTTGAAGTTCACGAAGGCGAAGTAGATGCCCACCATGGGCAGGTAGGAGTTCACCAGGAAGAACACGCCCACGGGCAGCAACATCAGGAACAGCACCCAGTTCTTCCTGAATTCCTTCACCAGCCCGTGCTCATGGCAGCGCACCCGCTCGGCGGCCTCCAGCTTCTTGATTACCAGGTACGCGGCCAGGGCCAGCGCCAGCTCCACTACAAGCAGCGGGGACGCCCCCAGGCCCGTCATGCCGAAGCACCGGTTGGCGTACAGCACGAACCCGTAGGAGCCGGCCACCAGCAGCACCGTCAGCAGCATGGCCGCCTTTCCGAAGACATACATCCTCAGCTCGCCTTTCCCATCGGAATCGTGAAAGCGGTTCCGGAGTGCTTTCCAGAGATGGGCAATGTGGAGATACCACGTACCCAGCAAAAGCAGCAGGAGCACCATGGAGTACAGCCCCAACACGCCCAGGCCGGAGTTCTTCACGAATTCCAGCAGGGAGAAGATGCTGTAGCCCTGGTAGAGCGTGGCGGCCACCTCCCTGGATATGCCCAGCTTCCCGAAGAGCGCGGATATGTTCTTCAGGTGCACCCAGTCGAACATGGGCAGCGACAGGAAGAACAGCAGCGCGCTGGCGCCTGCCGCCAGGAGCACGCCCGTCTTTCTCCCGAACTTTTTCTCTTCCAGTCTCCCTCCCCATGCAGGTTTCGTCTTTTCTGCGTTCATCATGAAGCCCCTCTTTCCTTATTCTTCCCACAAAATGACCACTGGCATGCCGCTGGCTGCGAGCCGGGTATTGTCATATCGCCTGTTTTTTTCATCGATTCTGTTCATTTCCTGTACACATTTATTAGTATAAAGCATTGACCATGTTTTTCCCACACATAATACTTGCAAAGATGTGTAAAAAAATGCTATTATAATATAAGGATTTGCTTTGTACCCTGTGGTTTTTTCGATTTCAAAAGAGGCTTTTATGATTACAAAGAACGATATTTATGACATCACGAAAGAAAAATTCTGTCCCTATGCCGGAGCGCCCTCTCCCGCATTTATCCCGCTGTCCGCGGGGATCACCTATGAGGATCCCCATTATCATGTCCGCCGGTTCAATGGAGACCACTATGTCTTCGAATACGTCCTGAACGGCAGCGGTTATGTGGAGATAAATGGCAAGACTGTCAGGCTCGATGCCGGGGATGCCTACATCCTGTGCCCCTGTACTTACCACAACTATTATTCCGACCCCAGGACGCCCTGGCGCAAGGTATGGTTCAACGGGCAGGGAGACCTGATTGCCCACCTGATGAATGATTATCAGCTGAACGATAACTGCTACATCAGGGGAGGCGACGCGAAGGGCAAATATCTGCTGCAGATCCTGGAGACAATAGAAAAAGAGCCTATCCATTGCATCAATGAACTGGCTCTTCTGCTCCACCACCATATCGTAAGCTTTTCCGAGGTCCATAACGGAGAGCTCCTGACCGCTTCCTGCGGGCTGCTCATGAAGAATTTCATCGAGCAGCGCCTGACGGGCGAGCTGTCCATGGAAGAGATCGCCGCCCACGTCCATCTCTCCGTCTCCCGGGCCACCCATCTGTTCAAGGAGGAGTACAATGTGACTCCCTACCGCTATTATCTCTCCCGGAGGCTGGAAATCGCCCAGAACCTGCTGCGCTCCACGGGCATGCCGATCCAGGAGATATCCAAGCTGCTGGGCTTCCCGGATTACCGGCATTTCTCCAATCTCTTCAAGAGATGGACGGGCATCTCGCCCAGCGATTTCCGGCACGATTCCTCCAAGCGGGAAGATTATGTCAAGTCGGGCTGAGCCGCCCCCTTGCGGCTGCAGGCTCCGCACGGATTTATCTGCCGCCCCCAATCAGCACTTTCTTTCCGCAGAACGCGAATCCGTATTTGCGTATGTTCTCTTCAGGGACTCCTTTTTCCACAAGCGATGCTGCGTAGTTTTTCTCTTCTATCTGCCGGAGCGCTGCTTTTACTGTGTCGGAAAGCTCCTTTTCTTCCTCCGCGTCCTGTACCTTGAACTCGATAACAATTGCATCCAATGGGCGGCTATTTGCAGTGCCGCCGTCTCTCAGCTTCGGCTCCAGCACCACGTCATAGCGGCCGAATCCGCTCTCCCGGTTGGAGGTGACTGCATAGCGGTTGTTCAGTTCTACCAGCAGGCCTAAGACAAAACCGTGGTAGAAACGCTCCGGCTCCGCAGCCTCAGAGGGCTTGTTCCCCGCATCAAAGCTGCTGAAAGTAGCCAGCGCCACCTTGTTCATGTAATAGTTCATGGCTTTCAGGTCGTCGGCCAGCAACGCTTTGATGAAATCGTTGTAGCTTTCGTCCTGCTCTGAGAACCAGCCCCGAATCATGTTCGCGAACATCAGCCGCACTTCCCGGTTCGTCAGCGTCAGGTCATAATACCAGCAGTCTTCGGCATCCGCAAATTCCACCCCGAGGACTCTCAGATAGCCGCTTGCGAGGAGAAGGCTCCAGACCGAGTTCCTTCTGGTGCGCAGCTCTCCGTAGACAATCTGCTCGTCTATCTCTACCCGCAGCGTCTCTCCCTGCATAAGGCCCTCCAGCTTTTGTTTGATTTCCCTGCTTCCCTCCCTGATCAGCTTTCCCACCAGGCTGTTGGAGCTGGAATTGGCCCAGTAGGTCGTGACTTTTTTCTTATCCAGGAAATTCAAGATAGACCATGGGTTATAAATATCTGACCGATTCCCAAAGACAAAGCCATCATACCAGCTTTTTACTTCCTGTTTCCGGCCAGACAGCCCGAACTCATCCAGCGCCGCAAAGACCTCTTCCTCCGTAAACCCAAAGCTGTCAGCATACTTCTCAGAAGTGGTTGTCACAACTTCAAGATTATTCAGGTCGGAAAAAATAGATTCCCGGCTGACACGGGTGATTCCGGTCATCACAGCCCTCTCCAGATAGGGATTTGTCTTAAAAGTAGAGTTGAACAGGCTCCTGGTAAAGGAGACAAGTCTGTCCCAGTAGCCGTTCACATTTGCCTCCTGCATGGGGGTGTCATATTCGTCCAGCAGGATAATCACCTTTTTTCCGTAATACCGATACAAAAACAACGCCAGATAATGGAGGGCCATGGTGGCATCCTCCTCGTTCATGTTCTCTGATACCCGTTCGAAGTATTCCTTTTCATTTTGCGCCAGCAAATCCCCCTCCAAAAGGAAACGGTTCTGCATATACAGATCCCTCAATATCTGACAGATCCTGTAACGAACCTTTTCATAGGCACTTTCCCGCATGCTTTATGGAAAAGAACAGCTCTGTCATGCTCATGTTCAACGTCTTTCCGAAGCGTCTCGGCCTTGTTATCAGCGTCACGCTGTCCCCGCTCTCCCACCACTGGGAAAGGAACGAGGTCTTATCGATATAAAAGTATCCGTTTTCCCGAATCGTCTGAAAATCCTGACAGCCAATAGCAACCGTCCTGGCCATTCTGCACCTCCTTATCCGTTCCATAATCGGTATCCTCAAAATTCCACTGTCCCATCATAAAATCACAAGTAAAAATCATCCTTCTATATCAACATTGTAGCGGATATCCCCCATTTGTTCAATCTATTTTTCCATGAATGTCCCTGCAATCTCCCTATTCGGCATCCTAAAAATCCCACTGTCCCGCCATATGATTACAAGCGACAATCATCCTTCCATGTCAACATAATAACGGAACTCCCATATTTGTTCAATCTATTTTCCAAAAACATCCCTGCAGCCATTTCTGAAATTATCGAATATCAATAAATTTTTATTGACATTCATACCCTTCTGTAATATTATAAAATGCAAATATCCAATATCAGGAAAATACAGAATCAACAGATTCGGAAAGGATAAAACTATGTCAGACAAAAACAAGAAATCAAAGCTGAAAGAGACAATAAAGAAAAAGCCCCTTCTGTCCTCAGTCATCGTCACGCTTCCCCTGGGCCTGGCGGGCGCTTTCCTGGCCTGCATGCCCACCTTCCTCAGGTCCGGCGACCCTGCCGCGGAAAAGCTCCTTGCCCTGCCGATCTCCATCCTTTTCGTAGGGTTCATGCTGGCCGCGTTCGTCCTGTATCCCCTTGTCCTGACGGGAGCCGAGCTCTACCTGCTGTTTGCCCTGGCCATGAACCCCGGGAAGGAGCATGCTCGGCACAGGATATTCGACATCGTCACGGTGCCCTTAGGCCTCATGTACAGCCACCTCTATCTGGGCCTGATGGATGTGAAGTTCGCAAGCAACTGGACCGAGCAGCTGGCCAATTCCCAGCAGCATACGCCGATCTACACCCAGAGCACATTGACCGTCTGGGTCATCGCCCTGGCAGGCTTCGCGGGATATCTGACAGTGAGCTTCCTCCCCATAAAGAAGACCCCGCCCCTCCTGCTGGTGCTGGGCATGTCCGCCATGTACCCGGGCACCATAGAGAGCATCGTCTGGGGCGTCCAAATCTATCAAAATCCGTTCACCAGCCTGCCGCTCCTGCTGCTGCCACTGAACTGCATCCTCATCACCGCCAGGACAATCCTGACCAAAATCCGGGAATGGGAGCGCATCCCCCATGAGATGCACAAAATCCATAGAATCCCCTTCCTCCAAAGCTGCAGCCGTATCCTGGACAACGCAAAGGTCTGGCCTCTGGCAGCGTTCCTCCTGATGTGGCCGCTGCTGGGCATCCTCATAGCCATCCTCGTCCTCTTCGGCCAGGCGCCGGATTCCGTCATCCGAGCCTGGACTGAGACCAGCGGCTGGAACCTTTCCAGGCGGGCGGCGCCCCAGAACGTGTACTACGACGAGCACTATCTGTGCACGGTGGCCGCCGGAGGGCACCGGAAAATAGTGAAGCCCCTGCGCCTGGGGATGCGGCACGGGCATGAGGTCATCGTAAACAGGCAGCTCTGCGTGGCCAATGCCTTCGAGCAGGTTCTGGAGGAAAGGACGCCCCGCTTCCACAGAGCCCTGCGGAATTTTTACGATAAATACGGCTTCCCTGTGGCAAGGTGCATCCGTTCCCCCTATGCGGCAGACCTGATCTATTATCTCATGAAGCCGCTGGAGTGGTTTTTCCTGGCAGTGCTGTATCTGACGGACGTGCACCCTGAGGACAGGATTGCCGTACAGTACATGGGGGACAGATCAAAATCCGCGCTTTCCCCAGAATGCCGCTCGGGGCATCTCCACGGTAGCGGGTCGGAATGCTCCTGTAGTGATTCGTAAGGGTATTGCTGACGCAGATCCGCAGCTCATTCCTCCCCTTTTCCAAAAACGGGGTCAGGTCAAAGCGCCATGGCGCGGACACTCTGACCCCAGCCTCATGCCCGTTCACGGATACTCTGGCGGAGGCTGAGATATCATCTATCTCCAGGACCATTCTCCGGCCGATTTCCTCCTCCCCTATCTCCACGGTCTGGCCATATACCGCCTTTCCGGAGTAAAACGCCAACCCGTCGATTTCACCCCAGTCTCCGTATTTCAGCCTGCCCTCCCCGCAATATAGGCGGACCGGCTCCTCAAAGCACGCTCCCCCACTGCATATTCCCCGGCTCTTCACCCTGATTGTCACCGTGGACATCCTTTTGGTGAAAGCTGTGGGATAGACCGCCAGACGGCTTTGCAATCCGGGCCCCGCGGCTTCCCCCTTCTCCTCCTGCCTGGCCGGGCTTCCGTCAATCCACACTTTTGCCTCGCCGTTGACAAGCATCTCCATCCGTTCAAGGGCGGGGGGCGCTTCGAAACTGAACCAGTCATATGCCCCATCCGCCCCCTGGAGCAGCCCGTCCATGGGAAGCAGATTCTTCTGCGCGTACCACCTCATGCTCAGGGGATATTCCTGCTTCCCAATCTCCCCTTCCGCAAACAGGAGATAGGTACGGCCAACGCCACGATAGGCGGCGACCACCTGATGGTCTCCCCGGGAAAGGCGGAGCTTTTCCTTCAGATCCATCACCTGCACGCCATCCACGAACAGAAATTCCGGCTCCATATCACCGTACAGGATGTGGGCTTCACAGTCTCCGCCGTAGCGCACAGCCGTAGCGAAAATATATCCCGTCCCATCCTCTTCCCGGACGTACTCGGTGCCCGTCATAGTTTCCTTCTTTTCCCCCATTACCAGGAACGCATCGCTGACGCTTCCCTTCAGGCCATGATATCCTTGTACCCCCGGGTCGTCCCATTTTCCGAACCGCATGGAGACCTCATACGGAAGGAAGCCCTCCCTGTCGCCCCCGGCAGCCTTCGCCACGGCATCCAGATATCCCTTCCTGTCGGCGAAGGGTCCTTTTTTCAGAAAATACGGGCCGAAGCCGCATCGGCACATGGCGCCCCCGTCCAGAAAGCCTCCCGGCTCCCTGCGGTCAGAACGGATCCAGCGCATCGCGCGTACCTCCGGCCCCACCATCTCATCCGAGGCGGGAAGGCTGTAATCGCCGAAGCGGTTGTCCAGGCAGGGGAGCAGCGAGAAATCCCACTCATCCGACAATGGCAGCTCCCTCCTTTCCTCCGGAAGCTCCCTCCACTGCGGAAGAGCTTCTGCCCTGCGGGAGAAGGAAATCATCTGCAGCTCGCTTCCGGAAAGGGGAAGCCTGACGAACAGATACTCCCCCTGTTCCCTGGCAGGGACGGCATATCTTTTCCCGTCATAGGGATTCCAGAAAACGGGATTCCCTTTCGCATGGAAGCCGTATTCGTCCCCCGCCTTTCCGCCATAGACCATGTAGAAGTCCTCGCCCTCTATAAAACGGTGGAGCATATATTTCTTTGCATCTGACCCGGCCGGAAAAATCACATCTGCCATGAGCCTGGCCCCGACCATATCCGCAAGCTCCTCCACCTTGACGCCAAAGCGTATCCTGCCCAGGCAGTGCCGCAGTTCTTCCGAATCCCAGGAGTCGCCGAAGGACGGGGGCTCCCCGATTCCCCATACCATGCCGCCTTCCGAGCAGAATTCATCCAGCTTCCGCATCACGCCGATCCTGACTGTCCTCATTTCAGGCAGGATGATGATCCTGTAAGCTTCCCCCTCCTTTTCAAGTCTGCCGTCCCGGATTTCCGCCTCCAAAACGGATCTGTGGTCGATGAAGTCCACGTCAATTCCCTTTTCATACAGGCTCCGGACACTGTCAAAGGCTGTCTGCGCGGCCCTGTCCGCCTCTATTCCGCCCTCCGCCGCCATCACCGGATACAGGACTGCAATGTCGCATCGATGCACTCCCTGGCTGAGCATATAGCTCATCCTCTCTATGGCGCGGAACGCGTTTCCCATATCATCCCAATACGGCATGTGATAGGTATTGCAGGGGGGAGCCCACTCCCACCATCCTCCATGGGTGGAATAATACATGCCGTGCACCGACAGGAGATTATGTCCCATCACGAAATTCCTTGCCACCGCATCCATGAACTCGCCGCCGGATGTCCCCCAGCCGCTTCCGTAAAATCCCTCCAGCCAGGTGCGCTTCCTCCCGTATAAATGGGCGATGGAGCTGGCCACCTTGTTTTTGACGATATCGGAAGCCAGCTTCGGCTGGTCGCAGCCCGGCCCTTGATTGAACTTCTGGGTCTGGAAATAATCGCCGAATTCCGTCAGGTCATATCCACGGCCGCCGTGGTCGCAGCCGTAAACCATATTTCTCTCCTCATGCCAGTCGTAGACGACTTTAAAATAATTTTCCTCCTCCCTGGATACGATTACATCATAGTAGTCAAGCCTTATTTTTGCAAAATACGGTTCATATTCCCCAAAAAGGCAGGGAAGATAGTCGCATATGTCATACCCCTTCCGTCTCCGGAATTCCTCCTGGAAAAAGGCATCCCACAGCTTCCCGGAAATGCCGAAATTCAATTCGTCGGAAAAGAAGAAGTCCAACGCCTTTCCGCACTCTCCCGGCGCGTGTTCCTCAAACCTTCCGAAAAAGCGCCTGCAAACCTCCTTTCCCGCCTGAGGATGCATGGGGTTCATGGAATATGGCTGCTGCTCTGCATAGACGATGACGATCGTGGCATCCTCCATCCCCGCGAAAGAGGCTTCATCCCGCAGAGCTTCCGGGCTGATTCTCCGCATCCCCTTATCTGTTACGATATGGGCGGACAGCATGCCGTCCGGAAAGTCCCGGCTCTCTGGCCTTCCCCCTTTGACAGCCATGCGCTCCTCCCGCAGCAGCCAGCCTGCCATATCAGGGAAGGCGGAAAGGATTTCGTCCGTATACCATCCCTGGCCCGGGCTTCCAAGCGTGTAGTCCGACAGGCTGACCGAAATCCCTTCCTCCTTCCCCTTGCCAAGGAACCATTGGAACAATTCCCACCATTCTTCCGTAAACAATGCAGGATCGCTTTCCAGCGTCAGTCCGTAGGAATTCCCTCCGCTGAAGCCATGCGCATAGTTTACCTGCAGTCCGCTGACAGCATGTCCCCGCATCTTTTCCAGATGCCAGCCGATTCTTTCTCTGGTAAGCTTATCTCCCATCCACCAGTAGAACGGCACCACGCCGTATCCCCGGGGCGGTTCCTCGAATCTCGCTTCCAGTCTGCCGTGTCCCTCTCTTGCTCGCTCCATCCGCAACTTCCTTTCTGCCATTTGACAAATCTTTTGACAAATCATTCCAGTCCACTGTCTGTACTAATCCAAAAATAACACAATCTATCCAAAAATAACAGGGGCCAATTTTATCAATTTGTCCAAAATCGTTCCCGTCTGCCGCAAAAACCCGTATTTCCTGGAGCGAAGAGCTTTCTTTGGACATCAAAAAAGGAACCCCGGACTGCCCTGGAAATCAAAGCAGAACAGAAGTTCCCTGTCGGTTCGTTCCTGCGGATTGCCCGCCACAGCAAGCCCGGAAACCGGAAGCTTCGAAATCATAAGCTGTCACAGTTTCTGGCTGAAGATGCTCTTATACCCCTCTCCGTAGATCTCCGAAGCGCTGGTGATGATCGTAAAGGCGCTGGGATCCTCCTGCCTGACGATCTCCTCCAGCTTCGGGGAAAGGGGCTTTTTCACCACGCACAGAACCACCTTCTTGTCCGTGCCCGTGTAAGCGCCGCTGCCGGAGATGTAGGTGGCGCTGATGTCCAGCTCCTCCAGCAGACGGCTGACGATTCTTTCAGGGCTGTCGCTGATGATGAAGAACATCTTGGCCCCGTCCCGCCCGTACAGCACGATATCCAGCAGCACGGAATTGATGAAGACTACAAGTCCTGCATACAGCGCCGTATCCAGATCCTGGAACACGAAGGCCGATGCCGTCACGATGATGGCGTCCGTCAGCAGGAAGAGGGAGCCTGTCTTCAGGTGGGGGAAGCGCAGCCGCAGGAGCTTGACGATGATGTCCGTGCCTCCGGTGGTGGCCCCCGCCTTGAACACCAGCCCCAAAGACACCGCCATCAGGGAGCCTCCCACCACGGCGGCCAGCAGCGGGTCTGCCGTCACTGCCCCCACGGATGCCAGCCGGTTGGTGAAGAAGGAGGTGGCCGCGGTGCAGTAGAGGGTGGAAAGGATGAACTTCCAGCCGAATTTCCACATCCCCAGCGCCAGGATCGGTATGTTGATCATGAACATCCACGTACCGGTCTCCAGTCCGGTAATCCGGTTGAATATAATCGCGATACCGGTCACTCCGCCGGGCGCCAGGGAGTTGGGATCCAGGAAGAAGCTCACCGCCACGGCGTAGATCACTGACGCCACAGTGATCACCAGATAATCCGTCAGCCTGCGCCGGAACGTCTTCTTCTCCTCATCCCGGATCTCCCTCTCCTGTTCTTTACTGACCTGCCCCTTGTTCTCCTTCATCCTCACACTGCCTCCCAAAACCCGCAGGAGCGGGCCGCCCTCTTCAGGCAGCCCGCTCCCTCCGGGCATTCCATTCAAAAGTCTCATAAAAGAGCCTTACCATCCACAGCAACCCCCGGCCTTTTGCAAGGCGGAGCGGCCAAGCCTATATGCTTTTTGCATAGGGGTTTACTGTACAAGTGTCAGTCCGGCGGCCCACAGCCGTCCTGTCCATTGACCGCGAATCAGCTGCCCACGTTCACCAGTCTGGGCTTATAGCCCCCTTCCTCCAGGGACTTCATAATCTGTTCCTTATGCTCGGTGCCGAATGCCTCCATGGTGATGCGCAGCTCCACGGCGGCGTTTCTGTTGGTGGTGACGAACTGGTTGTGCTCCAGCTCCACCACGTTGCCGTTGGCCTTGGCGATGATGCCTGACACCTTGTACAGCTCGCCCGGCTTATCCGGCAGCAGCATGGATACCGTGAATACCCTGTCGCGCATGATCAGGCCCTGCTGGACCACGGAGGACATGGTGGTCACGTCCATGTTCCCGCCGCTTAAGATGGCTACCACCTTCTTGCCCTTTACGTCCAGGTGCTTCAGGGCGGCCACGGTGAGCAGTCCGGAGTTCTCTACCACTGTCTTGTGGTTCTCCACCATGTCCAGGAAGGAGACTACCAGTTCGTGGTCTTCCACCGTGATGATGCCGTCCAGGTTCTTCTGGATATAGGGGAACAGCTTGCCCCCGGGTGTCTTCACCGCGGTGCCGTCTGCGATGGTGCTGACCTTCGGCAGCGTCACCACATGCCCCTCCTCCAGGGACTTCTGCATACAGTTTGCCCCGGCAGGCTCCACTCCAATCACTTTTATCTTCGGATTCAGAAGTTTTGCCAGGGTGGCCACCCCAGTGGCCAGACCGCCGCCGCCGATGGGCACCAGGATATAGTCCACCAGGGGCAGTTCCTTTACGATTTCCATGGCGATGGTTCCCTGCCCTGTGGCCACAGTCAAGTCGTCAAAAGGATGGATGAAGGTATATCCATTCTCCTCCGCCAGCTCATAGGCCTTGGCACAGGCCTCGTCATACACGTCCCCGTACAGCACCACTTCCGCCCCATAGCCCTTGGTACGGTTCACCTTCATCAGGGGCGTTGTAGTGGGCATGACGATGACCGCCTTTGCGCCGTAGGCCTTGGCCGCGTAAGCCACGCCCTGGGCATGGTTCCCGGCGGACGCTGTAATCAGCCCCTTGGCCCGCTCCTCGTCCGTGAGCGTGCTTATCTTATAATATGCCCCCCTGAGCTTGTACGCGCCCGTCAGCTGCATGTTCTCGGGCTTCAGATAGACCTTGTTCCCTGTCTGGCCGCTCAGGTACTCGCTGAACACCAGCTTCGTCTCCAACGTCACGTTCTTTACGACTTCCGATGCCTCCTCGAATTTCTCCAGCGTAAGTCCCTCTTCCAACTCCGTCTCCTCCTCCGTCACAATCTCCTCTTCCCCTGCCAGTCCGTCCCCGGCCTCTTCTTCCAGTCCGGAAAGCTCCTCCATTTCCTGCGCCTGTTCATTCATCCCCAAGCTCCTCCTTCTTCACATCAAACAAAGCGTTCACGAATTCGTCCGAGTCAAATTTCTGCAAATCGTCTATGGTCTCCCCCACGCCGATATACTTCACCGGAACGCGCAGCTCCGACTGGATGGCCACGGCGATGCCGCCCTTTGCCGTGCCGTCCATCTTCGTCAGGATGATGCCCGTCAGATCCGCCACCTCCCCGAACTCCCTGGCCTGGACCAGGGCATTCTGTCCGGTGGTGCCGTCCAGCACGATCAGATTCTCCCGGTGGGCATCCGGGAACTCCCTGTCCACGATCCGTTTCATCTTCCGCAGCTCTTCCATCAGGTTCTTCTTATTTTGCAGCCGCCCCGCCGTATCGATCAGCAGCACGTCCACGCCCCTGGCTTTGGCGGCGCTCACGGCATCAAAGACCACGCTGGCCGGATCCGCGCCCTCGTTTCCGCCCACCATGGGCACCTCCGCCCGCCTGGCCCACTCCGCCAGCTGGTCTCCGGCGGCGGCCCGGAAAGTGTCCGCGGCGGCAATCAATACCTTCCGCCCATCCTCCTTGAACTTGCCCGCCAGTTTCCCCACAGAGGTGGTCTTGCCCACGCCGTTGACGCCGATCACCATGATCACCGACTGGCGCTGCTCAAACTCATACGCGTTTTCGCCTACCCGCATCTGCTCCTTGATGCCCTCTATCAGCAGCTGCTTGCATTCGTTGGGCTCTTTGATATGCTGCTCCTTTATCTGGGCCTTCAGACGGGCGATGATCTCCGTGGTGGCGTTCACGCCGATGTCCCCCATGATCAGGATCTCCTCCAGCTCTTCGTAGAAATCATCGTCGATAGCGGAAAAGCCGCTGAACACGGAATCGATTCCCCTGACGATATTATTCCTGGTCTTCGTCAGGCCCTCCTTCAATCTGGCAAAAAAACCTTTTTTTCCCTCTGCCATGCCTCATCCCACTCCTTCCCGCTGTCCCAATCCAGATCTACAACGCACAAGACAGTCCAGATTTCTGCCCTACAGACCAAGCGTGTGTCTGCCGGGCGCCGTCAGCGCGCATAATCTTCATATCCGACTTCAGGCCGCCTCCCCATGGCGGAAAACAGTCCCCCCGAAAGAAAACTCCCCGCCTCCCGGGATTTGCGGCGCTTCACCCGATGCTTACATCTTACCATATTTAAATACTGTCCGCAATAGTCACGCTGTCAGTTCCTTATCTATCAGGTTCACGCTCACCAATGTGGACACCCCTTTCTCCTGCATGGTGATGCCGTAGAGCCTGTCCACCTGCTCCATGGTGCCCCTTCTGTGGGTGATGACGATAAACTGTGTATTTTTTGTCAGTTTATGAAGATATTTCGCAAACCTTCCCACGTTGGAATCGTCCAGGGCCGCCTCGATCTCGTCCAGCAGGCAGAAGGGCGAGGGCTTCAGGTTCTGGATGGCGAACAGCAGCGAAATGGCCGTCAGGGCCTTCTCTCCGCCGGACAGCTGCATCATGTTCTGCAGCTTCTTCCCGGGGGGCTGGGCGATGATGCGGATGCCCGCCTCCAGGATATCCTCGTCCTCTATCAGCTCCAGCGTCCCCCTGCCGCCGCCGAACAGCTCCTTGAACACCTTGTCGAACTCCCGGCAGATCTCCGCGAACTTCTCCGTGAACTGCCTGCGCATGGCGCTGTCCAGCTCCTCTATGATGCCCTCCAGGGTCTTCTCCGCCTCCACCAGGTCGTCCCGCTGTGTGGCCATGAACGTGTACCGCTCCATCAGGTTCTTGTAGTCCTCGATGGCGTTCACGTTCACGTCCCCCAGCTTCCTGATCTGATCCCGCAGGGCGGAAATCTCCTTTTTCATAGCGGGCAGGTCCGTCAGCTCCTCATCCCGCATGGCCGCGGCATCGCTGAGGGTGATCTCGTATTCGTCCCACATATAGTTAATCTGGGACTCCATGGATTCCTCCAGCTTCTCCTTCTGTGCGCCCAGGCGATAGACTTCCTTGTCCAGTGCGCTCTGGCGCTCCGACAGTTCCTCCCGCCTGGCGAAAAAGCTCTTCTGCTTAGCGGACAGCTCTTCCCTGTGGGCCGTGGCCTCCTTCAGCTTTGCTTCGGATTCGCTCTGGGCATCATAGGACGCCGCGATGGTCTCCTGCATCTTCAGAATGGTCTGCTGTCTGTCCTCCACCGTCTGGGCGTTTTCTTCCAGCGCCTGCAGAACTTCCGCCAGCTCTGCCCTGGACCGCTCGATTTCCCCGTCTATACGGTTTACATTGCTTTGCTGGAATCCCAGGGACTGACGCATCTTCTCCACTTTCAAATCCCACTCGGACACGGCCGCCAGCGCCTCCGCCTCCAGCTTCCGCTGTTCCTCCAGGGTCTGCTGGGACTGCTCGATTTCCTCCTGGGTTCTGGCCTCCAGGGCTTCGCTGGAAGCGAGGTCCGTCTGGACGGTCTCCTTGTCCCTTCTGATCTCCTGAATCTTGTCCTCAATCTCCCGCTCTTCTATGCGCAGGGAGGCCGCGCTCTCCACTTCCTCCTCCATGCGCTCCCTGGTCTGGCTGATGTTGAGCCTGGCCGTGTTCTGCTCGATGGACTTGCGCTGGATGTCGCTCTTTATGGCTTCTACGTCCACGCGCATCCGGGTTCGCCTGGCCTTGATTCCCTCAATCTCCTTCTCGGTCTCCTCCATGACGACACGGAACCTGCTCGCCTTCGTCTCCAGCTCCTCAATCTCCCGACGCCTTCCAAGGAGATTGCTGTTGTTCTTATAAGCGCCGCCGCTGATCGCGCCGCCCGGCACCAAGAGCTCCCCTTCCAGCGTGACCATCCGGAGACTGTGGTTGTATTTCCTGGCCAGCTTCACGGCGTTGTCCACGTTGTCCACCACCACGATCCGGCCCAGCAGCGAGCCTGCCACGTCCCGGTACTTATCGTCAATCCGCACCAATGTATCCGCTGTGCCGATGACCCCTTTTTCTGACAGGACTTCCGTATTCTTGAACTTCTGGTAATTCCGGATGCTGGTCAGGGGCAGGAAAGTAGCCCTTCCCAGCTTGTTGGTCTTCAGGAAGCCAATCATCTCCTTGGCGGTGTCCTCGTCCTGAGTGACGATGTTCTGGATGCTGCCCCCCAGAGCCGTCTCGATGGCAATCTCGTATTTCTTCTCCACCTGGATGATGTCCGCAACCACCCCTACGATGCCCCGGACCCTTTCCTTCTGCTCCATGACCTTCTTGACGCTGCCGCCGTAGCCCTCGTAGCGCTCGGCCAGGTTGGACAGCGCCTCCAGCCTGGACCGCTCCCTGTGGTAGGCGTTCTTCGCCTCCTGCAGGACAGCGTCCTTTTGGGTCAGCGCTTCCCGGAAGCCGCCCAGCTCCTTCTCCAGGCCGGCCTCCTGCTCCTTCAGGGCGCGTATCTCCTCCGTGACCGCCTGGAAGACCGTTTCATAGTTCCGTATGGTCTCCTCTCTGGCGGCCTCGTCGGACTTGGCCCGCAGCAGCCTTGAGCTCAGCTCAGCCCTCCGGATGTTCACCTGCTCCATCATGGTGTCGAAGCGGCCCAGCCTTGACTTGATCGTGGCCCGCCGGTTCAGCTCGCCTATGATGATATTCTTGCCGGCTTCGATGCCGGTATTCAGTTCCTCTATTCTTTTCTGGATCCCCTCCAGCTTCCTCCTGGCCTGGTCCGCCAGGGCGGTGATTTCCTCCACCTTCGCGTCCGTCTCGCCCTTTTCCGAGAGCAGGCCCTCTTTCTCCCGCTCCCTGGCAGCGATGTCCTCCTGGATCGCGCTGCGGCGGTTGTTCAGATGGGCCTCGCTGCCCTTGGCGGAATTGATCTGCTCCTTCAGCACGTTCATCTCGCCTTCCAGCCGGCCCCTGGTGAGCCCTGCGTCCGTGACGGTGCCCCTGGCCTCCTCTATGGCTTTCTCTAACTGCTCCAGCTCCTCCTGGACGCGCCCGTACTCCTCCTTGATGCCCTCATAGGCCTCGCTGGCCTCCGCCAGCTCCCTTCCGGCATTGACGTGCTTTTCCTCCACTTCCTTCAGCTGTTCCCGGATGCGGGAGTTCTCCAGCAGAAATACGTTCACATCGAACCGCTTCAGCTCCTCCCTCTTGCGCAGGTACTGCCTGGCCGTCTCGGACTGGCGCTCCAGGGGGCCCAATTGCTTCTCCAGCTCCGACAGGATGTCGTTGACGCGGACCAGGTTCTGCTTCTCGTTCTCCAGCTTGGTCTGGGCGGCGGCCTTCCTGCGCTTGAACTTCACGATTCCCGCGGCCTCATCGAAAAGCTCCCTGCGCTCCTCGGGCTTGCCGCTTAGGATTTTGTCAATCTGGCCCTGGCCGATGATAGAATAGCCTTCCTTGCCGATGCCGGTGTCATAGAACAGCTCGTTCACGTCCTTCAGCCTGCAGGGGCTCCCATTGATCAGATATTCACTTTCTCCGGAACGGTAGATACGCCTTGCCACCGTCACCTCGTCAAAGTCGATGGCGAGCTGATGGTCCGCGTTGTCCAATGTGATGGCCACATAGGCGTAGCTAAGCGGTTTCCTGTTCTCTGTACCCGAGAAAATGACATCCTGCATGCTGGCCCCGCGCAGCTGCTTCACCCGCTGCTCTCCCAGGACCCAGCGGACTGCGTCTGCCACATTGCTCTTGCCGCTGCCGTTGGGTCCTACGATTCCCGTGATGCCGTTGTGGAACTGAAAATTGATTTTGTTCGCAAAAGACTTGAACCCCTGTACCTCGATACTCTTTAAATACATCCTCTATCCCTCAACAGCAGCAATGCCTTGTAGGCCGCCTGCTGCTCCGCCATTTTTTTCGTCTTTCCCTCTCCTGTCCCCAGAGTCTCGCCCTCCATGTTCACGGACACCCGGAACAGCTTGTCGTGCTCCGGCCCGCTCTCCTCCAGCAGCTCATAACTGAACGCCTTCTTCAGCTTCCCCTGAATCAGCTCCTGGAGATTGCTCTTGCTGTCATAGAACAGCTGCTTGTCCTCCAGGTCCGACAGGACGAAACGGTCGATGAAGGCCTTGGCGGGCTCCATGCCTCCGTCCAGATAAATCGCGCCGATCACAGCCTCCATGGCATCGGAGACGATGCTGTCCCGGCTGCGGCCTCCGGTGTTCTCCTCCCCTTTGCCCAGCAGCATGAACTTCCCCAGCTCCAGATCCCTGGCGCAGAAGGCCAAAGACGGTTCGCAGACCATAGATGCACGCGTCTTCGTCAATTCCCCTTCGGACATCTTCGGGTTCCCTCGGAACAAAAACTCGCTGGACACCAGTTCCAGCACCGCATCCCCCAGGAACTCCAGCCGCTCGTAATTCTGGGTCTTGCGTATCTTCTGCTCATTGGTGAAGGAGCTGTGGGTCATGGCCTGCTTCAATAGGGCCACATCCCGGAACCGATATCCAATCCGCTCTTCCAGCACTTCCACCGTATATCCATGGACGGCGCTCCTTCCCTGGAGCGAACGCCCTCCGCTTGTATCACTGTCCAACATATCTCAATCCTCTTTTCTCAGACGGGTCTGCCTCGGATTTCTCCTTTATGGACGCAAATGAGCAGCCACATAACGGACTGCTCTTATGAAAGTCCATATGAATGTCTTCTTCCTTATGGCAGGGTCCCTCAGCCCAGCACGCCTTTGATCAAATCCACAGCTTCCCTTACGGTATGAATCTTCTCCGCCTCCTCCGAAGGAATATCGATGCCGAATTCCTCCTCGATTCCCATGATAATCTGGAACACGTCCAGAGAATCTGCTCCGAGATCGTCCACAAAGGTGGAATCCATGCCGATTTCATCGGGATCCACATTCAGCACGTCCGCGATTACTTTCTTCAGTTTTTCGAGTTCCATACGTCTGCCTCCTTTCCTTAATCCTCAAGAACCAGTTGTTCTTTGATTTTTTGGTTTATTTTCTGTTCTTTGAATGCTATGCATTGCAGAATAGAATTCTTGATTTCCACGGATTTGCTGCTTCCGTGGGTCTTCACCACCAGCCCGTTGAGGCCCAGCAGCGGCGCGCCCCCGTAGGCTTCCGTGCTGAAGTCCTTCAGGGTCTGCTTCAGGGCAGGCTTCACCAGCAGGGCCCCTATCTTGCTGCGCAGGCTGCTCATCATGCCCGCCTTAATCTTCTTCACCAGGGCATCGCTGACTCCCTCCAGCATCTTCAGCACCACGTTCCCCGCAAAAGCCTCGCAGACCAGCACGTCCGCCTTGCCGAAAGGAATGTCCCTGGCTTCCACATTGCCGATGAAATTGATCTCCGGGCAGTTCTTCAGAAGGGGATAGGCCTCCTTGGTCAGTGCGTTGCCCTTCTCCTCCTCCACGCCGATGTTCACCAGCCCTACCCTGGGGTTCTTGACGCCGATGACGCTCTCCATGTAGATGCTCCCCATTCTGGCGAACTGCAGCAGCTGGGAAGGCCTTGCGTCCACGTTGGCCCCGCAGTCCAGCAGCAGGCTCACGCCTTCGATATTGGGTATGATGGGGGCCAGCGGCGGCCTCTCCACCCCTTTGATGCGGCCTACGATGACCTGCCCGCCCACCAGGACGGCGCCGGTGCTGCCCGCGGAGACAAGGGCGTCGCATTCTTCCTCTTTCACCAGATACATGCACTTCACGATAGAGGAGTCCTTCTTCCGGCGGATTGCCATCACTGGCGGCTCGCCGGTCTCTATGACCTCCGGGGCATGGACAATCTCCAGCTGCTGCGCATCGTAGCTGTATTTCTTCAGCTCCTCTTTCAGCACAGGCTCTTTGCCCGCCAGGAACACTTTCACGCGCTTGTCGGCATTTATGGCTTCCACTGCGCCCTTTACGATTTCAGCCGGCGCATTGTCGCCGCCCATAGCATCTACCGCTACATTTACCATCTCAGCCATTGGTCTCCCTTTCTATGATTCTTCTCTTATGATAATGTAATCTGAACTAAAAATCAAGGATTTTCTCGCGCAAAAAAAGAATCGCTCATAACACAAAAAAGGGGCGCTCCACAGAACGCCCTGTACACTGCAAAAGATAGGAAAAACACACAATCAGTCCACGCTTACGATCTGCTTCTTATTGTAAGAACCGCAAGCCTTGCAGACTCTGTGGGGCACCATGAGGGCGCCGCATTTGCTGCACTTCACCAGAGTGGCAGCACTCATTTTCCAGTTTGCTCTCCTCTTGTCTCTTCTGCTCTTGGAAGATTTATTCTTAGGACAAATAGACATCGTTACACCTCCTTACTCTTGTTGAAGATATCTTGTATCACTGCCATGCGAGGGTCAGGGACGAAGGTATCGCATCCGCAGTCCCTCTGATTCCGATTCTGCCCGCACACAGGGCATATCCCCCTGCAATCCTCCTTGCACAGAATCTTCATCGGCCAGTTCATCAGAATCTCATTGTGCACCAAAGTCTCCACGTCCAAATGGAAGCCGTCCATAAAGCACAAATCATCCGCTTCCGCATCTTCCGTCCCGGGAGAGACAAGCAGCCTCTCAAAACGCAAATCCAGCGCTACCGGCACATCCTTCAGGCATCTGTCGCAGCCCGCCCGGATTGTCAGCCGGGTATCCCCCGTAAGCCTGGCCCTGTCGGCACCTTCATTCCTGACCGTCAGGCGCACCGGCGACTTGGAAGCGATGGGAAAGCTTTCCGTCCCGTTCTCATAGCATGTCATCTCCAGCGGAATCTCTTCCCGGATCTCCATGCCCTCGGATGTCAATACATCAGATAAGTTCAGTAACATAGCGGCTCCTATGCATTTTCACGCAAATCCTGCCTCCTGGGAGACAGATTCGCATTGACAGTGGTCTTCTTCCCACACATTGGTTTATTATACATAGGAGCGGGCCATTTGTCAATATGATTTTGGGGACATGTGGCAATTTTTTTCAATTTTTTGTAGCAGGTCCGTCACCTTACCTGTATCCTCTTGTCCAGTTTCTGCCGGAACCCCGCCGCCTGCTCCCGGACAATGCTTCTGCGAAAGCCCGGTGCCAGCACGAATCTGTTCAAAAAAGCCTTTCATTACCACTCTTTCCTCAACAATATTTCGCAATGGCGGCATCAATCATGGCGGCACATTTCTCCACCTGGGGCATATCCTCCGGCACCAGCCCCGGCAAAGGCCTGCGCACGCCGCCCAGCTCTAACCCTTCGCGCCGCTTCATCACTTCCTTCATCACCGCGTACAGATTCCCATGGCAGCTCCCCATGGCAGAGATGATGTTGTTGGCCTCATACTGTATCTCCCTGGCGCGGTCCATCTCGCCGCTCCGGAACAGGTCCATTATCTTCAGATAGAGCTCCGGCATGACGCCGTAAGTACCGCCGATTCCGCCCTCCGCGCCTATGGCCAGACCGGAGACCAGCTGCTCGTCGGGACCGTTGAACACCATGAAATCGTCCCCGCCCTCCGCTTTGAACATCTGGATGTCCATGGCCGCCATGGAGCTGTTCTTCACCGCCCGCACCCTGGGGTTCCTGCGCATCTCCCTGAGCAGCGGCACCGTCAGGGCCACCCCCGCCAGCTGCGGAATGTT
>OFGX01000672.1_pt1 | contig 24338 bp, 22 predicted proteins | sample 1521831 | NCBI WGS metagenome assembly OFGX01 (sample SAMEA3504080, study PRJEB24116) | mouse gut metagenome | biome: mouse gut; feature: mouse-associated habitat; material: faeces | place: Denmark | collected 2011 | reverse complement strand
CGCCTGATACCGCCGCCGGCCCCTTCGGCTCTTTCGCAGCCATGCCTGCAAACACCTCTTCGCCCACAATCTCTTGAGACCCCAGGCCCCGTCCTATTATTATGGAAACCATCATCGTACCTGCTCGACGGGATCGCACCGAGAAGAGGCTTCCATGCACGATCTGAACAAGACCATGTTCTACAAAACCTCCTTCGACATTCGCACGACGGATGAGGGCGACGATGCCCTGTGGAGCCTTCTGTGCAGCCTGCGGGCGTGGGCCACGCGCAAGTACCCGGCCCTTCCCCGGGAAGCGACCTTCTGGAGCGCCCTCAAGCGAACAGGCCGCGCGCCCTTCCAGGAAGGCTGCCCCGTCCGTTTCCGTTCGGAGCTGTGCCTGGAAGACGGAGGGAACCACTGGGCCCTCACCATCGAGGAGATCGCCGAGGAGCCCGGTGCGGCCCCGCGTCACTGGACGACCGAGATCTCCTTCGCCTGGACGGCCGTAGATGCGGGCTCGGTGTCCGTCGTCCTGTCCTATGGCGACACGCCGGGCTTCCTCGGCCCCTGCCAGCCCGAGCCCGAGCTCACTTTCCCCGGCTTCATCCGGACCATTCTGGAAAACGATCGCCTCGTCAGCACCGCCTCGGGCCGGCCTTTGTCCCTTGAGCCCACCTTGCTGCACGTGGGGCAGTTCAAAGATCTGTGGAACCTCATCGCCGATGGCGAGCGGGAGACGCCCCTCGTCTACATCAGCCCCCGTTTCGAGCCTGGCAGCGACGAACCTTTCTTCGCCGTAGACCCGAAACGGGTGGCCGCGGCCTTGGGCCCCTCGGCCTTCGTGTGCTATTCCCAGGACGGGGCATTCACCCAGGAGATGCGCGCGTGCATTCCCGAGCTGGCCTTTCGCTGCTGTCATGGCACCGTGCGCGTATACGCCGGCCGTCCGCGCGTGGAAGAGCCCAGCGACGCGGGTCGCCACCGCTTCTTCCCGGCCCGAGACATCGAGGCCATGGGCGAGGAGGCCTTCATCGGCATCCTGCGGCGGGCGCTGGCCCAGGACGTGCATTTCTACGAGACCATGCTGCGGGCCGACGGGGTGAAACGGCGCCGCGATTGGCTCATTCACACCAAGCAGGTGAAGGACGAGTCCGTCTCGGAAGCCCTGGACATGGTGGAGGCGGCCGAAGAGGAGAAGGCCGTCGCCGTCGATCTTCTGGAGGAGCTGCACCACGAGAACGACCAGCTGAAGGCCCGCAACGACGAGCTCGAAAGCGAGCTGTACCTGGCCCAGGCGAAGGCGACGACCCTCGAGGGCCAGCTCAGCCGGGCGGGACGGCAGACAGAAAGCGCCGACGACCTGCATTGCTGGCCGCTGCCCTATGAAGATATCCTTCGGCTCTTCTGCGCGCACCACGGCGATCGCGTCGATTTCACTGATCGCGCCTATCAGTCGCTGGGCGATTGCATCACGGAGCCGGCGTTGGTCTGGAACGCCCTGCACGACCTGTGCGCCATCGCATACCCCCTCTTCGCCTCCCACGATGCCGGCGACTACGCCAAGAAGTTCAACAGCCAATCGACCTTCGAATTGAAGCGAGGCGCGGGCAAGATGACCCGCAAGGACAGCCGGCTCATGGCCCAGTACCAGGACACCTACCAGGGCCGCGCCATCAACGCGGAGGCCCATCTGGCGAAGGGAAGCGATGACGCCAGCCCCAACAGCCTGCGCCTCTACTTCGCCTTCGACGAAGAGACCGGCCGCATCATCGTCTCGCACATCGGCAAGCACCTCGACAACTATTCCACCCGCTACCTGAAGTAGGAGCAGCCCCAGGCTAACGGCTACGTGGCCTTCGCCACCAACAAGAAGGGCAAGCTGCAAGCGCGACTAGCCCCCTCCCCCTGCGGCCAACGCTGCGGTATCATGAGGTCCACCACCCCATCGAGAGCGAAGCGAGGCACCCCATGATCTACGACGAGCGCGCCATTCGAGAGGCACAGGCACTGGACATCGCCCAGAAGATGCTGGTGGCGGCGCGCACGGCGCCGAAAGGCAAGGGCGTCGACGTGGTGGAATGCGCCGTCGTGGACGGCGACGAGCGGGAGACGCTGGCCTGCGCCATGGAAGCCATCGGCAAGGAGCGCGGCCACCAGTTCTTCCTGCGCGATGCGGGCTGCGTGCGGCGCAGCCAATGCGTCGTGCTCGTGGGAACGCGCACCAAGATGCAGGGCCTGAACTGCGGCTACTGCGGCTTTCCCACCTGCGGCCAGAAGCCCGCGGAAGCCCCTTGCGAGATTAACGCCGTGGATGTGGGCATCGCTCTCGGCTCCGCTGTGTCCCGCGCCCAGCTGTACGGGGTGGACACCCGCATCATGTTCTCCGCCGGCACCGCCGCCGCCCGCCTGGGCCTGCTCGGGGAGGGAGTAGGGCAGGTGTACGCCATCCCCGTGAGCATCAGCTCCAAAAGCCCTTTCTTCGACCGAGGCTAAAGCCGAGGCGCCGCTATCGCGCCAGCGCGCCCGCGAGAATCACGCCATAATCGCGCCAATCGCGCCATAATCGCGCCATAATCGCGCCATGGCGCAATTCCGAAAGGACGGATTCATGGACGCACAGGAGCTACAGAACATCATTGCGGCTGGCGAGAATGACCGCGTTGAATTCAAGCGATGCGGCAACCAGCCTGAGAAGGATCTTTTCGAATCTATCTGCGCCTTCGCCAACACCTTCGGAGGCAGCATTCTTCTCGGCGTAGAAGACAACGGCGGCCTGCGCGGCATAGCAGCCGACACCGTGCTGCCCATATCTCGGAACATCCTCAACGTTCTCAACAACCCCAATGCCTTCGACATGCCCATTGCCGTAGAGTTCGAGCACATCGAAATTGGCGGACGTCAGATTCTCAAAGTAGACGTTCCCAATAGTCCCCAAATGCACAGCTACAAGGGCAAGGTCTTCGAACGTCGCGGGGATGTCGACATCGTCGTACGCGGAAGCGCGCCCTTGGCCGAGCTCTGCATCCGCAAGCAGAGCATTTTCACCGAGCAGCGTATTTTCGAGCATGTCACCTTCGACGACCTCAGGGAAGATCTCATCGACAACGCCCGCCGCATGGCGCTCGCAAAGCGCAAGGACCACCCGTGGGCGCACCTATCGAACGAGCAGCTTGTGGAATCGGCCGGCCTCTACGGCAAAGACTTCATGACGGGAAAAATCGGATACAACCTGGCAGCCATCGTGCTCCTGGGGAAGGACGCGGTCATTCGCTCCCTCTGCCCGACCTACAAAACCGACGCCCTCGTCCGCCTCAGCGATACCGAGCGCTACGACGACCGTCTCACCGCGACAACCAACCTGGTGGATGCCTATCAGGACCTCGCCGCATTCGGCCGCAAGCATCTGCTCGACCGCTTCCTTATGGAGGGCGACTTCGCCGTAAGCGCTCGCGACGTGATTGTGCGAGAGCTGCTCGTCAACTGCCTCATCCACCGCGAGTTCACAAGCCCTTTCCCCGCCAAGATCATCATTGACGCGGAGGGCATCCGTACCGAAAACGCAAGTCGTGCCTCTTTCGAGGGGCCGCTTGAGCCCAACGCTTTCAGCCCACTGCCCAAAAATCCCCTTATCGCGTCGTTTTTCTCGCACATTGGCCTCGCCGAAGAGCTGGGCAGCGGCACCCGCGAGCTGTTCAAGAACTCCCGTCTCTACACCGGGCGCGACCCCGAACTGGAAGAGGGACTGGTGTTCCGGGCCTTCGTGCCGACAGCGCCTTTGAGCTCTTCTGCCGAAAAGCTTCCCGCTGCCCAGCCCCCCGAGACAGCGGAGAAAGCCCTGGACGACGCCGCACTTGCCTTAGAGTTGGCCGCAAGAAGCGAAGGCGTGCGAACCTCCGATTTGGTTGACGCGGGAATCTCCCGCCGTACCGCCCAGCGCATCATGCGAGACCTCGTCGAGCAAGGCGTGCTCTTTGCCCATGGCAACGGCCCGAGCCGCATCTATCGTCGAGAGTCGCAATCAAGCACCACTTCGAAAAACGGAAGCACCGCAAAAAACTCGCGGCGCTAGACACAAACGGACGGGGGCTCTATGACCGGCCAAGCACTCGCACGCTTTCAGGCGAAGGACGGAACAGGCACGTGGGAGGTTTTCACCTGGGGAATTGCGGTTAACGGCAAGTGCTATCACTTCACGAAGCGATCCCACATCGTGTGCGCCGGCCTGCCGGGGCGCACCGAGAGGCGCGTTTGCCAAACGGAGGAAAAGGACGACGGGTTCGGCGCCATTGCGGCGTTGGCCGTCTATCAGGAAACAGGCAGCCTTTCAGATGCCGGCCTCGCCGCCTGGGCCCTGGGCGGCTCGAGCATCAGAACCCATATCGACACCCGGGAAATCCCCGGCAACGTGACCCTCTCCATCGGGCACTTACGTATTGGCCGCGACAGGAATCGTTCCCTGCGCTATCGAGAAGACGGCCGATGGGTTCAAGTGGGCGCCATCCAGCACTTCGCCGATGTGACCCTCGCCGCCATCAACGCCTACCGCGAAAACACGCTGTAGCGCCTCTGCCGATCAATCTCCTCGCAGACAAGGCCACGGATGTCTTCAAGATAGGCCAAGGCCCTAGCGCCTCCGGCTTTGGGCCCTTATTGGGCTATCGGTAGACCACTTGCAGAGGTATCCTACGACAGAAGGATTCAAGCCGGTGGGCGCCTTTTCGGCAAAGCCCGCCCAAAGCAACAGGGGGAGCCATGAAACCTATCGAAGACGGCACGACCATGACGGGCCGACCAATATGGACAAGCCTTTCTCTTGGGCTTCTGGCGGCCGCTCTCGCCTGCTCGCTCTGCGGCTGTCATTACTCATCAAACCCAGCCCCCTCAAAATCCAAAAAGCAGGAGACTTCAACTTCCCAAAGCGAAGATCAATATTGGGAGCAGCGCCAGCGGGAACTCGAACGCGAGCAAGAGGCCTACGAGGAGGAGATGCGACGACTCGAGGAGTCGACCCCCGAGGCCATTGCCGAACGCCTGGGCATCCCGCAATCCCAACTATGGTACAACGTCGGCGACCGCATCGGCGAAACCTGCACCGTCGCCGGCCCCGTAGTTGACGTATACCAGGCGAAAGATGCCAACGGCATGCCCATTTTCATCGACATCGGAGCCGCCTACCCCAGCAATAACCGCGTCACGCTCGTCGTGTGGGGAGAGCATTACGACGATTTCGCAGAGATGATCAACGCGGTTGACCACGGCGGTGCCTGGCTCTCCGTCACCAGCTACCTCGAAGTATACGAAGGCTCCCTCCAGATGAACAGCGATAACGGCTGCGACTACACCTGGTGGACTGGGGTAGGATAGGGTCACCGTCTCACCAACAACCCAAAGAGACATCTCGAATTACCGACGAAAGAGATGCCGTCGTGGCCCAGTCTCCCAATACAAACCAAACGCACATTGACCAAATGTAATGGCACACAGGTAGCTTGCCAGCACAAGAGTCCAGTTTGATAAAAAATATATATATGGCTTGAGCGACGCCTCGAAAGAGTGTTTAGGACAGCTGAATGTGGTTCCTTCCCAAAAATCTATCGACACAAGCGCACACTCGTTACTCGTTTCATTGAATTCAAACTCAAACTTACGGGGGTAGTGTGCCGAACGTTGGTGTAATTGCCTAGAACCTGGCCCCTATTCTAACCCATCGCCTATGCCGCCCTCCTTCCGATCGGGTTGTCGGCAACCACTACTTCCATGATGCGCCTGGCGTGCTCCTCGGCAGTGCCGTCGTAGGACGGCGCCGGCAGCGGCGTCTTCGATGGCGATGTCGCCAGCGCTATCGACTCCTCCGCGAACCATCTCCTGGACGCCCAGTCCTCGTCCATCTCGGAGAGCACGGCGCCCAGCATCCGTATCAGCGACCTCCTGGACGGGAAGACCTGCGCCACCCGGCTGCGGCGCTTGATCTCGCGGTTGGCGCGCTCCTGCACGTTGTTGGTGCGCAGCCTGCGATGATGGGCGTGCGGGAAGTCGAGGTAGGCCAGGGCGTCGGCCTCGGCGTCCTCCAGTAGATCTGCCGCCCTGGGGCAGATATCGGCCATCTCCCCGCAGGCCAGGTGGTACAGCTCGCGCACCAGCGCCGGGTCCCGCTCGTCGAAGACGGCGTGCAGGATGGCCAGCACCGCGGCCCTCTTCTGCCGCGTGGGCGCGCAGGAGGCGGCGTTGCGCATGAGGTGCACGACGCAGCGCTGCCATGCGGCTCCCGGGAACACCTCCTCGATGGCGCGGCGCAGGCCCTCGTGGGCGTCGGACGTGACGCAGGGGACGCCCCCGACCCCGCGCTCGCGCAAAGAGCGCAGGAAGGCGAGCCAGCCCGCGTGCGACTCGGTGTCGATGGCGTCGAGGCCGAGCAGCCGGCGGTAGCCGTCGGATCCCGCGCCGATGGCCGTGACGAGCGCGCACGACGACACATGTCCGCCGTCCCGGCACTTGACGTAGGTGGCGTCCACCCAAACATAGGGAAAGGCCACGTCGGACAGGTCGCGGCCCTGCAGGTCGGCCACGATTTCGTCCAGCGACTCGCAGATGCGGGATACCTGGGATGCGCTCATGCGGTCTATCCCCAGGGACGCGGCCACCCGCCCCGCCTTCCTCGTGGACACGCCGTTGGTCACCATCTCGGACACCGCCGCGATCACCGCCCGGTCGACCCTCGAGTAGCGCACGAGCAGGTCCTCCGGGAAGTAGCTGCCGCGGCGCAGCTTGGGGATGCGAAGGTTTATGGCGCCCACACTGGTGACGAGCGTGCGCTCGCGGTAGCCGTTTCTCTGGTTGCCGTCGGCGCAGGCGTCCTCGGCCTGCGCGTCCATGATCTCGTTGACGAGCGACTCGGCCATTATCCGAATCAGCTCCTGGATGTTGACCATGCCGTCGTCGAATCTGGGAATCTCGGCCATGGCGGCCGTGCCGTGCTCTAAACTGTCCATATGCGGCTGTCGCCTTTCTGCTGAATCCGTCAATCTAGTCAATTGAAGATTCTAGGCGATGGCCGTTCCTCATGCATCAGGGGAAACGACCGTTACACCAACATTGGGCACACGATCAAGTCATTTACACCTCTAGGGTAATTGCAGCACATTTACAGCCGCCGCCCCTCAGCACAACTAAACGCGCAAGCAGGAGGCACCTGGACATTGCTGAGATCTCTCTCCACCTTGCGGCCACCAGGCTGCCCACGATGCAGCGCGGCCGGAGATAAATTTCGTGCGTGGCTTAGCGAGCCGATGCACCTAGCGAGAGCGAGACCGAGGCGGCATCCGCGGCAGCGCTGTCAAATTCAGGGCCCAGCTCAAGCAGGAGCTGGCAAAACCCCATTCCGCGAGACCGATTGTAGCGCCTCCGACTCGCATCCAAATACAGCATGCGCAGGCTGGCGCTAACGCCAGCCTGCGCAACGGCAATTCCATTACTGCCCGTCGATAGGATGCACAATTCGCAACTTTATCTGACTAAAACAAAGCCCTGTAGATTGGCCCTCGCCACTTCAAGCTTGCTGACAGTCTTGCGGAGGCCATCTACGCCATCTGACCACAACCGCAGAACCAACACCGTTGCATCACATTCGTTTGCAACCTCCATGCTCGCCGCACAGCGAGAAACAGGCGGGCACACGATCGCAGTCAGATCACCCAATTGAAGCTCCGCCGGACGATCCTCGGAGCTGCCATTCCTCCCAGAGACGCCATGTAACCCTGTCGAGCACAGAGCATCCCACAATGCGTCTATTGCAGACCCATCCGCGTCCAAAGGCAAAAAGCACACGCTCTTGACCTGCTTCGACGTCGACAAACGCACGCTCACTAACAGCTGTTCAACAAAATTCAGCGAATCGGTGCTAGCGAGCAGCGGGATGTGGGCAATATCGACAACCTCCTCCGAGTTCCTTATTGGCCGCCTCACTAAATCTAGAAAGGCAACGACGAGCAGCGCGACCACTGCGCCGCCTAAGACGCCAACCAAGCAATACTTAAGAAAGCCCTTCACCATGCCGTCCTCCGCCATGGAGGCGTTAGTAACCGAAACATATATCGAGCCCAACGCTGCAATACGATCAGCCGCAGAGACCCCGGACGCAAGATCAGAAGGGCCTTCACCTATCATCAACTCACTCTCCGCGACCCCCTGCTCGTAATCTACTGCAATATCACGCAAAGCCTGTACTGCCACCTCTGCAGTTGAATCCGCAAGGCCATTCGCCAGCTCCAGCACTTCAGAGGAACTGGGTCCTTGAATAGAAAAAACCAACTCCTGCCCGCTCTCGTCGACGGACAACAAGATGAGTTCCGGATCATAACCCGTCGCAGAGATCTCATCTCGCGCTACGGAGTCAAAGAGGCCCTTCACCCCCGTAACAGACAAAACCCCCGTTGGGTCAGACACAGTTACGCTCGAACTGGCAGTGTATGGATTTCGAAAATCACTGCTTACAAAAAAACAACCTGCTGCGGCAACAACAAATGCAAGCAGAACGAGAACAGCAACATTGAGATAATGGCGTAACACCTCTAGGGCATCGCGTAGAGTCATTGCATTTTCCTTACTCGGCGATTTAGTGCTTACGATACAAATTATACCATCGAGCGAACTCGCGTAAGCCGTCTTCCAAGCTGGTCGACGGACGAAAGCCGAAGTCCTTCTCCAATTCGCTCACGTCCGCATAGGTTTTATAAACATCTCCCGGCTGCATAGGAAGGAACTCATGCTCGGTTACCTTCTCAACAACACCCTCGGCAATCAAAGCCTCTTCCAAGACATCCACAAAGCGCATGAGCGGCTCCGGCCTGCTGTTCCCAATGTTATACACCTTAAATGGAACATCCTGCTCATCGCGCAAGGGAGGACGCTGCATCACGTTAACAACACCTTCAACGATATCGTCAATATACGTAAAGTCTCTCTGAAGGTCACCCCTGTTGAAAATCTGAATAGGTTCACCTTTGACAATCTTGTCAGCAAATTTGAAATAGGCCATATCCGGCCGCCCCATGGGTCCATAGACAGTAAAGAATCGGAGGCCCGTACAGGGAATGCCATACAACTTGGAATAAGCATGTGCCATCAATTCGTTCGATTTTTTTGTAGCGGCGTACAACGAAACCGGAGAATCCGTCTTATCGGACACAGCATAAGGAACCTTTTCGTTTAGGCCGTATACCGAGCTAGAACTCGCAAATACCAGATGTTTTACAGGGTAATTTCGACACATTTCGAGGACATTGAAGAAGCCCACCAAATTGGACTCAATATATGCCGAAGGATTCTCTATAGAGTACCTTACTCCGGCCTGGGCAGCCAGATTAACGACCATGTCAAAGGAGTGAGCTTCAAATACGCCTTCCAAAAAGGCACTGTCCGAAATATCGCCCCGAATGAACTCGAATCTTCCGGAGCGATCGGCGCCTTTGACCATGTTTAGCCGATCCCTTTTGATCGATGGATCGTAATAGTCGTTTAAATTGTCAGCGCCAACAACATGGTAGTTCGAATCTTCCATTAGCTTTCTACAGAGAAAGGCGCCGATAAAACCTGCCGCCCCTGTTACGAGAATCTCTTTCATGTCAATTTCACCTACTTCAATATACGCGCCTTCATAGCATCAAACTCACTTCGAACTTCAATTGCGGTTACACCAGTTTCCTTGATGTACATCACAAAAAACATCATTCCGCAGATAGTATATGAAAAAACCGTCGACGCTGCAGCCCCAATCGCACCATATCGGGGAATAAGCACCACCGCAATGGCAATGTTAGCGAGCACCGATACGACCAGCAGAGATACAACCCTCATCGACTTGCCGTTATTCACATAAATCGGATGTATTAGCTTGAAGGCGACCATTGGAATAATGCCAGCGAACACAACAAGCGTCACGGGATACGCCGCACAATACGCATTTCCAAAGAGCACCCCGAGAAAAGCCTCTCCAAAGATGCCAAACGCGATGCAAATTATCACGCATATGGCCATGTTGATTAGAATCAAGCAAATTGTTCGAGCATCAATGTTCTTGCGAACGCTATCATGATAGACGAGTTCTTTAAAAGCATCGGGGATAAACCAGAGCATGTTTGAGAGCGAATACGCAGTCCCAAAAAGACCCAACTCATAGTCCCCGGTCCCGAAGTAGTTCATAGCGACTACATCAATATTGTAATTGCATTGTATCAATAACGCGAGCAATGCAGTTGGCAGGCCAAAACGTAGAGCCTTTGCGACAAAATGCATATCGAGAGACTTCGGCGCAAAGACGAACAAACGCTCCTGCAGACTGCATGCCACCACCTCGAATAAGGCCTTCCCTATTAGACACCCGACTATCGCAACAAGATTATGTGGGAAGAATAGAAGTATCGCCAAATTGGCGCATGCATACAATATCGATGACTGCAGCAACGTCCGATTCCGACGCCGAATATTCTCGATCAGCGCGATAAAGACGATTTGATTTTCCAATATCTGGGCAATTGACAAAAGAGAAACCGGAGCGAAATCGCTTTCATCGGAAAAGAAGGGGAGCGCACATGGCAAAAGAACCAGATAAGCAGCAAACTGTCCCCAAACGAGAGTCAGCAAGCCAGCCTTTGCCCTCTCCTCGCCGAACGCTCTCATAAGTGGCGCGTAGGCAAAAGTGAGGCCCAGATTTCCTACAGCCTGGATAAGACTTGCATATACCGTAATTGTCGTATAACCGCCCCTCAGGTCAACTCCCAATGAGCGATTGATCAAAACCGAGCTAACAAAGCCGACAGCCACGGACCACAAACGAATTGCCACCGGAGACGAAACAAGCCGCCAAGCTCTCCCCGGGTTCATCTCGCAAGATCCTCTTTGCGAGCTAGCTCGAACCCGCTTCCCGCGAATACTTTTCCATACACCATCCCGTCTGCCGCTAATCGCCGATACCTCTCGGCATCACGTTGCTTTACAACCGCCGCTTTCGGGCCCATCACTACAGAATACGGAGGGATTTCTCCCGAAACAGTGCAGCCCATGGCAACAACAGACCCCTCGCCGATACGTGTCCCAGGAGCGATCGACACATTTCCTGCAATCCAAACGTTATCATCTATGATGATAGGCAAATCAACCTGCCGTCTATCATAGGGCACCGACATGAGATCTTTCGAGTCGTAATTATGGCTCCCAGACACAACAAAAACACGCGGACCGATCATGCAGCCATCTCCAATGCGTATCTGGGAATAAGCGTCGAAATAACAGCTCGAGCCGATATAAACGTAATCCCCGATGTAAATATTCTCGGAGTTGTTGAAAACCACATCCTTCCCACCAAGCCTCAAATCCCGTCCGAGAGACCCCATCGACCATGCCCTCAGTCCAATCCTTATCCTCTGCTTCGACGGCTTAATGTCAATCAGGACCTTTTTCCAAACCCTTCTGGCAAAATTCAACATAGCGCTTCCTTCGCACTCCTTTTTCGATTCAAGATTCTAACGACGGCTTTTCCGCGCCCATCCCCTCACGCGATTTGCCCACAACACAAGTGCGCGACAAGGCAAAAACGAACAGCGCCGGAAAATACGCCATGATTATGCTCGAGTAGGTAACGGTGCTCCAATCGGCAACGAGAAAGACTATCACAACTGCAACAGCCAGACACTTTAGACTCCTTGTCGCCTCATCGCAAGCAGCGACCCTCCACAATGCCCAAAGGATGGGTGCATAAAATGCGATCAGCCCCGCCAGCCCGTAATTGCAGAGCAGCTCCACATAATTGCAATGGCTATACCCATAGCCAAAAGACGATATCGAGGCAAAGTACTTTTCTCCACCACCGAAGAGCGGATGGTCGAAAAAGGCCGTCAGTCCTTCCTCGATCATGCCACCACGAGCATCTGTCGACCACGAATAATGACCAGGTCCAACACCCAAAAGCTGATACAATGCGTCCTCTATTCTAGACCCAAGCACTTGATAAAGCTGGGGGGTTTCGAATACAAGAAAAACCGACAGAAAGACCGCCCCTACGATCAGTGTATTTGCCATCACCTTGTTTTTTGCCAGACGCTGCATTACCAGAAGATCTGCGGCAAAGAAAACCAGCACGCCCTTTGAGCCAGTAAGCAAAGCGGCAGCGCCAACTAACAAGAGCACACAAACCAACCCTTTTGATTTTGTCTGCATAACCCAATAAGACAGAAAGAGAGACAACGTCCCCAAGCTTCTACCCACAGTATTCACATTACCGCTCAGCGTATCGCCCAGCCTGACACCCGAAAAAAGCAACGCGCGTTCTCTTTCGACCACAATGACTAGGACGCAAATTGAAACGAATACTAAGACCTGAAAAAAACGTGCACCCCCTCCTTCTGCGCGAAGCAGATCCCTAGTAGAAAGGTACACGGCAATCCCGGAAACACAATTAAAGAGCATTGAATCCCAATTGTACTCTCCGTATCTTAAGAACAGGACTCCGTATGTCGTGAACAAAGCGTAAATCAACACAAGCCAACATATACATGGCTCAACCAACAGTTCACGTCGTTGAAGTGCTTTGAAAATAGCGTTTGAAAAAACAGCAACTATACCGATTCCCGACATTGCTAAATAAATCAGCATCGTCGACTCCGTATAGAAGCAAATGCTCGCCACCAGAATTAGAGATAGGCTGACCTGGCATATACGCACCGAAGCATTGCATCTTTTCGCATCTCTCATCGCCAGCAAAAACGCTCTCCCCCGCTCGGTCTTATACAATTACCAGCGTCAATCCGACTTGCGCTAAGAATATTCTAGCATTCACAAAGAGCAGCGCAGAGATGGACACCTATATCACACGTGCAGGAACACCAACAACGGTGGCGCTGGGGGGCACGTCTCGCGTCACCACCGCATTCGCGCCCACTCTTGCATTCTCCCCTATCTTCACATTATTCAGAATCACGGCACCGGCCCCGATAATTGCGCCATCACCAATGATGGTTTGTTTTTCCCTGCACTCCTCTGCAATTGTAACATGCTGATAAATCGTTACATTTTTTCCGATGACAACATTGCGCGCAATGATGATGCCATTGAGACCATGTGGGAGGATGAGACGTCCGTCAATCTCGCAACACTCACCACGCAATCCTGCGCCCGTTCTAGCGCACTTCTTTGCCTCTGCTCGGCGCAGGAACATCAGACGAAGAAGAACCAGAACCCCCCCCCCATGCTCTTGGATATACCGCCGACGATGCCAGTAGAGTTCTTCGTTAAAATCCTCTTGAAAGATGCGTGCAATCCGTTTCAGCATAGCCATTCCTCACATATCGACAACATTGCGCAGAAAATTATCCCATAGCGAGAAAATTCGTTTCGGGGAATACCCCTCGGCGGTTTCTCTTGCGTTATCCCCAAGGGCACTTGCCAACTCGGCATCCTCGAGGAGAGAGCACATTGCGTTAGCCAACGACTGCGGATCAGACGACACCACCAGCCCGTCCAACCCGTCTTTAACGATAGACGCAGCTGCCCCGCAAGGGGCAAAATCAGTTGTCACGCAGGGCAAGCCCAATGCCATGGCCTCTAGCAGAGCGTTTGGCATTCCTTCGTACGAGGATGACAGAACGAACAACGAAGCATTCTTAATTTGATCCAGCACGTCATAGCATGGCTCAATGATCTTAAACCTATCGAGAATGTGCAGTTGCCTAGCACGCTCAATGAGTGCCTCCCTAAGCTCTCCCTCGCCATAAATCCATAACTCATACGATGAGAAGCGGCGAGCAACCAGAGAAAACGCCTCTAGCAAGAGGAACTGGTTTTTCTGCGGCGCAAGTCTTCCAATAGAAACGACACGCGTCTCCCTCACCAAAGTGTCTCGCGATAGCAGGTCATCTGGAATTATCACGGGATTCGGGATGACGGCAGAGCGGCATCTCACAGAATCAGAGAAATGATCGCGAGCTGCCTCTGTTTGAAAAACAAATCCACTCATCTTCTTGAATGCCGCCCATCGTACAAGACCCAGTAGACCCGAGTACTCATCATCGCCAGGATCGCCTCGCTCAGAATAGACAGCGCGCCCCCGAGCACGCTCGGGCATCATCGCCGCGAAATAAGCCGACTGCATCCAGAAATGAACTGTTGCATCCGGGGTAAGATTGGTCAAACACCTCCTCAGCGCCCAGTAGCGAGCAGGAATCCGATTCCCCGCACCACATTCAGCATATGTAAGATCGTGAACAATCACGTCTGGATCAATGGCATAGCGGGGGTTGTTAGTGTGAAGCACAACCAGATGCACTTCATGCCCTCTCTCCAGCAACCCATTTGCCAATGTCACTATCTGTCGCTCAGCTCCTCCAGATCCGTGTAAATATGCGATGCATGCAATTCTCATAAACTACCTCTGATTGCTATCGATAGCCCAAGCCCATCGATTGCGCCACCCGAACAAGAAGCTCCGTCGCCTTGTAGCTCACGCAAAACGAAATCGCCAGCACTTTCCGGCTCGCTGGCAAGGGAGCCCGCAGAAGAACCGCCAGACCCTCGCGAAGCTCAGCCTGCAGAGCGGCTACGGTTTCCCTCTCGTCAAGCTCCGCATCCGCAATTCCATAATATGCAACTTTGCAAAGAAGGGAGAGGGGGGTGCGAGCAGCCTTCACCTCAACAAGTCGCCTGATATTTCCATACGTTTCACCCTCCGAGAGGGTCAGCAACAACTTGGACGCTTCATACAGGTCAAAATCCCTCTTCCGCAAACCTCCGCTGGAATTGCTCTCCTCCTCCTGAAAATAAAAATATTTAATCTGGTTGCTAAAGGCCACCCTATCACAGTCCATAAAAACCCTGTATTTGAAGTCAATATCCTCATTCACTACTCCTTCCCGGAACGAAATGCCCTCGAGTGCTTTACGCTCGAACAAACACCGGCATAAAGAAAATGCACCTACGCGCGAAGCACTCTCGCGCATTAAGCGCTCTAAGGATGCCTTCCCTTGAAGAACTTCTACTACAGGCTCTTTATCGTCAGGAGGAGTATCGGGGTCTACTGCTACACATAGATCAATCTGCGCGGCAGTGACGGAATTTTCCTCAATCATGTCATACAAGTGAGAGAACATGTCGGGGGCAACCCAGTCGTCCGAATCGACAAACCCGACATATTCACCAGATGACGCGGCTAACCCTCGGTTTCGCGCCGCCCCCGTCCCCTGGTTATCCTGATGCACAACAACGACATTCGGATACATCTGGCGCAATTCATCACAGAGAGCGCTGGATCCGTCCGTGGACCCATCATCTACAAGCACTATTTCAATCCCTCGATACACCTGGCTTGCAAGCGATTCAACGCATCGTCCCAAGTACTTCTTCCTGTTGTATACGGGAACAATGACGCTAATTGTCGGCGAGCAACCCGCCAAAGGCGCGCAGCTCATCTTACCTCCCCGCTAGGAGCCACATACAAACGGCGGCGCCCTTCAAATGCGGCGTCAAAACAAACAGATCTCCCATCCGGGCTCCAACGAGGATGCAAGTCGCAACGAGTGTCATTGTCGTATCTAAACGGTGAAAAGACTCGTGCCACAACCCTCGCCTCTTTCCCCGTCACATCGCCTTCTTCCAAGACCTTCACTTCCGAGAGACGCCTTCTATCCGGATACGTGTCCGTCAAAACATGCGATCGATCCGGTGAATAGCTAGGATGGCCATCGTTATCTAGCGCTTCCCACAAACGCTTGTAATCTGAAGTTAGATCTTTCATCAAATAATACCCATGCCCATAATCCCTTTTATTCTCGAATGCTATGATTTCGCTATCACTTTTCCAATAGCAATGAGAAACCATGTCATCGTCGCTGAGACAATAGAGGTTTTCGCCATCCAAATCACATGTCAAAAGACGCGAATACTTCCTCTGCCCACAAAACCACCTATGCAGAAACATGAAACGATTCCCGCAGGGATTGATCATGATATGGTTAACTTTATGGAATGCGCCCCGCATTTCCCCTCTAGGCTCAAAGCTAACAATCTGATCATAGGAAAGAAGCCCTGTGCACTCACCAGAGCACAGATCGACCCTCCAAACGCAAAATCCCTCGGGAACTTTCACTTCTTTAGTTGAGTCGGGAAGACTGGAGTAGCCGTAGCCTGGCCGAAACGTATGTAAGCGGCCAAAATCCAAAGTTAGCGCAGTGGTGCCATCATTTGCTACGGCATAGACCGGTTGCGGTAAAAGCCTTTCACGATCAGTATCAATATTGTAAATTACGCTGCAGTAAGCACCTTCCCGAAAATCGTTATAGATAACCTCCGAATTGAAGTCCGGCCCGAGCCACTGGGCCATACACCCCTGCTGGACATTCCATGCGCGAGAATCCGCTATTCTTCTCGTCACTCCGCTTTCGACATCCACGATGAGAATGTCCAAAGGCGCATCTGGAGCAGGCTGAGACCAGGTTTCCTCTGCGGCCATACACAGCATATAACGTCCATTTGAGCTCCAAGGAGATTTATCGTAGTAACCGAAAAAATAGTCCCTATCATCCTGCGGAGAGACGCACCGCACATCTCCCTCGACCTTTACCTTGGGAGACAACGCATACAGGATCCCCTGATAGCAGCGTTTCACCACCCTTTTTACTCCAGGAATCTTGTTCAGCTGATTGTTGACAGCCTGCTCTATGCCCACCTAGACCTCCCGCCTGCGCAGCATTGTATAAACCATCCTTTGAAAACCCGCGGGCAGCAAATACATACTTAACTGCACTGCGGCAACAATAAGCCAATCGGCAAGGGAGGAAAAACCCGCTTTGTAAGCCGAATATCGTATGCCTATGAGCGATTTCGTGTTCTGCCAGTTTTTTCTCTTGCCAAGCGTACCTTCGTCAAATCGAAAAAGTAGCAGCGGCTCCTCCGTGTTTGCCCCCCTGCATCCTCCGGAAAGCATCTTTATCCAAAGATCAGTATCCTGGTTTTTTCGGTAATTGCCATAGGGGCCATGCTTCAAAACGCTCGCCTTTTTATACATTACCGCGGGATGGTTGAAAGGATCTCTACGTTTTGCGAAATGATGTATATCTTCATTACTCTTCGGAACATCGCGAACTCCCGTAATGTTGCTTGCATCACCCTGAAACTCTAGAACCGGACTGCCCACAATATCTAGCGTCGGATCAGCCTCGAACGCAGCAAGCAGCCGTTCGCACCGCCGAGGAAGAGAGATATCGTCTGCATCCATTCGCGCTATAAGGCTGTGCTTGCAATGCTCGATACCTTTGTTTAGAGCAAGACCCAAGCCGACGTTCTGCGATAGCTTGATGTCGTTGACAGGATACCCCTGCTCCTGGAAATCGCGAATCACTCGCCTCAACGCCTCGGGAATAGGGCCATCTTCGACCACTACGATGTCATCAGACGGCACGGTCTGCTCAACCACACTAAGAAGACTTTGCTGAAAAAAGTCCGGGGAGTCCCCTCTGTAAACTGTCATAAGAATACTGTAATTCATCATGCCGCTCCGTCACACCTATCCAGAAGATTCGCCTGAAGACGAATGACCCGCCCCCACCACCGCGGCAACCGTCTTGAGCATGATGGAAAAATCCCCGAGAATAGAAAACGATTCAATATCCCGAAGATTAAATTCCATTTTGCGAGGCAAAACATCGCGCAGATATACGCCATCAACATCGTTGGCAAATTGGAGAAAACGAGCTTCGTCCTTAAACTCAATACTCGCCGTCGAGGTCACACCCGCTGGCAGGAGGAGCGTGGCTCGCATCGCCGGGGTATACGAACCCACGTAGTTCGGCACCTCGGGACGCGTGCCCACAAAGGTCATCGCGCCCCTGAACACATCGATGAGTTGGCTGAGCTCATCAAGGCGCAAGCGACGTATGACCCTGCCAACACGCGTCACCCTCGGATCATCAACCGCCGTCACCGCCGCTCCGATACGGTCCGCATGATTGCACATCGTCCGAAACTTGTAAATACGAAACACCTTGCCATACTGCGTTACCCTAACCTGCCTATAGAACACTGGCCCAGGCGAATCAAGCTTAATCGCAACAGCCAAACCGAAAAAAACAGGACTGAGCAATACAAGCAAAATAGCGGAGCCGCAAATGTCCACAAGACGCTTTACAAGCAACTGCCCGCGCTTCTTAGCAAGAGAGTCGTAGTAGGGACGAACCTCATCCAATCGCATGTCCACCGGCAGCTCTTCCCAAGGAATCAAACGCACTGGACCTCCCGAAGGCTCTTCTCAAACCCCGCCAAAACACGACCGACCTGCTCGTCAGTGAGACATGTGTGCAGCGGCAACGTCACCTCATTGACGAATCTTTCGTAAGCATTTGGATAATTTTCAATATCGAATCCGAGATTTCTATACGCCGTAAGCATAGGTAGCGGCTTGTAGTGAACGTTCGCCGAAATACCCTCCTCGGCCATTAGCTCGATAAGCCTAGCGCGCTGTTTAAGGCCCAAACCAGGAACCCGGCACATATACAGATGGCACGAAGACACATAGTCGCCGGAAAGGTGGGGCAAAACCTCTATACCTAAGTCTCTTAGCGCCATATCATAATGGCCAACAATTCGACGGCGGCGTTCCAAGAGCTTTGGATAGCGCTGCAATTGGACAAGTCCAATTGCAGCCTGAATATCAGTCATGTTGCACTTATACCAAGGACCAAGAACATCATACTCCCACGCACCCGCCTTGGTCTTAGCGAGGGCGTCTTTCGACTGCCCATGCAAAGACAGTAGCTGGGTCTGATTGTATATCTCATCATCCGAAACTCCTTTCGGAGCTTTCCAAGTCAGACAGCCTCCCTCTGCCGTTGTGAAATTCTTCACAGCATGAAAAGAGAAAGAGGTGAAATCAGCCACGGCACCGAGCATCGAGCCAACTCGTCTAGCACCAAAGGCGTGCGCCGAATCTGCGCAAATAGCGATACGCCCCAACTGACTCTGATACTCACTGCTCGGACGAAAGAGGCTCTGGAAGGACTCTACGATATCGAAGAGTGCATCATAGTTACATGGAACGCCACCCAGATCAACAGGAATGATAGCTTTGGTCTTTTCGTTAACCGCAGATGCAAGTGCTCTATATTCCATCTCATACGAATTCGGATCGCAATCCACAATAACGGGTGTTGCGCCCACATGACACACCACCGAAGCCGTCGCCGTATAGGTATACGCTGGCACTATGACCTCGTCTCCGGGGCCAATGCCAGCAATACGCAAGGCTGTCTCAGCACAAGCAGTCTGAGAGTTGAGGCACGTACACTTTCTCACACCCAGATAAGTAGCGATTCGCCGCTCAAGCTCTTTCACGCGAGGGCCCGTCGTTATCCATCCCGAACGCAACGCATCCGCCACCGCTGCCACCTCTTCTTCGGTAATATCCGGCGGAGAGAAGGCGATGTTCTTTTCTGAGGTCATGTCAACTCCCAACATTTATTTACTTTGCGGCCGATAGGTGGGGACGGCGTCTTGGAGTGCCCGCCTAAGAGCTGCATCATCTTCTTTTAACGAATTTTGCAACATAGACAAGCGCTCGTCTACGGTATCAACCTCTGGTCGAGAGCCCGTGATAACCGTTATCGCCCCATTGGCAGTTGGCATCGTAGGCTCATCATCAAGGTTAAGCTCTTCGTAAAGCTTTTCACCTGGACGCAAGCCTGTCACGACAATTTCAATGTCCTCTCCCACCTGCAAACCCGAAAGCCGAATGAGGTTCGCAGCCAAATCGTATATCTTGACGGGATCGCCCATATCAAGAACAAATATCTCCCCCCCCCTGGCAAGCACACCAGCTGTAATAACCAAACGCGATGCCTCGGGAATAGTCATGAAATAACGCGTAATGTCCTTATGCGTCACCGTAATCGGACCGCCATTCTTCAGCTGCCGTTTGAACAAAGGAATGACGGAGCCATGAGAGCCGAGCACGTTACCAAAACGCACTGCAGCAAAAATAGTGCTCGATTTTCGAGCATAACTCTGAACAATCATTTCACAGGCACGCTTCGTTGCGCCCATAATATTCACGGGATTCACTGCCTTGTCAGTCGAAATCAGAATGAAATGAGAGCATCCCTCTTCATGAGCCATACGAACCACGTTAAGGGTACCAAATATGTTGTTCTCGATCGCCTCTCGTGGATTTGACTCCATGAGCGGAACGTGTTTGTGGGCAGCTGCGTGAAACACAACTCGAGGATGATGGCGCTCAAACACCTTTTGAAGTGCTGGAATATGAGTGATAGAGCCGATCTCTGTCACAATATCGACGCCAATCGCCTTTGCCTCAGATGCAATCTCGTGATAGAGCTCGTAAACCGTATTCTCGTAGATATCGAAAAGAACAATTTTCGCCGGCTTGGCTGACAGCAACTGACGTACTATCTCACTTCCAATAGAGCCGCCCCCGCCCGTAACGAGCACCGTTGCCCCGCCCAAATATGTACCAACAAGAGACTCGTCTAGATCGATCTCGTCACGGGCGAGGAGATCTGACACCTCCACATCGCGGATGGGCAGTTTGCCTATCTGACTTTCTGGCACATTTTTGATTGCCTCAGGCACCATTAGGACTTTGCGTCCAGTTTCCACGCACAAACCAAAAACACGCTGCCGCTGCACAGTCGTAGCCGAAGGCATCGCAACCACTATTTGATCAATATCATTCCGAGCACAAATCCTCGCGATATCCCCGCATGAACCAACGACTCTTACACCGTGAATCCGGCGCCCTATCTTTTGGAGGTCATCGTCCACAAACGCAATCGGACAACCGGAAACTTCATCGTTGCCCGCCAGCATCCGCGAGACGACGAGAGAGCCGCTCTCCCCAGCGCCCACTACCAGGGTACGAGGAAGGCCCGTGAACTTTATGCCCATGAAAGACCATCGACGCCCGTTCGAGTTGGCACGTATAAGAAATCGTGCCGTGCCGCAAATAACCAAGAGGATCGCCCAAGCACAAAAATAAACACGCATGGGCATGCGTCCCCCGAAAAGCAATGCGCCCGTCGCATCGCCAACAACAGAACCCACAAGTGTCGCTATCACGATACGCGCCGCATCATCAATGCTCGCATACTCCCACATACTATTGTACATACGGAAAATCGCGAAAATGGCGAGGTTCACCACGACGAGATATCCCAAATGCGCCACGAACCACAAAGAGTCTACATCGAGTTCGAGAGCGCGAGTTCCCCATGTAGCAATAAGAAAAGCCACTATGGTTGCCATCGCGTCAATCATAGCCAAAGGCAGCGCTCGAATAAGCTGCCGAACCCTATCAACTCTTGCCGCCATTATGCTTCAAATTCCTCGTTATAGTTTACATTCAATACAAAGTAAATAATACTGTACTCTGAGATAAACCACCAGATAGATATGGGAGAGCGGCCAAATCACGACTGGACACCCCGCTAAAGTCACACAAACGCCGCAGCCGTCGCACACCTCCGTCCAAGGCTCACGCTATCAAGAAAACGCAGAAAAGGGAACGCCGCGAACCCCGGTAGCCGCCATCTCCGAACCAAAAGCCAGTGCCCTAATCTCGCCTGAATAAGTCTCTCGTAAAGACCTTATCTTTGACATCATGCAACTCGTCACTCCAACGATTTGCTAAGATCACATCACAAGTCCGCTTAAAGTTATCCAGGTCATGAGTTACACGACTCCCATAGAACTCATCCGCCTCGAGGGAGGGCTCATACACAATCACTGCAACTCCATGCGCCTTAATACGCTTCATGATTCCTTGTATTGAGCTCGACCTGAAATTGTCACTTCCCGCTTTCATAGTAAGGCGGAAAACCCCAACCGTAGGCCGATCGACTCCTTCCTCGATCAGGTCCGCCACTCGATCGAGCACCTGATCTGCGATGTAATCTTTGCGCGTGCGATTTGCCGCGACAATAGCTTCAATCAGGTTCTGAGGCACATCTTCGTAATTAGCCAACAGCTGCTTGGTGTCCTTGGGCAGGCAATACCCCCCGTATCCAAAAGATGGGTTATTGTAATGACTCCCAATACGCGGATCTAACCCCACTCCCCCTATAATCTGAGATGCATCTAAGCCCCGAACGAAAGCATATGTGTCAAGTTCATTAAAATAGGCCACACGCAAGGCTAAGTAAGTATTAGCAAAGAGCTTTACAGCTTCCGCCTCCGTGGCACGCATAATTAGCACCGGAATGTCCTCATCTTGTGCTCCTTCAACTAAGAGATCTGCAAACGTCACCGCTGCTTTATCGAGCTGTTCAACGTATCTAGATTCGCCTGGAACGCCAACGATGATTCTTGACGGGTGAAGATTGTCGTATAAAGCATGTCCCTCCCGAAGAAATTCGGGGCTGAAGAGAAATCTTCCTGAAGGGTAACGGCCAATCAGGTCACGGGTATAACCCACAGGAACCGTAGACTTCACGACCATTACAGCAGCCGGATTTACATCCAAAACCAATTCAATAACCTGCTCCACGAAGCTCGTATCGAAAAAGTTCTTTTTGTCGTCATAGTTTGTCGGAGTGGCGATCACAACAAAATCAGCCTCTTTATAGGCAGCTGCCCCATCTAAAGTGGCAACAAGATCGAGCTTCTGGTTCGCCAGATAATCTTCAATTTCCCGATCGGCAATCGGAGACAATCCCTGATTTATAAGGCGAACTTTTTCTTCAACCACATCCACGGCTGTTACGTGATTGCGTTGTGCCAGCAGCACGGCCAGAGACAAGCCAACATAACCAGTACCGGCAACGGCGATCTTCATAAATACATTCCCCCAAGCGTCTTCGGTCTACACAGAAACAGGGTCGCAGAATTCAAGCGTGGCACATTTATGCTATCGCCCGATCGTGTCCCAACAATAACTGTTTTTAATTATACTTTCCATGCAACCGAACAACAAAAAAGTATCTAACTTTCATAGTGAAAGCAACTTCAGGGATAAACCTTCGATCGCTTCATTAGTTATTTCCGAACGACGCCAGCGGAGAGAATCCCGCCCCTCTCTCCGCCCTATCAAACCCCCATCGCATATACGGCAATCCCTGCGAGGATAAGCCCAAGAGCCGCTATTTTCTTTTTCGTGATCTTTTCCTTGAAGATCACGACGCCGAAAACCGTCACATATAAATAGCTTGTCGACTCGAGCACCGGCCCGAACGAGAGGGGCACAACCCGATAGGCGATGATGCACATAAGGGTTGTGGCCACAAAGAGTGTATAGGCGAAAATGACCGGAAAATTCAAGTACTCGGCAAGTTTCGAATCGTAAGTTTTCTGAGCTGCCTTCTTCAGAATAACTTGGGAGACAGCGCTCACAAAGGTGCCCAGCAGCAAAACTCCCGAATAGAGAATCAACGAGCTATCCATCGATGATCACCCCGTCCGAACCTACTGGGCCATCGCCCGTGCTGTTGTCGCGGTCGGCCCCCTCCCCGCCCTCCTCGCCATCGGCGTGCGCAAACAGAACCACCCCGGCAATGATGAGGACGGCGCCCGCGACCTTCCACAGCGAAATTGATTCCCCGAAGAACAGAGCGCCCCAGATTATTCCCCACACTATAGTAACCGCCTTGTTGGAAAAGGCGCTGGTCAACGGCATTCGACGCAGAATTTGCTGCCACCCAATGGCATACAGGCCCAGCAAGGCAATCACCCCCGCATAGAGCCCGACAAACTGCCAGCTGAGAAAATCGACGCTCGCAGCAAGCTTGCTCAAAATACCGCTGGTGGAATACACCATCAACAATAGGTGAAGAGCGAAGAGCGTCTTAAGACGCGAACCCACCAATTTACACCCCCTTACGCCGGCGAGCACGCAACGCACGCCCCGCAATCAGTGTCGCAAACAGGACAATGCCCGCGGCCGAGCAAGCCAAGCCAGCCTTTAGCCCGGGAGGACAGTACTCCAGGCGAATATCGTGAGCACGCCCGTTTGCCTCTATGGCCATAAAGCCAATGTTCGCTTTCTTGATTTCCACCGGCTTGTCATCCATGGTGGCTGTCCAGCCAGGCGAATAAGGCACCGACAAGAAAACATAGCGGATATTGTCAGCAGCCTCGGGCTCGGCTCGCACCTGCAGGTTTATTGTATTGGTGCCCAATTCAACTGCAACAGCGTTATCCTCCTGCAGCTTACCGAGAGCAGACGATACGCCTTCAAGGGGAAGCGAGGATACATACAAGCTGTCGAAGCTATAGGTGCCGCAGGCTGAAAACCTGACGGAAAACTCTCGAACCGGCTTTTTCGAATAGCCCATGTTGAACGCCCAATCCGCTTTACCCCCATAGCCAGTATG
>OFGX01000671.1_pt1 | contig 24370 bp, 25 predicted proteins | sample 1521831 | NCBI WGS metagenome assembly OFGX01 (sample SAMEA3504080, study PRJEB24116) | mouse gut metagenome | biome: mouse gut; feature: mouse-associated habitat; material: faeces | place: Denmark | collected 2011 | reverse complement strand
GATTCTCCGTACCGCACCGGCACATCCAGGCAGTCCCGGTCTGACTCTGCGGCGTCTGACCCTGCGGCCAGTTCTGCAGACTCTGCTGCCCCATCGAAAAAAGGTTCTGTACGGTGGCGCCGCCTGCCTGCTGCGCCATCCCCATTCCCATGAATCCGGTCATTGCGCCTGCAGAATTTGCCGCGGCGGTGCGCATGGCATCCGCCTGAACCCCGGCCAGCGTTGCCGCAGCCATCCCAGGATCGCGCATAACCGCAGATTTCTGAAGCTGTTTGATCATATCCTCATCCTCTTTGGATGCAGTCACACTGTTCATTCCAAAGGAGTAGATCTGTATCCCCCGAAGATCCGTCCATTTCTTAGACAGCACTTCATTCAGCGCATCCGACAGCTCCATCGTATGCCCCGGCAGGGCGCTGTAGCGGATGCCCATCTCCGAAATTCTTGCAAACGCAGGCTGCAGAGCGGTCAAAAGCTCCGATTTCAGCATGGAATCAATTTGATCCCTGGTATACACATTTCCGACATTTCCGCACACATTTGCATAAAACGCCATGGGATTCACGATCCGGTAAGAGTACTCCCCGTTGCATCGGATGGAAATATCCACGTCCAGTCCGATGTTGCGGTCCACCACACGGAAGGGAACCGGATTCGGCGTGCCATATTTATTTCCCGGAATCTCCTTAATGTTCACATAGTAGATCCGCTGGTTTTTCCCTGCGCCCCCGCCGAACTGAAAACGCTCCCAGGCTTCCCTGGCGATCCCTTTCAGCCCTTCCATCAAAGAGCCGCCAAACACCGAAGGGCTGCTGCCCATATCGTAAGTGTAAGCCCCCGGCTCCGCACAGGCGTCCATCACCCGGCCGTCCTCCACGATGATCATACACTGTCCGTCCGCCACCGCTATGTGGGAACCGTCGGTAATGATATTGTCGTCGCCCTTTCTGTTGGAAGAACGCCCCGACACATTCCGCACGCCTCTCGCCACCAACACATCCGCATCCAGGGCATCACAGTAAAAATATTCCTTCCACTGATCCGCAAGTGTTCCTCTGACCGCATTCGATGCTGCTCTTATTAATCCCATAATGTTCTCCTTTCCGCAAATCCGTTATATTTTTCTGCTTCTCAAATTGTATGGAATTTTCTGCTTCATAAAACTGTTAAATTATCTACATTTTGTAAAACTTTGAATTTTTCTGCTTCGTAAATCTGCTGATTTTCTCCACTCTGTAATCCTGTCGAATTTTTTTGCTTCTTTAATCCTTTAAAATTTCCCGCTCGTCCCCGAACTGTCCGAGCGCATACTTCCGCTTCCGCCGGAAGAATTATTTTTCGGCCGCTTCGTCCGGCTGACCGTATGATACAGGAATAAATCCGACTGGTTCGACAGATAAAAGCTCCCTGCCTTCAGATATTCCATGGCCCCATTTTGGCGCACTCTGGTATTCATCCCCTTCTTCCAGACCATCACAACAGCCACGGATATTCCCAACGACAGCAAAAATGACACTCCGAAAATAACCGGAAACCGCCAGCCTTCCCGATATCGGTGCTGTTCCGTATAGGGCTTTCCATTTTCCGCGGCCTCCAGATAATCATCCGCGATCGACAGATATCCGGAAAACGCCTCATAGAACTCTCCGTCCGACAGATCGTCCAGAATCAGACTGCCCAGCCTTTCCCTTGCATATGTAGAAAATGCTTCCTGCGCCGAGCCAAATCCGACCAGTCCCCAGTCACGCTCCGCCATGCTGATCGCCAGCATCACACCGCTGCCCGCGCTGTCCGCTCCCAGGTCATATTGGGAAAATATCCTTCTCTGCCAGTCCTTGATATCACCCCCGCCAAAATTGGGGGTCGTCACAATATATACCCCTGTGCCATACGTTTGAAACAGCCGCCGGCACTCCGTCTCCAATGCCTCTTCTTCATCCGCAGCCAAAAGCCCCGCGTCGTCCTGCACCCAGCCGTCAAACTGCGTTTCCGCACCGGCCGCAAGAATGCTGCCTGCGTTCAGGCAAACCAGGCTTACCAGCAGAATCACCGCAGCCTTACACCATTTTCTTCCGATTTTTCCCACAGTTCCCCTCTCTATTCCCATTTCATTTTCATGATACCGTTTCATCACAGCACACCCCCGAACAATAAAATTCCAAGGATCGAACATACCACCGTTCCGACCGCCGTAAATCCGCACAAATATTTCCAGAACGCCCCTTGATCCACAGGCAGTTCCCCTACCATCTTTCCCGTCTGCCCGTTTATCGCAAACCGGTACTTCTTTCCATTATAAACCGTCTCGAACATCCAGACCGGAAGCAGCGCATAATGCACCTTCCCATTTTTTGCGTTCAGATACCGATGCTTCACCGTCACTGTGTTATACCCATTGACCGTGCTGCGCAGCACCTGCTCCGCGCTCTGGTAAAGTCGTTCCTTCGCCCTTCCCTCGGCGGATTTCGCATCCACATCATATTTATCCGTCTCATAACCCGCCAGATATGCCGGATTAAATTCCGTCAGCGCGCCATAGTCAAACGGCTCAATGGATTCCGTGGTATCGTCGTCCATCTCCCTGCTTCCGTCCACCGGCACATGATAAAACTCCATTCCCCCCGCCCGGTTCACCAGATAATAGGAAGTCTCCAGATAATCATATTCCGAATCACTCCACGCACGTGTCCGGGTCGCGTTGAAGCTCATCTCCGCGCTTGCGTCGCAGTCAAACAGCCAGTACGGAACATAGTACCCTTTCAGATTTTTCAAATAACTCCTGTCCCGGAAATTTTTCGGAAGCAGGCGCTTTCCCCTGCAGAAATTCTCCAGCATCTGCTTCGCCTGATCTCCCTTGATCTGAAACGGGATCATCACGTCCGGTTCATACGCCCCTGATGCCGCCGCCCGTATCACGACCACATTGTCGCAATAAGGGCAGGTCGTACTCACCGTGTTCTCATCCGCCTCGATCTCCGCCCCGCAGGACGGACAGATATACCGCCCTTCAGCCGTCCGCCTGGCCCCCTGGGCCTCCTTCTGATACTCCCAGTTCAGCTCCTGTTCACGATCTCTCCCTTTTTCCCTCTGCTCCTCCTGCTCAAATTTCCGAAGCGTCTCAAGCTCATACTCATTGCCGCAGCTTGCGCAGGAGAGCTTCTGCGTCCCCGGCGAAAACTGGAGCGCCGCCCCGCAGCAGGGACACTTATATTGTACAAAATCCATATTTTTCTCCTTTTTCTTTGATTTTATGTTTATTTTATGTTTATTCTTTCAGAAATCCTTTTTACTTCTTCACGTTTTCCTGTCCTCACATACATTTTCAACACGTCTAAGCCTTAAGTTAATGGCATTGATTCCTCCTCAATGTGTACTGTAACAGCAATTCCCGACAACCGTCTATATCATAAATTGTCATGAATAATGAGTCATATTAATATCATTATATATGATGCACTTTACAATAGCAAAACTTTTTTCATTTGCTGATAAGCTATTGTTACAGACCGACTACTGTTCAAACCCAATGTCATTAACCTAAGGCTTTGCTATGCCGATATCGCACGTATTTGCGCATATACTGATCATACAGAACTATCTTTGACAGCTTATATTGATGACATTGGTTCAAACTCTAACCGGACACTTACAGCAACGAACCCAGATGTAATTCACATGCAAAACTGTACGGTGCAGCACCAAATCCAGATTTTTTGCCGTAAAAATTTTTTAGACTTTTCAAACAGAAAATATCTGTTATAATAGAGTCATGGTACTTTTTATCTAATCCGCATGAGCGGACACTAAAATGAGTGAATATAAAGGAGGATGAAAGATATGCAGTTCAAACCCCAGGGAGTGTGTTCGAAGTTGATTCAGTTTGATATTGAGAACAATATAATACGAAACGTGGATTTCGTCGGCGGATGCAGTGGGAATCTGCAGGGAATCTCCCGCCTGGTTGAAGGCATGGACGTAGACGAAGCGATTTCCCGTATTGAAGGAATCCACTGTGGCTACAAATCCACATCCTGCCCGGATCAGCTTGCAAAAGCGTTAAAAGAAGCAACCGGAAAATAATTTCCGGCGGCTTTTGAACCCATTGTTTGCAGAAAAGCTGCCGGCGGCAGGTTTTCTGTATTGAATGCCTTTAGATTTTATTTCCAATTTGGTTTTATAAGATTTTGTTCCACCAGTATCCGGCTGATGACCGCTGTGCGCATCAGCGCACTTTTCTGTTTTGTAATAACTACATATCCCCTTGAGCAATGAGAGCAGCCACCGCTATGTATCGCATTTAAGTTAGTGGCGCTTCTATGGTACAGGCAAACCTATTCTCTTTCTTATTTTATTTTAAAGTTAATGGGTTACTCTGCAAAAATACAACACGGTGGCTGCTCTCATTGCTCAAAAGGTGCTGTTGAATTAGTAGGGGTTATGGGATCCAGATTCCATCGGTTGCAGAAATTGCTTCATCGTAGAACTCTTCATCATCATTTCCTGCGAAGTGATCACAATGTACCCTGTAAAAGTATCCTCTATCTACACTTAATGTCTTCGTCGAAACAACATAATATGTATCACGTGCATCTTTTAAATGAGCATCTATCTGCCCCCATCTCTCTGTATCTTCATGATATCTGTCAACGTATACCAAAACAGCTACAAAATCCACATCATGATTTGCTGTCGTTTGTCCATATGTATAAATCCTTCCATTTCCAGTCTTTGTAATAATGCTATCCCCATCCATTAAGTGTTTTCCTCTGAGAATGGGATCTGATGATGTTCCAGCAGAATATTCATCATAAGTAAGATACGAGCCATCTACTAATTTATTCATTTCTTCTGCACTAACATCCATTGATACCGTTATGAACATTATGCCTAAAACACTTAAGGAACTCATTATTGATACAATTTTTTTCAACATAATCAAGCCTCTTTTTATTCTTTAATATACATCTTCCTTTATTTAGTAAACAACGTTATTTTAAAAATCTTACGCCTTTTTTAAAAAAAATATAAATTTTCCAATATTTTTTTAAATTCTTCCGTTTTCATAACCCCTTTTAGCTGATAATGTACACCTTGATATTCAAAATTTGCAGCTTGCCTATTTTCAGAACTATCAGCCACTAGAAATTCGCTTACCCTAACTTCCACCCCACTTATAGAAACTGTATATTCATTTATTTTTTTATCCTCTTTTTTTTCTCCCCAAGATGAGTCCGAGCTATTAATATACAATACATATTTAATAACTTCGTCCTGATATTTATATAATAATTGTGCTGATAACATTTCTTCATAGATTTTATAATCTACCAATTCCATATCATCCGGCTTATAAAACATTCTTACCGGTTGTATATTTAACTTTTCTTTAATCTCTTTGTATGCAGTTAATTCATCACCATCTTCTGTCTCTTGTATTTCCATATCTTCGACGTTCATAATTTTCACAGGGTCCGTTCCCAGTAATCTGTCCCACAGCGTCTTCCAATACGACTTACTCCCCACACTATTCACACCAACTCCCAATACAATCACAAGCACCGCCGCCAGAGAAACCACCCAGTATTTTCTCTTCTTCCGCCGATAGCATACCTTTCCCTCTTTTTCCTCTCTCCCCCCTTCTTCGCCAAACCCAGTATACTTCCGCCCTTTCCCATCGTCCCCCGCAGTCCCACGGGAGATCCGGGACAATTTCGCCAGATCCAGCATAAGTTCCGCAGAAAATTCCACGGAATCTTCTGTCTTCCTGAACTCACCAGACCTGCCGGATACATTTTCTCCGCTATGTCTATCCGCGTTGCCGGAGTTCCCGCTTCCCTCGGAACGCTCCTCCAAGCTCCGGACATCCTCATCCGCTTTTTCAGCGAACCGTCTTCTCTCTTCCATCTCTGCTTCATATGCCTGGATTTCTTCCAGAAGGGCTCTGTCCATCTCTTCTGTCACCTTGAGCTCATCAAGTTCCGGATGCCGTTCCATTTCTTTTTCTATCTCTCGTACTTCTCGTTCTATTTCCTGGTGTAATGATAGTGTTATTGATGACTCATTCTGTTTTTGCATTCTTCTGCCCCTTATATTATTTTATTCATCGTTCATTTTCTAAAACACACCTGGGCTCTAATCCCCGTTTCGGATAAAAATATCCTCCCCATATCCGTTTAGGATCGAACTTTGCTGCCTGTTAATCGAAAAGCACTTCGACAGTTACTATTCACAGTAAGTTACAGGTACACCTAGTGTAGTGACCTGCAGCAATAGTAACCTTCGACAGCAGCACATAATTACTTTTTACTTGACTTTTCTTTAAATAAGTTTAATATGAATCTATAGTATATATTCGGTTTTCTTCAACCACCGGATATATCGCAGCGCTTAACAGTTATCTAATAAATATGTTTTGCGGATGATCGGCCATGAGCCGTATACCTGTGACGGAATATTTTTCATCTGGAGGTTTTTTATGAAACGAATCATACTCACCGGCGGAGGTACCGCCGGGCATGTCACTCCCAATATTGCCTTGATCCCCCGACTGCAGGAGCTCGGTTATGATATCCAATATATCGGCTCCTACACCGGCATCGAAAAGGAACTGATCGAAGCCTTTCACATTCCCTACCACGGAATCTCTTCCGGGAAGCTCCGCCGCTACTTCAGTCTTCAGAATTTTACCGACCCATTCCGTGTCTTAAAAGGTCTGGGTGAAGCGAAAAAGCTGGTTCGGGAACTGAAGCCCGATGTTATCTTTTCGAAAGGCGGTTTTGTCTCTGTCCCTGTAGTCCTCGCCGGAAAGCGGGCAAAGGTACCGGTCATCATCCACGAATCCGACATGACTCCCGGTCTTGCCAATAAGCTTGCGATCCCTTCCGCGACAAAGGTTTGCTGCAATTTCCCGGAGACTCTGGAGAATCTTTCGAAAGAAAAAGCGATTCTGACCGGTTCTCCCATCCGCCAGGAATTGTTATCAGGCAATAAGATCGCTGCGATGGAAATGTGCGGTTTTTCTGCTGATAAGCCCGTGATCCTTGTGATCGGCGGAAGCCTTGGTTCCGTTGCCGTGAATACCGCTGTCCGCGCCGCCCTTCCGGAACTTCTGGAAGACTTCCAGGTTGTTCATCTCTGCGGAAAGGGAAAACTGGATGAATCCCTGATCAATACCAAAGGCTACAAGCAGTTTGAATATGTAAAAAATGAGCTCCGCGACATCTTTGCAATGTCTGACCTGGTCATTTCCCGGGCCGGCGCCAATGCGATCTGCGAACTTCTTGCACTGAGAAAACCGAATCTTCTCATTCCACTCTCTGCAAACGCAAGCCGGGGCGACCAGATTTTAAATGCACGCTCTTTTGAACGCCAGGGCTTCAGTACCGTCCTGGAAGAGGAGGATGTCACAAAAGAATCACTCCTTGACTCGATCCATAAGCTTTATCAGGACCGGGCGGCCTATATTGATGCCATGCACAACTCCGGCCAGCAGGATTCCATCCGCACGATCATTCAATTAATTGAAGAAGTAAGTAAATCGTGACAGCGTAAACACCTCCCGCTGCTCAAGCCAAAAGCAGACCGCCGTTCATATCTTTCAAGAAAGCACATCAACCTCAGGTTTGCATGTGCTTTCTTTTCTCTTCAGTATCTTCACAGATGCATCTTCAAAGTCGTTTCAGCTCTTCATACTCTACGCCGAACTTCTTGTAGATCCATTTTCTTGCTCTGTGCATCATCGCATAAAATGCATTTTCAGATATGCCAAGTCTCTCGGCCGCCTCTGCTGTCGGAATCTCCAGGTATCCCACCATCATAATAGCTTCATGCCATCTGGGGTTCTTCTTCATCAATGCTGCGAAAATGCGTTCATGCAGATCCGCGCGCTTCTCTTCCGTTATCCTGCCAAGATACTCTGATTCCAGACTTTCAGTAAAAGGCTCTTCTACCGCATCGGTTCCTTCCAATGCATCTGCCGAAACTGTCCGTGCCGCTTTTTTGCCATAGTTCAAAGCCAAATGCTTTGCAGTGGTGTATAACCAGGATTTGATATTGGAATATTCCTTCTCACTTTCAAACTCTTTTTCTGTCATGTCCCTGTACAATGCCAGAAACGTATCTTGCATAATATCTTCCGCCGTGTCCAGATCATCCACATATATGTGCGCTGCCTTCAGAACAAGATTTTTATAGTTGCTGTAAATCTCATTAAATGCTAGCTTCTTAGTCAATGTTCTTTCTCCGGTGATTACTTTAACCCGTTCAGGATCTCTTCCTTATCTTTCTCATTCAGTTCCCCCATATGCCATCCAATCCCAACTTTATCTCCCTGATAGCGGGGAATCATATGCATATGAAAATGGAAGACTGTCTGTCCAGCCACCTCTTCATTGTTTTGTACAATATTATAACCGTCACACCCCAATATTTCCTTCAGCCTGACCGTCATCTTCCTTGCCAGCACCAGAACCTTTGACGCAAGTTCGTCATCCAGGTCATACAGATTCCGAAAATGCTCCTTCGGAATGATTAAAGCATGCCCTTTGGATGCAGGACTTATATCCAGGATCACCCGAAAATCGTCGTCCTCATACAATGTAGCTGACGGAATCTCGCCTGCTGCAATCTTACAAAAAATACAGTTCTCATCTTTCATAACTTTTGCCCTCTTTCTCCTTTTCTTCTGTGTGCCAGTTATTGTATGTAGTATAACGCATTTTTACTGAAAAGAGAACATGAAAATTACAAAATGCCTGAAAATATGTTTTGCATATGTTTTTATAAATTGCTTTTTTCCCTTCAAGGGACTATAATAGTGAAAAACTGTCGAAAAATGTCATATTGAATTTATTGAATGCATCTTTCGGACGTGTTAGACTACAAGTAAAAGCCAGGAGGGAACAGATCAATGATGCACAATATTGATATTAACAAAATGAATCGGCTGATGGAAGAAAATAAAGAAGCAAAGCAGATCATCAGCCAACTGCTGGAAAACCATCAGGTTACAGTATCCACCATCGCACATGAGATCCGCAATCCTCTGACGCTTGTATCCTCGGCTCTTCAGATCATTCAGGTCCAGCATCCGGAGGTAAAAGAGTTTTCCCACTGGAAGCAGACTATGGATGATATTGATTTTATGCGCCAGCTTCTGGAAGAGCTTTCTACCTTCAACAACGGAAACACCCTGCATTACTCCGTATTTTCCATCGAACATCTTCTGAAAAATATTGCCATATCCTTTGCGATTTCGCTGGATGAAGAAGAGTCCGAAATCGAATTTTCATCCTCCATCCCGGACAGCCTCGGCAAATTTACTGGCGATAAGATCAAGATTGAAGAAGTTCTCCTGAACCTCCTCAAAAATGCAAAGGAAGCAATTTCAGATAAGGGCAGCATTCGGCTCTCTGTCAGCCGTAAGAATGATATCCTGTCCATACAGGTAAAAGACAATGGCTGCGGAATCCCTTCCGACCGTTTGGAATCCATCTTCGAGCCTTTCAAAACATACAAGCAGGGCGGTACTGGTCTGGGCCTTTCCCTGTCCAAGCGAATCATAGAAGCACACGGCGGTTCAATCTCCGTAACTTCCAAAGAAGGAAACGGTACTGCTTTCACCGTAAAGCTTCCTATATAGATATTGCTGCTATAAATATTTCCGGTTTCCGAACTGACTCACTCAGCGCTGTTCGGAAGTCTTTCTATGATTAAAGCTGCCCAGAAGCGCTTCCAAAGCAAAGCCGCAGACCAGTCCTCCGATATGCGCGGCATTATCTACCCCCGACTCCGACAGCCCGAGGTAAACACTTAATATTACAAGTATCACCAATCCTTTCTTATTCAGACGGCCGATGCATCCCTTATTCCGGATCACCGTGCAGAGCAGCGCTCCCATCAGTCCGAACACTGCGCCGGACGCGCCTGCGGATATTACATTTTCGCCAACGCTGATGTTATGCAGAAGCGAGCATATATTTCCGCCGATGCCGCTTACAAAGTACACCAGCAGAAAACGCAGCTTCCCAATCTCCGGCTCCAGGTTGAAACCAAGCGCCCCAAGCATTACCATATTATTAAGCAGATGCTCGATTCCAAAATGCAGGAATATACTGGTCAGCAGCCGGTAATACTCATGCCCTTCCGTCACATACGGTTCATACATTGCGCCGTATTGCTGCATAAACAGCACATCCTCGGATTTTCCCAACAGCATGAATACCAAAAATATTCCTATATTCACTACAATGAGCCCGGTCGTACAGACTGCTCTCTGCTCTTTTTTCTGCTCCATAATCACTCCCGCTTTTCTTTTTCCCGGAATTTTCTTCTCAAACTCCCAGTCTTTATTTATACAATCTTAATTACTATGCAAAAGCCTGCTGCGCAGACTATCCGCCGCTAATCCTATTATAATCAGCTTTCCTCCTCCTGTCCATCGGTTTCTAATATCAAATCGTCCCAGCTTCCCCAGCGTTTCCTCCGTATGCCGTTTGCCGCTTTCCTCCAGGATTTCCACCACCCTCCCGTTTTTTCCTCGCAGATCATATTCGCAGAATACAATTCTTCACTCTTTCCATATGTAAAACGGCTCTGTTCTGATTTAGGTTCCTCCTCGTCTGTCACACTGAAGATATTTCCATGACTTCCATAACTAAATTCCTCCTTTTCATCTTCATCGGGCGGAGCAGGGATTCTCCGTATAGTCCCTTTATTTTCCCGCTTTGCTCTCGCAGGCTTCGGCTTATCCATGATAAGCTTCTTCCGCTCCGATTCCCTGCCCTTATATTCTTTCATGATCAGTTCCAGGTCGTAATGCTCCTGGAGGGTTGCTTTATGCAGCTCATAAGCCAGAAAAATTCCTTCCGTATCTTCATAGTCCAGCATCTTGACAAAATATTCCGTCAGTTCATGGAATATTTTGCAGAGATCCTCTTCCATTCCCGGAAAATAGCAGAAAAACCATTGCCCTTCTTTATGAAATATGTACTCTGGTTTTAAAACCAGGCAGTTGGGATCCAGCATATATCTTTGTAATGTATCGGTCACCTCCAGAATCCGGGCTATCACCGCCTCAATCTCCCGCTTTTTTATGCTGGCGTTTTCGTACATGGTTTTCATAGAAGTCAAACCGCTGATCTCATACGTATATCTGGCCCTTCCGTCCATCTCGCAGCCTTCCACCTCCAGAATCCCATCCAGCCGGTTCTGCCGCAGCATCGGCATCTGATAGTCTTCTTCATAATGCGCTTCCTTATATATATGCAGACAGCTCCTGTTCAGCTTGGTTTCAAATTCTGCCCGCTGCATTTTAAGCACCTCCTCTTTCCTGCAATTCACTTTTTCTGACTCTCTACGGCAGTGCCCGATCCTGTCTGTCCGATTGCCTTCTGATCTGTTTTGCTCCCTTCGATTTGATCAGCAGAGCTTCCCTCCTCCGTTGTTTCCTTTTTCCCGGCTTCCTGAAGCCTGTCCAGCAGCCACAGTCTTCGTATCGCAGTTTCCGGCTGTGCCAGTGCCGCGCGCTGGACTACGTGAAGCCGCATCCACTTCCGTTCCGCATACGCGCTGACCTCCACCCATCTCCTTGTGGTATCCACAGATGCCTCTGCCCCGGAAAATAAGATCAGCTTCCCCCGAATCCGTTCCTGGTAAAAGCCAGCCAGATCCGCCCGCCCGTTTTCGCCGGGCCTGCGCTCCAATTGTGCTCCTACCACAGCCGTTTCACTGGCTGCCCCAATCAAAATGTTTTTATCATGAAAGTAGAAGGTCGTATAAACTATCACCAGAAATATCATAAGTATTATCGGAAACAGATAAGACAGCTCTACCGTGATCACGCCCTTGAGTCCCCGCCCGCCGCAGGCCGGTATCCGTTTCCGTCTCATCCCGGGGCTTCCTTTCCGTCTAAAATAATCTTGCCAGCAGCAGTATAACGTATGCGGCTCCAAAAAAGGGGACGAAGGGCAGCGTGGTTGTCCTCTGAAAGTTCTGTTTCTTCATCATTACCATGGAATAGATTGCAGACAGACCGAATGCGGCCATCAGCAGATAGAGCAGCTTCCATAGCCCCAGAAACAGCCCCAGGGCAATAATCAGAATACTGTCCCCATACCCGAATGCCTCGTCTGTTATCTTACTGATCCACAAAAAAGCGATGCCCACCGCTGCCCCTGCCAGGCTTAATAAAAGCGGCCCAAATCCCAGGAATATTTTCAATACTGCCACAGCTGCCGCCACTCCGACCCCGGCGGCCAAAAGCCCTTCCGGCAGCCTACGCTTCTGAATATCCAGCACAGACAGGTAACACAGATACCCCACACAACATAATTGACTAAATGAATACATATCGAGTTCTCCTCTCTTGGTTCTAATTTTTTTGATTGATACTTTACGTTTCAGTCGATATTTTGCTTCTTGGCTGATACTTTACTTTTTATATAACACTTCACATTTCACTTAACACATTGCTTTTTGCTTCATTCTCTGCTTTTCGTCCTTTACTTTTGTTCAGAAGCTTTGGCCGGCAGTTTAACAGCTAATTGCCGCATCTGCTGCAGGCCGCCTTTCCATATATTTTCGATTTTTTTACCGCGCGGATTGACCGTTTCAATCCGCTGCAGTTCAAGGAATTATGGTACCGGTTCCCGCTGTCCGTCACATAGACGCCCGCCATGGCGCTTCCGTGGACACATTTTTCACAGGACCGGTATCTTGCCCCGCCCAGGTTGCGTATCCCGGACAGGCCGGTAGACGGGAGAAACCGAATCGACAACTGCAGATAGGAGCACTGATAGTTTGTATGGTATACGGCCCCGCTGTCCGTGACGTAGACGATCTCTCCGTCTTCATTCTCAACATCCGGTTTTGTATAGCCTGTCCAGGCTTTTACTATAAAGGTATCCTTCTGCCGTACCCCAATGTCCGTAAATCCGGGAAACGGCAGTCTGATCTTATAAGAGATCCTGACATGGATCTCGCCTGTACTTGGATAGTACAGAGACCCCAGGCATGAAAGTCCTGATTTTCCTCCTTGTATGATACTTCCTTCCAACCGTTCGGCACCGATCATCCTGACCATATCGCTTTTAAATTTAAACACATTCAGCACCGGAACCGTAACGATATCCGTCGCCGCATTTTTCGCCGCTCCCTGGGCTGCAGAATGGACGCTGATCCGGATCGCCTGTACTTCCAGCAGATATATAAGGCAAAGTACGGCAAATAAGAAAACCGGGATCGTAAGCGCTGCTTCTACCGTCATACTTCCTTTTGGGCCTGCCATAGATGCCTGTTCCTGATCAGAATGTGCAATATGAGTATGTTCCTGCGGATACGCCATCTTCCATCTCTTCCTTTCCTCTTTTTTCCACGCCCTGCCATGAGAACGCTTTCCCCGCCAGCAGAGCAAACGGGGCTTCCATGACAGCTCCAACTGTCCCTTGCATCTTTTTTATCGGATTCTGCCTGTGTGAACGCAGACAGTTCCAGGATGAGCAGGCATCTATGGCAGGCCCAAAAAGAATGATATGTTACACAAATGTTACAAATATCCATAATACAGCGGGAATGAGTAGGTCGTACCGTTCCAGATATCCGCCGTATTGTACAGCTTGATCTTGGTTACGCAGGCGTCTGCCCGGAAAAATGTCTGCTCCTTTTCCTGGATCAGATTCTGTTCCACCCGATCCAGCGTCCGCATGGTCAGCTTTGCATTGCTTTTTACAAATGTAAGGACATGGAGATACTGCTGATATGTCATCCCTTTTTCCGAATCCTGCCCTTCCTGCGTGTCTTCTTCCTTTCCCAGCTTCGACAGATTGCTCAACTGAAGCTGCCAGTTCTCTTCATTTTTTGTATAGGGAACCCGTTTTCCTGCGAGCAGTGCACGCAGATCTACAATGCTTTCTCCTAGGCTCCACAAGGCTATCAGAGACTGCTTTAGTACCGGCTCCAATGCCGGATTCATAAATGCCGTTGCCAGCGCTGCCGCCACGGCCTCCGCCTCTCCCTGCCGCTTTGTATCCGACAGCAGATAGGCATAATTGGTGCCAAACCGGACCATCAGCAATTGATATACGACACTTTTCAAATTTTCTGCATCGCTGTCCTTGCCGCATAATATATACTCCACCTCGTAATCCAGATTCCGGTTTTCGCCTTTGGGTTCCAGGGCAGAACCAAACTTTTCCATAATATACTGTTCAAACAGCACCTTTGCATCTGCGCGGCCCGCGCTTTTACGTTCCGGAAAACTGCCCCGACCTGTCCGGCATGTCCGCCCGGATACCTGTTCCTCCGGGCGGATGGTTTTGCCGGAAAGCCGAAAGTCCTTCGGCAGGATCAGAGACAAAATGCCGCCGTTTTTTGCCTGGAGCAATCCGCCTGCCTCTGCCATAAGCATCTCCCCATTATCCGCAAGCACGTCCTCCAGCTCCCCGGTGACTTCCTCACCCCGTATCTCCCGCTCTTCCCAGCTTGACGCCAGCCCTGTCAGGTTCTGCACCAGCGTAATCCCCGTGCGGGATTCCATATACTGCAGCACCTGCTCCCGGAATGCCTGTCCGTCGTTGTCTGTCAAAAGCTGGATATCCGTAATCTCCTGCGTGATCCCCATGCTTCCGTAATAGGACATTCTGTCCAGGAGCAGTTCTTCTTCGTACTGGCCTGTTTCGTATGTGCCGTCAATGGCAAATACATTGTATTCTTCCGTCAGTCCTTTCTGGTATTCTCCAAAAAGGGAAAATACCGCCCGATCCGCATCCAGCCGTTTTTGGTTTTTCGCCGTCTGGATCACTGCGCTTTCCAGCATTGCCAGTATAAATGATACCAGAAGCACAAAGATCAAACTCAGAAATGCCGTGATCTCCCCTTTTTTCGTCCGTTTCATTTTAGATTTTGCCGCTCTCACTGGTGATCTTATCGAAAATAGAATTTACCAGCTCTGTAAGCTGATCCTTAAAAATCATGATCAGCGCTATCAGTACAACTAAGATCAGCAGCAATTCGATTACGGACATTCCAGAATTATCCTTCAGCATCTGGATTCCATAGTACATTTTCTGTTTCACTTTTCTGGTGATCGTTACTGCAAAGTTTTTTATTCTGTTTAATTTATTCATCCTTTTCTCCTTTTCGGTTGTTTTCCTGCCGACTGCAAAGCTAAATTTCAGTGCTTGGCCTTCTGCATCCTGCTTAATTTTACCCGGATGCAGATTCTTTGCCCCCGCAGGCGTCTTCGCGTGTCATATCTGGATGGAGAAGAAGGCCGGAACTACGATGATCACAAGTACCACTGCCAGCATCAAAAACATGGGAAGCAGCATCCTCGTTCCCGCTTCTTCTCCCAGGCGCTTTGCAAGGCTTTTCCGTTCTTCAAATGCATTATCAGCCTCCTGTTTCAGCAAAGGCGCCAGTCCCTTTGTTCCCTTTTTCAGATTTTGGGAAAGCATGGCGCCGAACTTCTTGTATGCCGGAAGCGCGCACCTTTCACCAAATTTTTCATAGCATTCACCTTCCGAGCCGCCGCCCTGGATCTCATGCATGGTATAGAGCATTTCTTCATACACCTCTCTTTTTCCTTTTTCTTCCTTCTGAAGCTCATAATCTTCTGCGATTCGATACCATGCCTTTCTTACCGTCATGCCGGCACCCAGGTAGAGTCGCAGCTTGCTGACCATCTGCGGATAGTCCAGAGCCATCTGTACCTCCCGCTCCTTTTTCCTGTTCTTCTGCTTTTCCAGCTCCGCTGCATAGAGAAATAATGCCGCGGCCGCACCCATCAGCATAAGCCCGAGCGCCCGGAAGTTTCTTCCGTATTTCCAGATAACCGGAATGCCGTCCACGTTTGACGGAAGCGAAAGATACTCGTCCTCCTTCGTCTCCTCGTCCATCCGCCCGATCTCCTCATCCAGCCTCTTTAACAGCTTTTCCGTCTGATTCAGCCTGGGCGGATAGAGCCTTGCGAAAAATGCAGTCTCTGCCGTCTCCTCCTTGTAGCTCAATACTGCCGTCAGCTTTACCAGTGTTCCTTCATCTGTCAGGTTCTCCGTCTTCAATTCTCCCTGCAGGTTCATCGTTTCATGCTCATCCACCTCCCAGGACACGCTGATTCCCGTATCCGGAATGGAGCTGACCAGATTGAGGCTGCTTCGTACTTCATCCAGGCTTTCGTTTTCTCCGAGCACAAGCTTTTCCAGTTGTTCGCCTGCTTCCCGAAAAACCTTGTCCAACTGCTCCTGGGTATACTCCTGCTCCCCGACTGTTACGGTCATCGTTTCTTCCGTATCGCCGATCTGAACCTTCAGCTTTTCTTCCCGTTCTCCCTGGCCCTGGCCGTTTCGGCTTACCACGCTGCTCCCGTTTTCATCCTGGGGAAACGGCTGTGTATTGTCCATCCAGAATACCAGCAATGCCGCCGCGCTGACTGCAAGGAAAACAAGTCCCATTTTCACATATAATGGATTCCATTTTTCTTCTGCCCGGGACAGGATTCCCTGCTTTTTTGTTTCTTCTCTTCTTCTCCGATTCATTTCTTCTGCCTTTTTATCCGTCTGTCCTTTTATACTTCAATCTGTACCATTTTTGTGCCCAGCCTCCAAGCAAATGCATACACTCCCAGGCAGATGCTCATCATGATCACTCCTACAAGGCTTCCATACAATACTGATAGAAATTCAGGAAATGCCATTCTCATGTACAAAACCATCCCCAGCGGAATGATGCACATAACGTTAAATTCCAGCTTTTTTGCCGCGAGCAGAGTCTGGATTTCCCGCTCTACCTCAATCTTTTCTCCGATCATCTGCACCGTATTTTTCAGAATGGAAATGCTGTCTCCGCCTGTGCGCTTTGCCGTTGCAAATACAGTCACAAAGTTGTCCACATCCTCCTGCTGAATACGCCCTGCCATGTCTTTGAGCACCTGCTCCGCAGTCAGATTCATGTCCAGTTCATGGATCATTCGGATAAATTCCCTTCTGATCCGGCTGTCTTTCGGATAAAGCGGACGCAGGTCCTTTTCCGTTTCCCTGACCGCATTCTCTACAGAATATCCGGCTTTTAAGGCTGACGCTAAAATCTGCATTCCATTTTGAAACTGCTCTCTAAATTCCTGCTCTTTTTTGCGGCAGTAATCTTCCCGCCACTGGTGCAGGTAAAAAATCCCTACCGGAATCAACACGATCGCCGCTGCCCAGGTATTGTAAAACAGGTATGCCAGCATCGCATCCAGCAGAACGGCCTTCAAAACCGCGGCTGCATATTCTTTACGCCGGATATCCTGCTGCCAGCAGCTTGTCCCGATGAACCAGTTCTTCCACCTTCACAATTGCTCCTTGTACTTTTTCATTCTTGCATCCCTCCTCTCTGAACTCATAAAGTGTCTGCATCTGTATCTTCCCTTCTTCAAATCCCAGTACTTCCACGATCGCCAGCAGTTTTCTCGTCTTATCCCGAAGCCGCCCCAGATGGATGATGATATCAATTGCAGAGGCGACCTGGCGCTGAATCGCTACAAGGGGCAGGTCTATACCCATCATCATCATAGTCTCCAGACGGTGCAGCATGTCCGCCGGATTGTTTGAATGTCCGGTAGACATAGAACCGCTGTGGCCGTTGAGCATGGCTGACGAGATCATATCAACGGTCTCATCGCCGCGTACTTCTCCGACGATAATCCGGTCCGGACGCATTCGCAGGGCCGACTTGATGAGATCCCGGATGGTCACTGCGCCTTCCCCTTCCAGGTTGGCGTTGCGCGCTTCCAGACGAACCAGGTTCGGCACCCCTCTGATCTGCAGCTCCGCGTTATCTTCAATGGTGATAATCCTTTCATCCTTAGGGATGTAATCGGACATGGCATTGAGAAACGTAGTTTTTCCGGAGCCCGTACCGCCGCTGACAAAAATGTTATACTTTGCTTTTACGATCATTTTCACAAACTCTACCACCTCTTCCGTGACGCTTCCCCAGGAAATAAGCTGATCCATTGTAACCGTATCCTTCGGGAATTTACGGATGGTCATAATCGGTCCGTTCAGCGCTACAGGCTTGAGTACTACGTTTACTCTCGATCCGTCCTCCAGCCTGGCGTCCACGATGGGCGACAATTCATTTACATAACGGTTTGTCCCGGCTACGATCTGCTGGATTACATCTTCCAGTTTTTCGATTGACATGAATTTTCTGTCCGACTGGATGATGCGCCCCTCCCGTTCCAAAAAGATTTCATCCGTTCCGTTGATCATGATCTCTGTGATGGTTTCGTCCTCCACCAATTCCTGCAGTACGTCCAGCTTACGAAACGAGTGGAATAACTGCCTGCTTAAACGGATCTGTTCCTTAAGCGGCATGTATTCCTCTTCTGCCGCTTCGCGTATGACCTGGTGGATCAGTTCCATCAATTCCTCGTCCCCGATATCTCTGGTCAGATCCATCTTGTCCATTACGATCTCATATAACTGTTCTGCTTTCATTTTCCTGCCATTGGACATTCCCTCCTATCTCTGCTTTAATGTCTCTGCTTCAATTTTTTCTGTATGGTTTTTTCCAGTACCTTTTCTCTGCCCGTCCTTCTGAGGTTTTCCGCGTACTGGTTAAGCTTTGCACGGGCCACCTCGTCCTCAATGTAGGGCGTATACACAGTGTGGCATTCCTCCAGTATCTGAAACAATCCGTTTACACTGTCTCCCAGATCCAGAATCACTTTCTGATAAATGCAGTTCTCCCGGATCTGCTCAAACAACCTCAGCCATTCTTCCCCGGATACACCCTGTAAGTCCTGCACGCAGGGGATCGGGAGAATATAGTCCAGCGCCTCATCCTGCCCTGCCATCGTGCTGATGCGCAGCCCCAGATTTCCTTTTTCCTGTCTCGAATAGTAGAGCAGATCTGCCAGTGTCTGGCCCGTCTGATCCGGAAAATAATAGCTGCCTCCGGCGTATTCTTCCATGTTGAGATATAAAACCGGTTCTTTTTTGGCCATTTCCCTGCCCAGTTCCATTGCAAATCTGGTCTTTCCGATCCGATGAACCGGTGAATATACTCCGATCAGCTCTCCCCTTGTGTTCGTGCGGTATCTGGCTGATGCTTTCTGTCCTCTTCCGTCTGTTTTCGGTTCCGGTCTCCGATCCGGAATTTCATCAGTTTCCGAAATATACGGCGCTTCTTTTCTTTCTTCTGGATTCGCTTTTCGCGAGCCCCGCCTCCTTTCCTCTGGTCTGAACTCCTGCTGTCTCTGCCTCTGGTCACGTGATGCCGAGTTTTTTAGAGTTTCCCGATACTCATCTGCTCCTGGTTTCTGCGGCCGTTTCCTCCGTATACCTGTGTTCGAATCCTCCGGTGCCCGTACCATTCTGTTCTGTGACGGCGTGAGACGTTCGCTCTGCGGCTTCGTCAGCTTTCCGGGCTGCGGCGGCGAGAGACGTCCGCTATGTGACATCATAGATTTTCCATGCTGTGACAGCGTGAGCTGTTCGCTCTGCGGCTTCGTGAGTTCTTCTGTCTGCGATAGCGAGAATCGCTCGTTCTGCGGCATCATCGAATCCCGTGTCTGCGATGCCTCCGATTGCCTGTCCTGCGGCACCGTCGGTTCATAACACATCTGAGACCAGATATCTTCTGCCGATTGATACCGATAAATGCCGGCTTCATTTTCTCCCAGTTGATCCTGTCTGCTCTTGACCAGTACAAACTTCTCTGTAGCCGGGATCTGCGCTCTCTGCTCAGGCGGATATTCTTTGCCGATCAGCAGAGTGTGCACCGGCTTCTGTTCCGCGAACTTTTCCACTTCTTCTATGGTGTGGAAAAGATACATTTGGATATCGGCCTCTCTGTTACGTGCAAACATTTGTAGGAGATTTCTCGAATATTGCTGTTCCTGGTCACAAATTACAAGGTTTCCTTCATACAACGTATCCCTCCTTTTTCGAATGCCATATAAGCGACGCCTGATCCCTGGCCCGTACATACGAAAGCACATCTGTAAAAATCACACTGTTATGTGCCAAAAGGGTATAAGGCACTGCTCATGGCAGTAAAAAATATTTGCTTTCTAATCGTGTTGTCCCACGGTTTGAAAACTTTGCTGCGAATATGCAGCGTGAAAAACTTGATGATTGAGAATTTAGACTACCCAATCTACAGATATATCCCCATCCAGAATTGATGCAGGATATTACAGCAGACATGAACTCTGCTGCGTAGGTTGTATTATAAACACACTTATCCAGAATGTCCATAGCAAATTTCAAATTTGCAGAATTTTGTGCAACATTCACAAATTTTGGTAGATCAAAATGCCGTAAAGCAGGCAGACCCCAGGAATACCAAGGGTTCCGCTTGTCAAAAAGGAAACAGCGTTCAGCCCTACCTTCCATGCGGTCTCCTGGGGAATGATATACTGGTTGATGAAAAAGATTAATCCCATTCCTAAAATCGCGCGCATAATAAATTTTACTAAAAAAGATACCGGCTTCTGCTCCATACTTCATCCCTCCGTCCGTATGGTACATTCTATTCGACCGGTATCTTTTTTATGAATATATTCTATTTGTTTTCTCCGGGGCAAGTCATACTGCCGGCTTAAGCCCCGGAGGATATATTGCAATCCTCCGTCCCTTATCCTTTACAGGCAGATCGTAACTTCACGGTCTGTCTTTCGATATTGATGATATTTTACTCCGGCCGCGTCCATCATTCGCTTGGAAGCGATCACGCTGGGGGTATCGGAATATTTATCATTGGCATAGATCACTTCGCGGATTCCGCACTGTATAATCGCCTTGGCACACTCATTGCAGGGGAACAGGGAGACATACAGCCGCGCCCCCACAAGGCTTCCTCCGCTGTAATTCAAAATCGCATTCAGCTCACTGTGGGTAGAATATACATATTTTGTCTCTAAAGGATCATCTCCTTCCCTGGCCCATGGAAATTCGTCATCAGAGCAGCCTGTAGGGAAACCGTTGTAACCCATGGATAAGATCTTATTATCCTGGCTGACGATGCAGCATCCAACTTGTGTGCTGGGATCTTTGGAACGCATTCCGGAAAGCATTGCCACTCCCATAAAATACTCATCCCACGAAAGATAGTCCTTTCTTTTTTCAGACATTTTTCTACCTCCTATTCTGTAAACGAATTTAATTCTTCTGTCAACTTTTCAATTGACTCAGATATTTTTTCCAGGCATTCTCCATATGCCTGCAGCGGCTTACCGTATGGGCTTTCAAATTCTGCTTCTTCTCCGATAAATTCATATAATGTATAGACATTTTCCGGATTGCCGTACTCTGCGATGATCTTTTCCTTCTGCTTCTTTTCAAATGTCAGGATCAGGATATCGTCCCCGATCTCCGTCTCTGATAATGCATGGGCAGTATGCTTTTCCAATGTAAGCTGCACGCTCTTCATCACGGCCTCTGCCTTTTGGTTGGCAGGCTCGGGAAACAGAACCACCATGCCGCGGGAATCAATGACATATTCCTGCTTCAGTTCCTTTTGGCGGAGCAGCTCCGCTGCCATCGGCCCCCTGCAGGTATCCGACTGGCTGACGAATACGATTCTGTGAAAACGCTGCCGCTTCACAACCGCTGCCGCAGAAATTCTCAGATGGCCGGCTGCTTTTTCCAGGCGGTTCATAATGGCCCTTCCCATCCCCCGGCGGCTGAACGACTCACTGTAGATCTCGTCCACCTCTTCCTCGTCAAATTCCCTCAGTATAGCGTAAAGATTTTTTGCAATCGTCTTTTCATTTTCCCGGGAACCTATATTTTTCACCAATCCATGGGTGTAAAAATCTACCGTTTCACCGGAAGCAATAATTCCGATCTTTCTTCCTTCCCTGGCCGCCTCATAGGCAAGCTGGCGTATGGCCAGAGTCTCCTCCCGGATATTGCCCTCTACGATGACCAGCTTGGCTTTCGGCGCGTAATGCCGGTACTTCATGCCCGGAGCCTTCGGAGGAATGTCGCTTTCATTGCCCAGGATTGTCTGATCCACACTGACGTCCCCGATCACCTCCTCCAGCATGTCCAGCGTAATGGCCCCCGGCCGGAGGATCATCGGCGGACTTACCGTCATGTCAAGGATCGTGGATTCCAAGCCGATCTCTACACTGCCCCCGTCCAGGATCATGGGAATCTTGCCTTCCAGATCCTGACGGACATGCTCGGCGGTTGTGGGGCTGGGACGCCCTGATATATTGGCGCTGGGTGCGGACACATAGCCGCCGGAAGCCAGGATCAGCTCCCTCGCGACCAGATTGCTGGGCATCCGGACCGCAACCGTATCCAGGCCCCCCGTAGTTCCATACGGAACCACGGGACTTTTTTCCAATATAAGCGTCAATGGCCCGGGCCAGAAATGTTCTGCCAGATCCTCTACCTCCGCCGGAATATTGACTGCAATCTCTTCCAGCGCCTGAACATCCGCAATGTGTACGATCAGAGGGTTATCCGAGGGCCTGCCTTTTGCCGCATAGGTCTTTTTCGCGGCTTCCTCGTCCAGGGCATTTGCTCCCAATCCATATACGGTCTCTGTGGGGAATGCCACAAGCCCACCTTTTTTCAAAATAGACCCTGCTTCCAGGATGAACCGCATATCTATTTTATTCGCATCAATCTTTTTTATTATTGTCTTCACAGGTATCACTCCATTGAATGGAAAATTTTTCTTCTAAGTGAATTTTATTATACCACCAAATGTCACAAAGTGAAAGATGTAACATATTCTTGTATTCCTTTTGCCACCGCGGCAGCCATTTTTTCCTGATAATCCTCCGTAACCAGCAGGTTTGCCTCCTCCTGATTGCTTAAAAATCCACATTCCACAATGACGGTTGTTCCTTTTGTCTTTTTCAGCAGGTAATATGTATCATTTGCCTTTGCCTGCCTGTGATTCTCCGGTTCTACCTCAAGCATGGCCTCCTGCAGTATTTTTGCAGCCTGCTCCCCGCCCTTTGAGTGGGTATAATAAAACACCTGGGCACCGTGGACATTTTCCTGGGAATAGCTGTTCTGATGGATGCTCACGGCAATGGCCGGATTGTTTTCGTTGATCAGCGTGACTCTTGTTTTCAGGTCTTCTACTTTGGAACCGGCAAGCGCATCCTCATTTTCTCTTGTCATGAGAACGCGATAGCCCATATCTTCCAGATGTTTCTTTATTTTCTGCGAAAGCACCAGATTGACATCCTTCTCCAACGCGCCGTTGATCCCGATCTTGCCCGGATCAAAGCCGCCGTGGCCCGCATCCAGGATCACCAGCGCGCCTTCTGCCTTCTGAGCGCCTTTTCCGGATTTCTCCGCATTTCCCGCGGTTTCCGCAGCTCCTGTTTCGTTTTCCGATATACCTGAATTTTCCGCTGTCTGCGCTCCTGGAGTTCCAGCCGGCGTCTCTCCCGGGTTCACCGCTCCATCCGGCGCTGTTCCTGGTTCCGATATTCCCTCTTTGCCTTCTCCCGCTGCCGCGGCTCCCTCCTGCGCAGCTCCCGACTCTGAACCTCCCTCTGTGTCTGTATCCGGCTTACCGACTGATTCGCTTTCCCCGGTTTTGTCCTCAGAATTTTCATCTACCCGGGCATAAAGGCGTTCACCCAGCATCTGACTTCCGGCCGCAATGCCTCCCAGCATTGCAATCATTAGAAGAATAATAAATTTTTTCCGCAAAAAAACATCCCCTTTCGCATATATTTATATATATATGCAAAAAGAGGATGTCTCTTTCGCCTTAGTATATGGAAAACTGTCAGTGACAGATTTTCCCCCGGAGCAGTTCATGCATTAAGATCTGTCATACATTAAATCTGTTCGCATATCAGACCTGTTCATGCTTCAGATCAATTCACGTATTGAAGGATCATATCCCATATTCCGGAATTTTCCATGCCCAGCGCCCACTCTGCAACGCCGGCCAGATTCGCGCCTTTGATCAGCTTCATCTTTTCTTCCAGGGATGCCGAATCCTCCAGCCAGATCTTGTAGACCGTGCCGTCTACTTCCCACTGCGCATAGTTCTGTTTTGTATTGTTGTCCCAGCTTGTTTCGACGCCGTTTTGCGTCAGCGTCTGCTGTGCTTCGTCCATGCTCAGGGCCGTGCTGGTTATGCTCTTGGAATACAGCGCCGCCTCTGTGCCCTCGTCCGCGGCGATCTGCTCCGGCGTCTTGTCTGTCTCCTGCCAGAGCCTGGTGTAAAATGGAATACCCATTACCAGCTTTTCCTTCGGAACGACTTCCAGGGCGTCTTCGATACCTGACTTCACATATCCGTAAGATGATACGGAGCCCGCCTCATAGGAGCCTTCCGTATGCTCGTCATATCCCATGAGAACGACATAATCGGCCACAATGCCCTGCTCTTTCAGGTCGCG
>OFGX01000670.1_pt1 | contig 24379 bp, 15 predicted proteins | sample 1521831 | NCBI WGS metagenome assembly OFGX01 (sample SAMEA3504080, study PRJEB24116) | mouse gut metagenome | biome: mouse gut; feature: mouse-associated habitat; material: faeces | place: Denmark | collected 2011 | reverse complement strand
AAAATAAAATGTATAGAATTAGGAGGGGTTATGAAAAAAGATAATAATGACAAAACAAAAGATTTATTTGAATCGTTTTTGCCAGACCATGTGAAAGATGACCCAAATGAAAATTTAAAAAAGGAAAAGAAACTTTTTAGTATTATATTTATAGTAATATGTACACTTTTGCTTGCTGGCAATTTAATTGCAATGATTATCAATTTTTGTTTTAGTGTGCAAGATGGTGTAACATCTCTTTTTGTAGGTTTTATCAATTGTGCTATTAGTATTTTCTTGCTAGGTTTATTAATTACAATTGCGCATAATATCTCTAAAATGACAAGGGCAACTATGTTTATGTGCAGTAAATTAATGAAAGACGAAAAAAGATATTTAGAAGAATTAAAAAAACAAGAACAAAATAATGAAAAAGAATTGGATAAGCAAGAAGTAGAAGTTGAATCTCAAGATAAAGATATAGAAAATGACGACACAACAATTGTTGAAACTGATATAGTTATTGACTAAATAAAATACCCACTTTTATGTGGGTATTTTTTGTTAAAACTTAAGTAATTTAATAAGCCTGATACAAGCAGGCTTTTTTAATTGCCATTTTTTAATGTCGAAAATGATTTTTGCTAAATATTGCATTTTGCGACAAAAAATAACTATGTGTTAATTATGATTTTATTAGTGTATATTCAGTATGCGACATTTATTCAGAATATATTTGGCTATATATATTTTTCTAAAAAATTACATTGAAAAATTTTTGTAAAATTAATTTGATTTTTTCAGTTAAATTTTACCATATTTAATATTATTTTTAATTGTTTTTGTGCAAATATATTATTTTAAAAACTTTTTATTATTATTTAGTTAAAATATTTGACTTATGTAGCAGAGTTGAGGTAGAATGGTAAGGTATTATAATGTCGTCATATATGCTAAATATTACGCATTTAAAGTTTTTAAAAAGGAGAGTGCAATATGTCAAATATTCACAAAGTTAAATATGGCAAGACAGAAAGAGTATCTTTTAGCAGCATAAAAGAGACTATTGACATACCATATTTTATCGCTTTGCAAAAGGACTCTTACAAAAATTTCTTGGAAAAAGGAATTGGTGAAGTTTTGCAAGATTTTTCACCAGTAAAAGACCATGCAGGCAGAATGGAACTTCATTTTTTGGATTACTATTTGGATATGAATCCAAAATATTCTGTTAAGGAGTGTAAAGATAGGGACACTACTTATGCCGTGCCTTTAAAAGTTAAGGTAAGATTAATCAAAAAGAATGCAGATGGACAACCAATTGTAGTTGATAACGAAGTATTTATGGGTGAGTTCCCATTGATGACTGATAGTGGTTCATTTATTATCAATGGTGCAGAACGTGTTATCGTTTCTCAATTAGTAAGAAGTCCGGGTGTTTATACTACTGCTCAAAAAGATAGAAATGGTATTGACCGTTTTGATACTACTGTTATTCCTAACAGAGGTGCTTGGCTTGAGTTTAAACAAGATTCAAACAATATCCTTTATGTTGTTGTTGACAGAAAAAGAAAACTTCCTGCTACAACATTTATTAGAGCACTAGGTTTTGGTACAGACGAACAAATTATTGAGTTGTTTGGCGAAAATCAAATGCTAAAAGATACAATGGAAAAGGATATTGCACGTAATGTTGACGATGCTAAAATTGAACTTTTCAAAAAATTGAAGAGCGGTGAAGTTCCAACTATTGATGGTGTTACTGAACTTATCAACAATATGTTCTTTGATGGCAAGAGATATGACACTCAAAGAGTAGGTAGATATAAATTTAATAAAAAACTTGCACTTGCTACTCGTATAGCAAATCAAAAAGCAGCAAGCGATATTATTAGCGAAGATGGTGAAATTTTTGCTAAAAAGGACGAAGTGATTTCTGAAGAAGTTGCTTGGAATATCCAAAATGCTGGTATTAATGAAGTATTCCTATACAATGCTAATGGTGATGGCGGTATCTTTAAAATGATAGGTAACAACACTGTTGACTTGGAGGCTTTTGTTAACTGCAATCCAGCAGAACTTGGTGTTAATGAAAGAGTTTACTATCCTGTTTTAAAACAAATTATGCAGGATTATAGCGGTGAAGATTTAATTAATGCTATAAAAGAAAATGTTAAGGAATTAGTTGTTAAACACATTACTATGGATGATATCATTGCTACAATGAATATCAACTTAGCACATGCGTCAGGTTTTGGTGATATTGATAATATCGACCACTTGGCAAACAGAAGAGTAAGAGCAGTTGGTGAGTTGCTTCAAAACCAAATGCGTGTTGGTTTAGTAAGACTTGAAAAAGTTATTAAAGAAAGAATGAGTGTAACTCAAGATGATAGTGAGCAAACTGCACAGTCTTATATCAATATTAAACCAGTAACAAGTGTTATTAAAGAATTTTTCTGTTCTTCTCAATTGTCACAATTTATGGACCACCACAACCCAATTGCGGAACTTACACATAAAAGAAAGTTATCTGCACTAGGACCAGGCGGTTTGAATAGAGAATGTGCTGGCTTTGAAGTTCGTGACGTACACCACTCTCACTATGGTAGAATGTGTCCTATCGAAACTCCAGAAGGTCAAAATATCGGACTTATTTCTTCTCTTGCAACTTATGCAAAAGTAAATGAATATGGCTTTATTGAGGCACCTTATCGTAAGGTAGATAAAGAAAAAGGCATAGTTACTGATGTTGTTGAGTATTTGCAAGCAGATGAAGAAGATAAATATGTTGTTGCACAAGCAAACATTGAGTTGAATGAGGACGGAAGTTTTAAAAATAAACGTGTAACTTGCCGTATCCGTGAAGACATTCGCGAAGTAGATGCAAGCCGTGTGGATTATATGGACGTTAGCCCTAAACAATTAGTGTCTGTTGCTGCATCACTAATTCCGTTCCTAGAAAATGACGATACTTCTCGTGCATTGATGGGTTCTAACATGCAACGTCAAGCAGTGCCACTAATCAAAACTGAGGCACCTATCATTGCAACTGGTATAGAGCACAGAATTGCTTATGATAGTGGTGTTTGTATTTTGTCTGAAATTGATGGTGTAGTTAGTTATGTAGATGGTGAAAAAGTTGTTATCACTGGTGATAATGGTGCTAAAAAAGAATACTTTATGCGTAAGTTTGAAAGGTCAAACCAAGGCACTTGTATTAACCAAAGACCTATAGTTTCTTTAGGACAACAAGTAAATAAAGGTGAAATTATTGCCGATGGTCCAGCAACTTCTGGTGGTGAGTTAGCACTTGGTAAAAACATTCTTATTGGTTTCATGTCATGGGAAGGTTATAACTACGAGGATGCTATACTAATTAGTGAAGACTTAGTTAAAGACGATGTATTTACCTCTGTACATATAGAGGAATATGAAATTGAATCACGTGATAGTAAGTTGGGTGCAGAACAAATTACTCGCGATATTCCTAACTTAAGTGATGATATGATTAAAAATTTGGATGAAGATGGTATCATTCAAATTGGTAGTACTGTTTCAAGTGAGGATATTTTGGTTGGTAAAGTTACTCCTAAGGGTGAAACTGACCTTACTCCAGAGGACAGGCTACTTAGAGCAATGTTTGGTGAAAAGGTAAGAGATGTTAGAGATACTTCTTTAAGACTACCTCACGGACAAAAAGGTATTGTTGTGGATGTTAAAGTATTCACAAGAGCAAATAAAGACGAATTGTCACCAGGTGTTAATATGAAAGTTGTAGTTTATGTTGCTCAAAAACGTAAACTTGGTGTTGGTGATAAGATGGCTGGTCGACATGGTAACAAGGGTGTTGTATCAAGAGTATTACCTAAAGAAGATATGCCATTTATGGAAGATGGTACTCCACTTCAAATAGTATTAAACCCATTGGGTGTTCCTTCTCGTATGAATATTGGTCAGGTGTTAGAAGTTCACTTGGGTTATGTTGCTAAAATGCTTAATTGGAAAGTTGAAACTCCAGTATTTGATGGTGCATCAGAAGATGATATTAAGAATTTGTTTATTGAAAACAATTTGAGCAAATCTGGTAAGATTAAGTTGTACGATGGTAGAACAGGTGAGCCTTTTGAAAACCCTGTAACTGTTGGTTACATGTATATGCTAAAACTTATCCACTTGGTAGACGATAAGATTCACGCAAGAGCAACTGGTTCATATTCATTAGTTACTCAACAACCACTTGGTGGTAAGGCTCAATTTGGTGGTCAAAGATTTGGTGAAATGGAAATTTGGGCACTAGAGGCTTATGGTGCATCTCATATTTTACAAGAGATTTTAACAGTAAAATCAGACGATGTTGAAGGTCGTACAAATATTTACAACTCAATTGTTAAAGGCAATGCAATTTGCGAACCTGGTATTCCAGAAGCATTTAAAGTTTTGGTAAGAGAGTTTAGGTCTTTGTGTCTTGATGTTCGTACATTAAATGATAATGGCGACGAAATCAGTATTGATACTTATAGTTCAAAAGGTATTGCTAGCAATTATGCTGAGCCTAAGGAACTTAAAGAGGTTGATATTGTTGGTGGCGGTGACGAACTTGACATCTTTGGTATGGACAATGATAATTCTTACAATTTGGATGATTTCTCCTTTGAAGATGATGATTTGTTAGGATTCAGTATCAATGACAACGCAAGTGGCGATGATGGTATTAACGCAGGCGAATTGTTTGATATTGCAAATGAGTCAAATAACGATATTAATGCAGGTGATTTGTTTGATATTGGTATCGGTAATGATGACGATAAAGAGTAATGGAGGTAAAAAATGTTTGAATTAAATAATTTTAGTTCTATACAAATAGGAGTTGCATCTCCAGATAAAATTAGAAGTTGGTCTAAAGGTGAAGTTGTCAATGCAGAGACAATTAACTATAGGACTCAAAAACCAGAAAAAGGCGGTCTTTTCTGCGAGGTTATCTTCGGACCATCTCGCAGTTGGGAATGTGCTTGTGGTAAATATAAAAAGAAAAATGAAGGAACTGTATGCGACAGATGTGGTGTTTTGGTTACTGACAGCAAAGTTCGTCGTGAAAGAATGGGACATATCGAACTTGCAGCACCAGTTTCTCACATTTGGTACTATAAGGGTACTCCTAGTTCAATTGGTTTATGCCTTGATTTAGGTATTAAGGAACTAGATAGTGTATTGTATTTTTCAAGATTTATAGTAATTGACCCAGGTACTACTAACTTTACTTATAAAGAAACTATTAATGACCAACAATATCGTGATGCAGAAAACGAGTTTGGTAGAAATAGTTTTAAAGCAATGATGGGTGCTGAGGCAATTAAAGAATTGTTAAAGCAACTAGATTTGGATGCTGAGGCAGAAAAACTTAAAAAAGAAGTTGCTAAAAGTGAAGGTGCTAAAAAATTAAAAGCATCTAAAAGATTAGATATTATTGAGTCTTTCAGAGTAAGCGGTAATCGTCCTGAATGGATGATTTTGGATGTTATTCCTGTACTTCCTCCTGAACTTAGACCAATGGTTCCACTTGATGGTGGTAGATATGCAACTTCAGACTTGAACGAATTATACAGAAGAGTTATTATTCGTAACAAACGTTTGAAAAAATTAATTGAATATGGTTCTCCTGACATTATCGTAAGAAATGAAAAAAGAATGTTGCAAGAGGCAGTAGACGCATTATTTGATAATGGTAGAAGAGGTAAGCCAGTTACTGGCCCAGGCGGACGTGAATTAAAATCTTTGACTGGTATGTTAAAGGGTAAACAAGGTCGTTTCCGTCAAAACTTGCTTGGTAAACGTGTTGACTATTCAGGTCGTTCAGTTATCGTAGTTGGTCCAGAATTAAAAATGTATCAATGCGGTCTTCCAAAAGAAATGGCACTTGAGTTGTTTAAGCCTTTTGTAATCAAAAAATTAGTTGAATTAAACTATTGCTTAAATATAAGAGTTGCAAGAAAGTATATTATGAAAGGTACTGACGAAGTATGGAACATCTTAGAAGATGTTATTAAAGACCATCCAGTACTATTAAACCGTGCTCCAACATTGCACAGACTTGGTATTCAAGCATTTGAACCAGTATTGGTTGAAGGTAGAGCAATTAAATTGCATCCACTTGCATGTGGTGCGTTTAACGCAGACTTCGATGGTGACCAAATGGCTGTACACGTGCCATTAAGTATTGAGGCACAGGCTGAGGCAAGATTTTTAATGCTTGCAACTAATAACATTTTGAAATTGTCAGATGGTAACCCTATTGTATCTCCATCACAAGATATGGTTATTGGTTCATATTATTTGACTATTCAAAAGGAAGCAATTGTTATTGACGAAAATAACAATGAAATTAAAATTGATGCTGATGAATATTGGGCAAATCCTAATAATTACAATTTAAAGTGCTATCGCAGTTTTAATGAGGCATTAATGGCATATCAACTAAAAGAAATAGGACTACAGGATGTTGTAAGTATCCGTCGTGTTATGGATAAAGAAGTTGTTATTAATGGCGAAGTTGTTAAAAATCATTATCAAAAGAATATTAAAACTTCTGTTGGTAGATTTATCTTTAACGAGGCAATTCCTCAAGATTTACAGTTTGTAAAAAGATATAATCCAGAACTTCCAATAAGCAGTGATAACTGCCCAGAAATGGATTTGGATTTAGAAGTAGACTTTTTGGTAGGCAAAAGCCAATTATCTAAAATAGTTGATGCTTGCTTTAAGTTTAAAGGTGCTACTGAAACATCTGTAGTTTTGGATAAAATTAAGTCTCAAGGCTATAAATATTCTACAATTGGTGCAATTACTACATCTGTATTTGATATGCACATTCCTCACGAAAAATACGAAATTGTTAAGGAAACAGAACAAGTTGTATTGGATATCGAAAAGAAATTCCGTCGTGGTTTGCTTACTGAAGATGATAGATATAATCAAGTTATTCAGGCTTGGACAGATGCTAAAAAGAAAGTTGACAAAATTTTGGAGGCTGGACTTGGTAAATTCAACCCAATTTATATGATGGCACACTCTGGAGCCCGTGGTAGTATGAGACAGATTTCCCAACTTTGCGGTATGCGTGGTTTGGTTGCTGACCCATCTGGTAAAACAGTCGAACTTCCAGTTAAAGCAAACTATCGTGAAGGTTTGTCAGTACTTGAGTACTTTATATCTTCTCACGGTGGACGTAAAGGTTTGGCGGATACAGCATTAAAAACAGCAGACTCTGGTTATTTGACTCGTCGTTTGGTTGACGTTGCACAAGACTGCATAGTTAACGAAGAGGACTGTGGCGATACTAAAGGCTTTATTGTTGAGGCGATTCTTGGTGCTGATAGTGATAAGCCACTTGAGGGTATTGGTGACAGAATTAAAGGCCGTTATTGTATGGAAGATATTATTCACCCAGAAACTGGCGAAATTTTGGTTAAAGCAGATACTCTATTGAATGCAGAGCAAGCAAAAATGGTTGAACAAGCAGGTGTTAAGGCTGTTCGTATTAGAAGTGCTTTGTCTTGTAAATCTAAACAAGGTGTTTGTGCTAAATGTTATGGTGCAAATATGGCATCTGGTAACATTGTTAAACTAGGTGAGGCTGTTGGTGTAATTGCAGCACAGTCAATTGGTGAGCCAGGTACACAACTTACAATGAGAACATTCCACACAGGTGGTGTTGCAACAGCCGACGATATTACTCAAGGTTTGCCACGTGTAGAAGAGTTGTTTGAAGTTAGAAGACCAAAAGGTGAGGCTATTCTTTCTGATATAAAGGGTACTGTAACACATGATAAAGACAACAGAATTATCACTATTACTGCAAATACAGGTGATACTAAAGAGTATAAATATAACTATGGTCAAACTGTAATTGTTAAGAGTGGTGAAGAAGTTGAAGCAGGTACATCACTAACAAAAGGTTCTGTATATCCACAAGATATGCTTAGAACTCGTGGTGTAAAAGGTGTTCAAGAGTACTTGATTAAGGAAGTTCAGTCTGCATATTGTTCATCTGGTGTTCATATCAATGATAAACATACAGAAATTATCATTAGACAAATGCTTAAGAAAGTTAAAATCGAAACACAAGGTGATACAAATATGTTGCCAGGTGATTTGTATGATATCTTTACTTATGAAGAAAACAATGAGAAGACATTGCAAAATGGTGGCAGACCAGCAACTGCAAAACGTACATTGCTTGGTATAACCAAAGCAAGTTTGGCAGCAGAATCATTCTTGTCTGCAGCATCTTTCCAAGAGACTTCAAGAGTACTTACTCAAGCCGCAATTAAGAATAAAGTTGATAACTTAATTGGCTTGAAAGAAAATGTAATTTTAGGTAAATTGATTCCAGCAGGTACTGGTATGAAATGTTATCAAAATATGGATGCAAACTTAAGCCAAAGTCAAGAGATGGAAATTTTTGAGACTGGTGAACATGTTGATAAATTTGATTTTGATGGCGAAGATGATTTGTTCTCTTTAACTGAGGATGAAGAATAAAATTTAATAGTTTCTATTATGAGTTACAGGAGGGAACGGACCCGTTGAGTGTACAGCAACCTAATGTTAAGGTGCTAAATTCCGCAAGACAAAGTCTTGACAGATAGAATTTTTTTTAAAGGCTACTCTGTTAAAGTGTAGCCTTTTTTAATAAATTTTATGTTTGAAAGCAATTGATTTATAATTAATATATTTTGCTAGATTATAAAAAATCCTTTCAAAAATCGGTATTAAATAAAAATTAAGGAGTTACGTATGAATAAAAGATTATTTACAAGTGAAAGTGTTACAGAGGGACATCCAGATAAAGTATGCGATAAAATTTCTGATAGTGTATTGGATGCAATATTAGCACAAGATAAAATGGCAAGAGTAGCATGCGAGACATGCTGCAATACAGGTTTTGTTATGGTAATGGGAGAGATTACTACAACTGCAGTTGTGGATATTCCTGAAATAGTAAGAAAAGCAGTTTGCGAAATTGGTTATACAAGTAGCGAAGTGGGTTTCGACGGAAATACTATTGCAGTTATGACAAGTATTGATAAACAGTCACCAGATATTGCAATGGGTGTTGATAATAGTATTGAAAAGAAGGCTGGAGGCGATGATTATGACAAAAATGGTGCTGGTGACCAAGGTATGATGTTTGGTTATGCAACTGATGAGACTGAAAGTTTAATGCCAATGCCTATATATCTTGCACATAAGTTGACTGCAAAGTTAACCGAGGTAAGAAAAAATGGTACTTTAAAATATTTGAGACCAGATGGCAAAGCACAAGTTACTGTTGAATATGTTGACGAAAAACCAGCAAGAATACAAGCAGTAGTTTTGTCTACTCAACATACCCCTGATATTGATATAGAAGTATTAAGGGCAGATGTTAAAAAGCATATAATTGATAAAGTTATTCCACAAAATTTAGTAGATAGCGATACAAAATACTTTATTAATCCTACAGGTAGGTTTGTTATTGGTGGACCTCAAGGGGATAGTGGACTTACTGGTAGAAAAATTATAGTTGATAGTTATGGCGGTTATTGCCCTCATGGCGGTGGTGCTTTTAGTGGAAAAGACCCTACTAAAGTGGATAGGTCTGCATGCTATATGGCAAGACATATTTGTAAAAACATTGTAGCAAGTGGTATTGCTAAAAAGTGTCAACTTGATGTGGCTTATGCTATTGGTGTGGCAAAACCTGTATCTATTCAAGTAAATACATTTGGGACAAGCAAATATACAAATGAGCAAATTAGTCAAATTATTGATAGTGTGTTTGACTTAAGACCAAGTGCTTTGATAGATTATTTGGAATTAAGAAATCCAATTTACGCAGCATCTTCAAATTATGGACATTTTGGAAGAGATGGCTTTAGTTGGGAAAAAACAAACAAAGCAGAAGAAATAAAAAAACTTGCTGAAAAGTTGTTTGGCTAATTTAATAGTTTAAAATTAAAAATTTAAATTGACCATTGGGGATTTATGTTAATTAAAGGTAGTGTAGAAAGAGTTGTATTCCGAAATGCTGAAAATGGCTATTCAGTGCTTATTATAAGTGATTCTATTATTAGTATCACTGCAGTCGGCATTGTTCCACCTATTAGCGAAGGTGAAATAGTGGAACTTGAAGGGGATATGATAACTAATTCTAAATATGGCGAGCAATTAAAAATTAAAAGTGCTAAAGTATGTTTGCCAAACAGCCTTGATAGTATGACAAAATATCTTAGCAGTGGTCTTTTTAAAGGTATTGGCGAAGTTACTGCAGAAAGTATTGTAAAAGAGTTTGGAGAACAAACTTTTGATATTATAGAAAAAAGTCCCGCAAGACTTGTAAAAGCAAAAGGCATGAGTACAACAAAGGCAATGAATTTACATGAGGCTTTTATAGAATTAAAAGATATGCAAAACACAATGGTTGGTTTGCAAAAATTGGATATTTCTCTTAATTTAGCACTAAAAATCTATAAAATTTATGGCAATAGCACATTAAATATTTTGAATGATAATCCATACAAATTGGTGGAAGATGTTGATGGTGTAGGTTTTGTTACGGCAGATAGAATTGCTCAAGAGATAGGCATAAAACCTGATAGTGAATTTAGAGTTCGTGCAGGTATTGTTTATTGCTTAAAGCAAGCAGCGGCAAACAATGGGCATACTTATCTTCCCAAAGCCGAATTAATGTCTATTGTACTTAAATTATTATGCCTTAATATTGAAGAAAATGAAAGTCTATTTGACAATGTGCTTGATGTTTTGGAGATAGGTGGAATTGTAGTAATATTGCAAAATGACAGCAAAGCCATAGTAATGTTTAACAGATATTATTTGTTAGAGCGAAAAATATCTGAAAGACTAATATCTTTAAATAATTCACAAACACAATTGCATACAGATATCCGTGCAGATATTAGCGAGTTTGAGACCATTAATAATATAAAAATGCACGATAATCAAATATTGGCAATAGAAAATGCTGTAAGATATGGTGTTAATGTAATTACTGGCGGACCGGGTACTGGTAAAACGACTATAATCAAATGTATATTGTTTATTTTTAAAAAGTTAAATCTTAATACTAGACTTTGCGCTCCAACTGGTAGAGCATCAAAAAGACTAGCCGAGGCTTGCGGAGAGGAGGCAAAAACTATTCACCGCTTGCTTGATTTAAATTTTAAAAATGGCAAAGGATACTTTACGTATTCCGAAAATACTACTTTAGATGCTGATGTTATAATAGTAGACGAAGTTAGTATGTGTGACGAGTATGTGTTTAGTGCGTTGCTTGGTGCTATTAAGCATGGTGGCAGACTTATTATGGTTGGTGATAAAGACCAGTTGCCGTCTGTTGGCGCAGGTAATATTTTGGGTGATATTATTACTTTTAATAAATTGCCTGTTAGTTATCTTACATATATTTATAGGCAAGAGCACCAAAGTATGATAGTAGAAAATGCTCACAGAATAAACAATGGCGAAATGCCAGTTATAAAAAATGCAGAAAGTGATTTTTTATATTCTAATATAAAAGGGCAAGAGGCTATTGCAGAAACAGTTGTTGATATGGTAAGCAGAAGAATACCTAACTATATGAATGTTGACCCATACGATATACAAGTTTTGTGCCCATTAAAAAAGGGTGTTAGTGGAGTTAATAATCTTAATGTGATATTGCAAAATGCCATTAATCCTCAAGCAAGTTATAAAAAAGAGATTAAAATGGGTGAACATGTTTACAGACAATTTGACAAGGTTATCCATACAGTAAACAACTATGATTTGGAATGGACGCGTGGCGACGAAATTGGTGTTGGTGTGTTTAATGGTGATATAGGCAAAATCATTGATGTTAACGAAAATGAGGGTAAACTTGTAGTTGAGTTTGAGGACGAAAGAGTTGCCGTTTATACTAGGGATATTTTTGACCAATTATTGCTTGCATATAGTATAAGTGTTCATAAATCACAAGGTAGTGAATTTGATATTGTTGTTATTGTTTTGATGGGTGGAAGTTACACATTAATGACAAAAAATTTGTTATACACAGCGGTTACGCGTGCAAAAAAAATGAGTGTTATTGTTGGTGATGATAAGCATTTATATTCAATGGTGCACAATAATTATACCGCAAAAAGGTATACATTACTTACACAAATGTTAGAGGAAGAATTTGAAAGACAACATATAGAATAATAAAAAAGTGTTTGAAAATCGTATGTAAATGGATAAAATGATTAAATTTAAGGAAAAACTTAAAGTGCTTTTTGACAAAATAAAAATTGTACTAGCAGGTAGTATTTACCCTGATAATTGTAGATGTATAGTTTGCGATAAAGAAATTATTAAGGGGAGTAAATATACTATGTGCGATGAATGTTACAAAACTTTCCCTTTTAATAATGGTCAAATATGTGTACGTTGTGGTTGTCCATTAGATAATGAGGCTTGTTATTGTTTGGAATGTCAAAACTACACTAAAAACTTTGATTTTGCAAGAAGTAGTTTGAAATATGAAGGCGAAGCACAAAGATTAATTTTGAATATGAAATTTAGAAACAACAGATGGCTTGCAAAATACTTTGCCGAAATGTTGTTTGATACTTATATGGAAAATAATCTGGATGCAGAGGTAATTGTTCCCGTCCCAATATCTTATGAGAGGGAAAAGTCAAGAGGTTATAATCAATCATTTTTGTTAGCAAAAGTACTTGCTGAAAAATTAAATTTACCACTTGTTACAGACGCAGTTATTAAAGTTAAAGATAATAAACAACAAGCGGTGCTAAGTTTAAAGGAAAGAAGAGAAAATGTTATTGGTGCTTATGAACTTAGAAACAGAAAAGCAGTAAAAGGTAAGAAAGTTTTGTTAGTTGATGATATACTTACAACTGGTAGTACAATGAGTGAGGTTAGTAGAAGACTAAAAATTGCAGGTGCAATAGCAGTTTATGGTTTGGTTGTTGCTAGTCCAAAATATATTTTACCTACCGAGTCAAGCGAAGATTATAATGATTTTGAAATTGTAGACTAAGTGTTTAATTTGATATTAATATAAAAATAGTAAATTTTATTAGTTATGTAATTTGACAAAATTGCAGAAAGTTTTTTCTGAAAATGTCAGATTACATATTTTTTATCTAAAATGTGCGTTATTTTATAATATTATAATTATATGCTAATTGACATATAGTCATTTTTGGTGTACAATAAAAAAGTATATAAATTTTTTGAAAAATCAAAAAAATTGATGTTGCTAGCGATATGCTAAATCCAACAACATTAAAAAGAGTATAGATATGGGATTATTTGCAAAATTGTTCCCTAATGCAAATGACAGGGAAATTGCCAAGTTAGACAAAAAAGCAAGTGAAATTGAGGCTTTGGAAGAAGAGTATAAGGCTTTGACTGAAGAACAATTAAAAGGTAAAACTGCAGAACTTAAGGAAAGGCTTGCAAATGGTGAGAGCCTTGACGATATTTTAGTTGATGCTTTTGCTACAGTTCGCGAGGCAAGTGTTAGAGTAATAGGATTAAGACATTTCCATGTTCAGTTGATGGGTGGTATTGCTTTGCATCAAGGTCGTATTGCACAAATGGCAACTGGTGAAGGTAAAACTTTGGTTGCAACATTGCCTGCATATTTAAATGCACTAAGTGGCGAGGGTATGCACATTGTAACTGTAAATGATTATCTAGCAAAACGTGATGCTGAATGGATGGGCAAAGTTTATAAATACTTGGGTTTAACAGTTGGTGTAGTTGTACCTCAAATGAGTCAGGAGGCAAAACAGGCTGCATATAATTCCGACATAATTTACGCAACAAACAATGAGTTAGGTTTTGATTATTTGCGTGATAATATGATAGTTGATATTAATCAAAAAATGCAAAGAAAACTTAATTTTGCAATAGTCGACGAGGTTGATAGTATTTTAATTGACGAGGCAAGAACTCCGCTTATTATTAGTGGTATGGGCGAAAAGTCAAGTGATACTTACACAAAAGCAAATGCTTTTGCAAAATCTTTGACAGAAGATGATTATATTATTGAAGAAAAAGAAAAGACTGTTCGTTTGTCTGACGATGGTGTAATAAAAGCCGAAAGATATTTTAATCTTGAAAATTATGCAGATATAGAAAACCAAGATTTAGCACATTATGTTAACAATGCTTTGCGTGCAAATGTTATTATGAAACGTGATGTTGATTATGTTGTTAAAGATGGAGAAGTTGTTATAGTTGACGAGTTCACTGGTCGTCTTATGGAAGGCAGAAGATATAGCGAAGGTTTGCACCAAGCAATTGAGGCAAAAGAAAAAGTTGCAATTAAGGCAGAATCTAAAACTTTGGCAACAATTACTTTCCAAAATTTCTTTAGATTATACAAAAAACTATCTGGTATGACAGGTACTGCAAAAACTGAAGAAAAGGAATTTAATGATATTTATAATTTAGACGTTGTTGTACTTCCAACAAACAAGCCTATTTTAAGAATTGACGAAAATGACAAGTTGTTTACTACAAAAAATGGTAAAATGAGGGCTTTGATAGCAGATATTGAAGTGCATCACAAAACAGGTCAACCAATATTGGTAGGTACTTCAAATGTTGAAGACTCAGAGGCTTTGTCTAAAATTTTAAAAGCACACAAAATTAACCATAATGTATTAAACGCAAAAAATCATAAGAGCGAGGCAGAAATAATTGCACAGGCTGGTAAAATTGGTGCAGTAACCATTGCAACTAATATGGCTGGACGTGGTACAGATATTATGCTTGGCGGAAATGCGGAATATCTTGCAAAAGAGAGAATGGAAAAAAATGGTTATAGCGAGGAAATGATAGCAGAGGCAACTTCCTATGCAACAATAACTGACCCTGAAATTTTAAAAGCAAGAGAAGAATATCAAAAGTATTACGAACAATTTAAAGTGATAACTGATAAGGAAAAAGAAGAAGTTAAAGAGTTGGGCGGACTAAGAATTGTTGGTACTTGCCGTAACGATAGTAGACGTATTGATGACCAGTTGCGTGGTAGAAGTGGTAGACAAGGTGACCCGGGTTCAAGTGCATTCTATTTGAGTATGGAAGACGATATGCTAAGAGTCTTTGGTGGGGAAACTATGCAAAATATTGCGAACAAGTTTAGTTTTGAAGAGGACCAAGTTATAGAACTTAACCTTTTGACTAAACAAATAGAGCATGCCCAAGCAAGAATAGAGAGTAGAGACTTTAGTATTCGTAAAAGTGTACTTGCTTATGATGATGTTATGAATGTTCAAAGAAATTTGATTTATGAGCAAAGAAACAAAGTGCTTGACGGACTTGATATGTCTAATCAAATAGAAAAAATGATTATTGAGCAAGTAGAAATAATCTGCAATAACTATATTGATATGACAGTAGGATATATGTCTTGGGATTATGAAGGTTTTAACAATGCTTTAGAGCAAAGAGTATTGCAAGACGGCACAAATATTATTACTGAGGAATTATGCTCTGTATATAATGCAATAAAAATTAGAGATGCTATTTTGGATGAGGTTTTCCGTCAGTATGACGAAAAAGTTGCCGTAGCAAAGGAAAATGGTTTTGACTTCCAAGAAGTTGAAAGAGCGGTGCTTTTAAGAAATGTTGATACAAAATGGATGGACCATATAGATAGTTTGCATAGATTAAGAAAAGGTATTGGACTTATGGCTTATGGTCAAAAAGACCCTGTTATTGCATACAAAAACAATGCGATTGATATGTTTGATGAAATGATAGATGCAATTAATCGTGATACTGTTACAACACTTTGCAAAGGTGTGTTGCGTGCAAATGTAGAGCGCAAACAAGTTGCAGAAGAGTCTGGCACAAACCAAAATTCAACTGTTGTAAACAAAGATAAAAAAGTTGGCAGAAATGACCCATGCCCATGCGGTTCTGGAAGAAAATATAAAAATTGCTGTGGCAAATAGTGTAGTTTTATAATAGATAAAGGAAGTTGTAAAAGTGATTATAAATAAAAAATTAAAAATTAGTTTTAGTATAATTTTAAACATTATTATATTGTCTATATTTATCTTTTGTTTGACAGGTTGTTTTGAAAGTTCTACACCTATTGAATTGTATATGCCAAACTTGGAAGATGTGGAAGACATATATATTGATGATACTTGTATTACAGAAGAAAATGAAATTGAAGATATTTTTAATGTTTTGTATTGTGACGGCAAAGGTAGAACAACAAAAAGCGAAAGTTGGCATGACTATCCGCCTAATGCGGAAAATGTACTTAGGATTTATATTAATACCAACAATGATAAAAGCGGAAATGGTATAACAATTTATGCTTTTATGCGTAAAGGCTGGTCTTCTGAATCATATTATTTGGAATCTCCATATAATGGGGCTTATGACATTACGGAAGAAGAATATAATAAGTTAGCAAAGTATGCTAAAGATATTGAGTAGTAAAACTATAAAATGTCAAAAAAATGTCAAAAATCGGTATTAAATTTAAAAATTACACAAATAAAAATATAAAAAAATAGGAAATAATTATGATATTATTGGAAGAAACAAAACTGGAATTACAAAAAATAAAAGAGTTACTGCTTGGAGTGGGAGATGCTTTAGACTTAGAAAAGTTAAAAGCAAGAATGGCAGAACTTGAAGAAATACAAAACAATGTGGACTTTTGGAATGATATGTCAAAAGCCCAAGTTGTTAATAAGGAATGTAAGAGTATAGAAAACAAACTAAATAAATATAATTCCTTAATGGCAAGATTAGAAGATACAGATGTATTGATAGATATGTGTATTGAAATGTCTGACGATAGCGAAAATGAAAATATTTTGAATGAGATGAAAGTTTTATCTCATGAAATTGAGCAGTTAAGACTGCAAACTCTTTTAAAGGGTAAATATGATGCAAATAATGCTATTTTGACTTTGCATGCAGGTGCAGGTGGTACTGAGGCTCAAGACTGGGCGAGCATGCTTTATAGAATGTACAACAGATATGCTGAGCGCGAAGGTTTTACTGTTAAGGAACTTGATAGGCTAGATGGTGATGAGGCGGGTATAAAAACTGTTACATTTATGGTGTCAGGGGATAATGCTTATGGATACTTAAAGGCTGAAAAAGGTGTGCATCGTTTAGTTAGAATAAGTCCATTTGATTCTCAAAGTCGTAGACATACAAGTTTTTCTTCACTTGAGGTTATGCCGGAGATAGAAAATGATAATTCTATAGTTATCAATATGGATGAGGTGCGTGTTGATACCTATCGTAGTGGCGGTGCTGGTGGACAACACGTTAACAAAACTGATTCTGCAGTGCGTATGACTCATATACCTACTGGTATTGTGGTTCAATGCCAAAATGAAAGAAGTCAGATACAAAACAGAGAGCAAGCACTAAAAATGCTAAAGAGTAAGTTGATAGAAAAACAAGAACAGGAAAGATTAGAACAAGACCAAGAACTAAAAGGTGATTTGAAAAAAATTGAATGGGGCTCTCAAATAAGGTCATATGTATTTTGTCCGTATACAATGGTTAAAGACCACAGAACAAATTTTGAAACTGGTAATATTTCTGCCGTTATGGATGGAGAAATTGAAGAGTTTATTGAAGAGTATTTGAAGAAAGCATAAAATATATGAGGAAAATTATGAAACCTATAGTGCCGATAAATTGTCTTATACAAGGTTGTTACAACCCAGAGTTTGAGGCGGCAATAGCAGTAGCAAAAGATAAATGCTATGAATATAACAAATTAAAAATAACTGATAGAGAAGGACAAGCCGCTATCTTAAAAGATTTGTTAGGAAAGATGGGTAAAGAGTGTTTCATTACTCCGCCATTTTGGTGTGACTATGGTTATAATATTGAGGTTGGCGATTATTTTTATTCTAATCACAATATGATTATAACTGATGGTGCAAAGGTTGTTTTTGGTGACAATATTTTTGTTGCACCTAATTGTTGTTTTACTACAGCAGAGCACGCAATTGACCCCGAGCAACGAAAAGCGGGTATAGAAATTGCAAAACCTATTACAATAGGCAATAATGTGTGGATAGGTGCAGGCAGTACAATTCTTGCAGGTGTTACTATTGGTGACAATTCTGTAATAGGTGCTGGTTCAGTTGTTACAAAAGATATTCCAAGCGGTGTAGTTGCTGTAGGTGTACCTTGCAAGGTGAAAAGAAAGATTACCAAAAAAGATAAATACAAATATCCAATGCACGAGTCATTGAGGGATAATAAACCGATAACCTATTAAAAATCGGTACTAAAATATAAATTTATAATGTTGATATAAGGAATTAAAAATGTCATACATACAAATAGCAAATGAAAAACTTGAGCAATTAAAAGACCGTGACGACATAGTAATACTTGCAATTGAATCCTCTTGTGATGAAACTGCGTGTGCTATTATGAAAGGTAAGGAACTGCTTGCCAATGTTGTTGCAAGTCAAATCGATATACACAGACGTTTTGGTGGTGTTGTGCCAGAAATTGCATCGCGTAATCATACACTAGCAATAGAAAATGTGGTAAAGGAAGCACTTGCAAAAGCACAAATGACTTTAGACGATATACAAGTGATAGGTGTAACTTATGGTGCAGGTCTGCTTGGTGCTTTGCTTATTGGTGTTAGTTTTGCAAAAAGTTTAGCATATAGTTTGCAAAAACCATTAATTGCTGTTAATCATATAAAAGGACATATTGCTGCAAATTATATTGCCTGTCCGGATTTAAAACCACCTTATATTTGTTTAATTGCAAGTGGTGGACATACTGCTATTTGCAAAGTGCAAGATTTAAATGAAATAGAAATTATAGGTTGTACTGTTGACGATGCTTGTGGAGAGGCTTTTGACAAAGTTGCTAGATGTTTAGGTTTGCCTTATCCTGGTGGTGTAGAAATTGAAAAACTTGCACTAAGCGGTAATTGTAATATAGAAATGCCGTTGCCATTTAAAGGTGAAGACCATTTTAATTTTAGTTATAGTGGACTAAAAACTGCGGTTATTAATTATATTCACAATAAAGAGCAAAAAGGCGAACAATATAATAAGGCTGATGTTGCAGCAAGTTTCCAAAGCCGTGCTATTGGTATGCTTGTTGATAATACTATTAGGGCAGCACTTAAATATGGCTATAAAACCATAGTAATAGCGGGTGGTGTTGGAGCAAATAAGTTGTTGCGTGCCAAAATGAGCGAACAAGGACAAAAACATAACATAAATGTTATTTATCCACCGCTTAATTTGTGTACAGATAATGCTGCTATGATAGCAAGCGAAACAAGAATACTTATAAAAAGCGGAGCAAAATGTGCAGATATAGATTTAGACGGCTCTGCAAATGTTAGAATATTTGATTAATATATTTTATATATAAAATTTATAGGCTATTTTTATATTGATAAGATGACTATAAATTAAAAAATTAAATTAATTGAAGATAGTTGAAATTATGTTAAAAACGAGGAATTCGACAGAAAACAAAATAAAACCACCTTATAAACTCATAGTATTGTTAGTTTTATCTGCTTTACTGTTTGTTGTGTTTTGCGGACTTGCAATTTTTTCTATAATTAAAAATGTAACTATATCACAAGCAAATTTTGTTATGGAACAAGCGACTTTGGTTCGTTATGAAAAAATGAAAGATAATGCTACTTTAACTGATGAAGCAAGTTATCAATTGATTTATAAGTTTGTTTCAAGTGATAATATAGTATATGAGGGTGTTTGGAAAGATTTTATAGCAGACGAAAATTATGCTAAAAGTAGGGTCGGAAAGAAAGTAGCCATTTATGTTGAGCATAATTTGCAAGAGCATAGTTTAAGTGAAGTTACTTATAAAAATCATTTGATATTTTTTGGTGTGCCAGCAATTGGTATGTTAATTTTATTTATAGATATAATTATTAAAGTAATGTTATATTATAAATATTATGTTTGTGGCATTAATAAAAACGAGGTTAAAGAACCAAAAAGAATGATAATACCTCATTGCGTATTTATATCTGTTTTTGGAATGTTGTTTGTGCTATTTGCAAGTAATTTAGGTGTTACTTTGGATAGTTATAAAAGTGTTGCTAATGCAAATTTTAATCAAGAAAAAGTTGAAATTGCTTTTTATACAAGGGATGTTCATACTCATACACGTAAAAGAGGAGGAGCGCAAACAAGTGAAACCAACCAAACATATTCTACATATTTTGAGTACGAAATAGATGGTAATCTATATTTATTTAACTATGAATCTCAAATTCAAGATGAAAACACTGCAAAAAATGAAATAGGCAGTGAGATTACTATTTATGTAGATAAAGACCAAGGCTTAATAGAATATGATTTAGACTCAAGTAAACATCTTTCTAGTTTTTGGATTTGTTTAGTAGCAACAATAGTGCTAGGAGCGATAACTTGTAATTCGCTTGTACGGATAATTTTGTATTTTATAGAATTAAGAAAAATGACCTCTCAAATAGAAAGACTGGCAAATGATAAGAATGTTGCAACAATAAATTAAGCCTAAAATTTTCTATTATTTCTTTTTATTCAAAAAATATTCTGACAATTATTAAAATTGTTTAAAATGTTTGACATTCTATATTATATTTGTTAGAATATCAAATATATGGTTATTCTTAGGTAAATTATGCCAAAATTTATGTATGGAATAATTATATTAAATAAGTTATAAACTGTTAGTATTTTGGTGCAAATCATTTGCTAACAGCAGTCAATAAAGGCATAGGTAGGTGTGCTGTATGCCGTATTGATAGCGCTGATTTTAAAGGAAGGCTATTAGTAAATAGGGTAGCAAAATCAAGTAAATTATTGCTTAAATTTAGGTGGATTTTATTTGAGTTTGAAATCGTATTTATTAGTAACAATAATTTTTAACTGGTCGCATACTTCAAATGAGTGTCCTTCAAGGGTTGCGGGAATTACTCATCCGATTTTATATTTTTTAAGGAGGTAAAAAAGAAATGCCAACTATTAACCAATTAATTAGGCAAGGTAGAAAGGACAAAGTTTCAAAGAGCAATGCCCCTATTATGGATGCAAATCCTCAAAAACGTGGTGTATGTCTTTCTGTTACTACAACTTCACCTAAAAAGCCAAACTCCGCATTGCGTAAAATTGCAAGGGTTCGTCTTGTAAATGGTCAAGAAGGTACAATTTATATTCCAGGTATTGGACATAATCTTCAAGAGCATAGCGTAGTTTTAATTCGTGGTGGTAGGGTTAGAGATTTACCAGGTGTTAGATATCACATTATCCGTGGTACTTTGGATGCATCAGGTGTCGCTAATCGTAAACAAGCAAGGTCTAAATATGGTGCTAAACGCCCTAAATAAACTTTGTAATCGGATGTTTAAAGCAACTTGACTGCTTTGCTTTTGTGATTTTTAGGCAGTCAAAATAATTATGGAGGTAATAAATTATGCCAAGAAGAAGTGGTGTTATAAAAAGAGATGTTCTTCCTGACCCAATGTATGGTAGCAAGGTTATTACAAAGTTAATAAACCAAGTTATGCTTGATGGTAAAAGAGGAACTGCTCAAAATATAGTTTATGGTGCTTTTGAAATTATTAAAAATAAATTGAATCAAGACCCTATGGAGGTTTTTGAGCAAGCACTAGAAAATGTTAAGCCTGTTTTGGAAGTTAAGGCTCGCCGTGTAGGTGGTTCAACTTACCAAGTTCCAATGGAAATTAGGGCTGAAAGAAGACAAACTCTTGCTATTCGTTGGATTGTTCTTTTTGCTAGAAAAAGAAACGAAAAAACAACAGTAGAGAAACTTGCTGGCGAATTAATGGATGCTTACAACAATTCAGGTAACTCTGTGAAGAAAAAAGATGATATGCACAGAATGGCTGAGGCTAACAAAGCATTTGCACATTATCGTTGGTAATCTTAATTTGATTTTTAGGAGGGCATTATGCCAAGAGAATTTTCGTTAGAAAATACAAGAAATATAGGTATTATGGCGCATATTGATGCTGGTAAAACTACTACATCTGAGCGTATTTTGTATTATACTGGTCGTGTTCACAAAATTGGTGAAACTCACGATGGTAGTGCTACTATGGACTGGATGGTACAAGAGCAAGAACGTGGTATTACTATTACATCTGCTGCAACATCTACTCAATGGAGAGGTACTCGTATTAACCTTATTGATACTCCAGGACACGTTGACTTTACTGTTGAGGTAGAAAGAAGTTTGCGTGTACTTGATGGTGCTGTTGCATTATTCTGTGCTAAAAGTGGTGTAGAACCACAATCAGAAACTGTTTGGAGACAAGCAACTAAATATGGTGTTCCTCGTATTGCTTTCGTTAACAAAATGGACCGTCAAGGTGCTGATTTTGCAAACGTTGTGCAAATGATGAAAGACCGTTTAAAAGCAAACGCAGTTCCTGTTCAATTGCCTATTGGTAAAGAAGATAATTTTATCGGACAAGTTGACGTTATTGAAATGAAGGCTGTTATTTATGATAAAGATGATAAAGATGGTACTAAGTTTGAATTAACTGATATTCCAAGTGATATGCAAGCAGATGCTGAGGCAGCAAGAGAACTTCTTATTGAGTCAATTTCTGATTATGATGAAGAAATTATGGTTAAATTCCTAGAAGGTGAAGAAATTTCTTCTGATGAAATCAAAGCAGCATTGCGTAAAGCAACTATAGATATGGCTATTACTCCAGTATTCTGTGGTAGTGCTTATCGTAACAAGGGTGTACAAGCATTGATGGATGCTATCGTTGATTATCTACCATCTCCACTTGATGTACCACACATTAAAGGTACTAACCCTGATACAGGTGCAGAGGAGGAAAGAATTTCTTCTGATGATGAACCAATGGCTGGTTTGGCATTTAAAATTGTTGCAGACCCTTATGGTAAACTTGCATTTTTCAGATTATATAGCGGTAAATTAACTAGTGGTTCTTATGTATACAACGCATCAAAAGGTAAAAAAGAGCGTATTGGACGTATCGTTCGTATGCACTCTAACTCAAGAACAGAGGTTAATGAGGTTTATGCTGGTGATATCGTTGCTATCGTAGGACTAAAAGATACTACAACTGGTGATACTTTGTGTGACCCAGACCACCCAATTCATTTGGAGAGTATGGATTTCCCAGAGCCAGTTATTAAAGTTGCTATCGAGCCAAAAACTAAGGCTGGACAAGAAAAAATGGGTATGGCTTTGGTAAAACTTGCTGAAGAAGACCCAACATTCAAAACTTATACAGACCAAGAAACAGGTCAAACTATCATTGCTGGTATGGGTGAGTTACACCTAGAGATTATCGTTGATAGATTACTTCGTGAGTTTAAAGTTGAGGCTAACGTTGGTCAACCTCAAGTTGCTTATCGTGAGACTATTCGTAGCACTGTTGATAGTGAAGGTAAATTTATCCGTCAGTCTGGTGGTTCTGGTCAATATGGTCACTGCCGTGTAACACTTATGCCTGGTGAGCCTGGTTCAGGTGTTGTTATTGAAGATAAGACTGTAGGTGGTTCTATTCCTAAGGAATATATCCCTAAGATCGGGGAAGGTATCGAGGAAGCTATGCAGGCTGGTATCCTTGGAGGATTCCCTGTTGTAGGCGTTAAGGCGAATGTATACGATGGTTCTTACCATGAAGTCGATTCAAGTGAGATGGCATTCCACATTGCCGGATCACTGGCGTTCAAGGACGCTATGAAGAAGGCTGCTCCGATATTGTGCGAGCCTATCATGAAGGTTGAAGTTACAATGCCGGAAGAGTATATGGGAGACGTAATCGGTGATATCAACTCTCGCCGCGGAAGAATCGAGGGTATGGATGACTTAGGCGGCGGTAAGATCGTACGCGGTTATGTTCCGTTGTCCGAGATGTTCGGATACTCTACAGATCTTCGTTCCAGAACACAGGGACGCGGTAACTACTCAATGTTCTTTGAGAAATATGAGCCGGTTCCGAAATCTGTTCAGGAAAAGGTATTATCGAATAAAAATGCTTAATTAAGTAAGAAAAGGCTTGAAAAACTGTATGATTTGAAATATAATCAATGTTAGCCGAGTAAACGTAAATATAATAACATGCCGTTAGCGGCACCGTAATAAGGAGGATTATTCAAAATGGCAAAAGCTAAATTTGAAAGAAACAAACCACATTGTAATATTGGTACAATCGGTCACGTTGACCACGGCAAGACTACTTTGACAGCTGCTATTACAAAGGTTCTGGCAGAGAGAGTTGAAGGTAACGCGGTAGTAGATTTCGAGAACATTGACAAGGCTCCGGAAGAGAGAGAGCGTGGAATTACCATTT